>MPMF02233933.1_pt1 | contig 42436 bp, 47 predicted proteins | sample 1617271 | NCBI WGS metagenome assembly MPMF02 (sample SAMN05944812, study PRJNA350692) | marine metagenome | biome: marine; feature: ODZ; material: water; isolation source: 120 m water sample prefiltered with 30 um filter, filtered on to 0.2 um... | place: Pacific Ocean | collected 2012-04-09... | reverse complement strand
GTGATAAAATGATTAAATACCTACTTGTCGGTCGGCCTGAAACAGAAAAGCAATGGTTCGAAGTTATACCGATGGAGTTGCGGGTAAATATGGATCCTCGTCAAAAAGTTTTTCTTGAAGATATCCTTGACATAGTGGCTGAGTATGGATAAAAATGGCCTCCAATGTCACAAGTCTCTATGGCTTCGTAAATACAAACCAGAACTGATTACTCCTCCCGATGAATCCCAACATGTTATCTTTGATACTGAAACATTTTTAGTTATATAGAGATTTTAACTGACCTCTTCTCCCCTTTTTTTCCCTTTCAGTGTAGAGAATCTTTTTACTGAAAGAAAGCTAATACGCAGAAGAAATAGAGAAGTTTAAACAGGCACGCACACTAAACCAAAAAGCTACTGAAGCCCTTGAGGCAACATCTGCAGCCCTTCAAGCGCTTGAGAAAGAAATCCGTCCTATCACCGAAGCTCGCATCAGGAGGTTTATAATCTTGAGTGGTTCAGCAACCGTTTTGAATACCCTTATGTTCTTCGTTATTCTCTTCTTATTAATCGTGAAATGATGCGTAGAAAATAGTTGAGAAAATATTAAATTTAATACCTACAGAATAAATAGTACTGTACGGATCCAATGAGATTTCCTCCCTAATGTAAAAAAATGCTGATTACTTTTTTTGACATGGCCATCCAAAACGGTTTATCACGCCTAAAATAAAGGAATGATGAAATAGGACTAGCTCTACGAGTGGTACAATTGCTGGGGGGCGGGTCAGTTCACTTTTTGTGGAATATTTTTTATTTTTAAATATTTTTTTTTGTTATATAATAAAAATGTAAACTTTATTAAGGGAGGGGATGTAGGTTACGACAGGAACTAAAATCTTTTGAGGTAATCCTCAAAAGTAAATCGTGTTTATTAGTAGCCTTTTGTTTTTATTTGGGGTTGATAATAAGCAGATTTTTTGGAATATTTTTTTGATATTCCTAAGGCTAATTAAGAAACTTGAAGGAGTAAAGATACTATATCATTAATCTTTCAAGTTTTGGCTAATGTAAAAAAAAATCTATACTGGATTTATCAAGGGCTCTGGGCCTAAGTGATGCAAATTAGTAACGTGCAATTTGTCAATTACTTAGGCCTTTTTTTTTGTTCTTGATAAGAAAGGAAAACTATGAAAAATAAAAATAATAGGAAAAAATTAAAGAAATCGCAGAACCTCAATCAGGGTGACAGTAATGATGAACCAACTGCTAAGGACGAAAATAAAGAAAGTAAATCCAAAAAATCAGACAATACCTTTGATGAGTTACAGGAAGTCCTCTCATTGGCTACAGGTAATGAAGATATACTGTATTCTAGTCTTTTGATCAAAAAAGTTTTAAAAGCAACTTTGGGTGGGAATTTTTTTCATGAGACTACCAATCGATATGTGATATCTGGATTGAGTGGAGGTAAACCTAAGGATACCATTGAGGGGATGGCAATTTCTTTGATTTTTATCTGTTTCAACCAATCTCTCGACCTCATGACTATTTCAAAAAATGCCGACCATAAGGTAAAAGGAGACAATTTAAAACTTTCAAATAAATTCATACACGCTTTTTCAAATTTGATTAAAACTTTACTGGATTATCGCTCTAAAAACGGGATATCAAAAAAACTGAAAACCATGAAATTTGATGAATATTCAAGCGAATTTGATAGAGATATAAGAGAGAAAATGAATGGAAAGGGTAAAAATGATGGATGAACCCTATATCAGCAAGAAATTTGATCTAAAAGGTGTTAAAAAATGTGGTGCTCGATCAAGAAATTCATTAAGACTGTGCAAACAACCTGCAATGAAAAACGGTAGATGTCGCTTTCATGGAGGTATGAGCACAGGTCCACGGACTGAAAAAGGCCTTGAAGCAAGCCGAAGAGCGCGTTTAAAACATGGGCTCTACTCGCGCGGACATATTAAAATAAAACGAGAAGCTAAAAGCATTTTAGATAGTGCTCAATATTTAATTAAAATAATGGAGGAAATGTGATGCGCAATTTAAATAATGAGATAATTTTAAAACACAAGGCCAAAAGGTTACTCGAACTATTTAATAATGCAGAGTTTCCGGGATTGTGACTGCTAATACCCTGACTGTTGAAAACATTTTAAAAACTGATTTATCAGGTATATCGAATATGATGAATCAGAACTTGTAAAAAATAAGCGATGACAAGCTATTTTAGGGAAAAGGTTGAAATAAAAAAACTTTCTCCCTGTCGGTCTGAACTCGATTTAATGCCTGCTATTTGTTTTTAGACTTTTTTTTAGCTTTAGACCGGTATTCAATCAAATCACTAATGGTGCAATTAAAATGCTTACAAAGTTTTTCAAGTACATCAATATTTATTAACTGGGCCTTTTCATGATATAGACTTGCAATTGTGCTCCTGTTAACTTTGAGTGCCTTTGCTAAATCGGCTATTTTAAGTTTTTCTTCACCCATCAATTTGGACAAATGACATTTAATCATAGTGTAAATTTACAGTAAAAAAATAGCAGCGTCAAATTAAAGGATTTTAAAATAAAAAAGCTTGACTAGAGCTATATGGTATAGCATAATGATATTTAGATTATTAATATAATGTTATATGTAGCACATAGGGGCTTGAAGTGTTGGAGCTATAAAAATGAAACTCCTGTCAATTTTTGATTTTTTAGAAACCCAGTTTACCGGAAATAAGAGACCAAGTGAGCGTTCAATTAAGCGCTGGATCAAAAGCGGAAACTTCCCCTTTATGTCAATAAAAATGGGGAATCATATTTTTATTGATATTGACTCTACTGAAAATACGTTGCAAAGAAAGAAAAATCCACTTGTAGAAAGGATTTTAAATAATGGTTAGACCTCGTAAAAAAGGGATGAAGGACTTGCCGTTAAATTTATATGATAACAAAGGATATTTTTACTATCGGCATCCTGTGACTGGTAAATCAATCTTTCTTGGGCGTGATAGGGAAGAGTCTATAGTAGCAGCGCATGATGCGAATGTTTTGTTGATTAAAAAGACTAACCTCATTGATAAAATTACTGGAAAAGCAGATTCCTTTTCTAAGTTTCTTGATTATTTTGACACAGAGATACTTCCAAAATTAAAGTTCGCTAAAAAAACTGTACAGGGTTATCGGGAAAAAATTCCACATATAAGGAATGCCCTTGGAAAAATCTCAACAAATGAAATTAGTGTAAAGGCTACTTCTGATTTTTTGGATAGTTTTCCGGATGTTCAATCTAACAGATATAGATCATTACTTATCCTGATATTCAAACATGCTGTAGCAAAGGGTAGGGCGGATAACAATCCTGCTTATGAGACTATTCGAAAAATTGAGGATGTAAAACGTAAAAGGCTATCAAGTGAAGGATATAAAGTTATTTGGGATAACGCAACGCCTGAGATACGTAATGCTATGGATTTTGCGTTGCAGACATTGCAGAGAAGGGAAGAGATTGCCAATGCAAAATTTGAAGATATAAAAGAGGATTGCCTTTACATTCAGCAAAAGAAAACGGGTATGCCAATTAAGATTTTGATTACAGCACCGGTTTATAAAGTAATAAACAGTTGTCGAGATATTGTAGCCAGTAAATTTATTATACACCAGGGAATTAAGGCCAATAGATTGCGAAGGTCAAAAAAAATGACGCCGGAAAGTTTAACCAAAGGATTTGCAAGGGCAAGAAACAAGTCAGGCTACTACAATAATCTTAAACCATTAGAGCGACCTTCATTTCATGAGATAAGGGCATTAGGAGCTGATTTATATAGAGATGCAGGTTGGTCAGAAAGTGAGATACAGAAACTTTTGGGACACACTTCTGAAAAGATGACTCAACTCTATCTGGATCGTCATAAGATCCGGTGGATCGAAGCTAATTGTGGATTGGATTTGGATAAGCAATAAAAAGTGTGACTTTTGCCTTCGAACCTTTCACGTTTTGGGAATATTTTGGGAATTATTTGGAAAGGAATTTAAGTAATCTTGTAACCTATTGAAAAAGTATCGGGGAGAGAGGATTTGAACCTCCGACCCCCTGCTCCCAAGGCAGGTACGCTAACCAGGCTGCGCTACTCCCCGATTTAAACAGTGCATCACATTTATTGTCAGTTTTTAAATGGGATATGTGATTTTTTGTATGAAAGAACCAAAAGATAGAATTATAACCTGATTCATATTTCTGAATCAAATGTTCTTGATTCCTGTCTATTTAACTATTAAGGATCAAGGTTTCAGAAAAACCCTGCACAGACAATTTCCGCTGGTAAAGCGCAGCGTCCCTTCTTGTTTTGAAGAAGCCAATATAAACCTTATTAACATCCATGGTCATAGGTACTCTGACAATCCCGGTGGTAAACCCCAGTTCTGACATTTTATATCTTAATTTTACAGCGTTACTTTTTAAATAAAAACTACCTGTTTGGAGAGTATAAATATTATCCTTTACTGATTTCAGCCTAGCATTGATTCCTTCATTTTCCAAATCAATGATGGCTTCTCTTGCCATTTTTAACTCCGAAAATTTACCTGCATATACACGATACATATTCACCGCTTCTTTTACTAAGGTGTTGGATGGAGAAAATCCGTTGTTTTTTAAAGAGCGAATTAAATTATCAGCATTCTTCTTAATAACAAAGTGACCGAATTGAATATAATACTTCCCTGATTTGGACGTTTCAGGGACCAATATTTCAGTTGCCTTTTGCGGCGAAGGTGCCGAAGGTTTTGATATTTTTTCAACAGAGGATTGTTTTAAATTCAGTGGTGCTAGTGAAAGTGGTTTTGAAGCTTTTTCTTCGATTTGTTTCTTGGGCAGGTCAACTTTTTTAGGGGGAGGTATCTTTTCTTCTATTTTCTCTTTTTTTATTTCCTCCAATATTTCTATATCTTCTTTCTGTGGCAAAGTTTTATTTTCATCCTTTTTTTTCACTTCCTCCTTTGGTAATGCACTTTCTTTTTTCTCTATCTTTTTTAAATCTTCTTGTATGGGCATAGTTTCTTTAACCAATTGATCCGTAAGAGGTAGTTCAGCCAGATTAAAAAGTTCTTCTTCTTTATTAAGGACATTATAATAATTAATTCCAAAGTAGACTCCGATGATAGTGAGCAGGCCTAAAGCGGATATCAGGAAAACTCTGGCGTTCTTCTTTCTTAGTTTTTCCTCCTGGTAAAATTCTTCTTCAATTTCTCTATCTTCCATTAATTCGGCTAATTCTTTTTCACCAATATTTTCATCTTCTTTCATTGAGTCACCTGCTTAAAAAAAAACCAAATAGTTAAATATAACATTTACAAGGATTCACGTATTCTAACTGATTTTCTGTTTTCAGAAAGCTTATTTTCCTTTTTAGTTATCGGAATAATGGTACAGGTATTATTTTATTTTTGTCAAATTATTATAACTGGGATAAAATAAAAAAATAAATAGTTCAAAATAACAATCTGATATGAAAGTGTTTAGCGAGCGCATTCCCCGTAGTTTGTCGCGGGGAGCTTCAATTTTCCGTCAAAGCTCAAAGGCTCAAAGAAGTAAATACTCAGTGTTTTTATGTCTTTGCGGCTAATAATAAAAAGATGCAATTAATGAAAAAACCAGAGCTTCTCATTCCTGCAGGAAATTTTGAAAAACTAAAGGTTGCGATCCATTATGGAGCGGATGCTGTTTATTTAGCGGGACCAGAATATGGCCTGCGAAAAAAAGCGGGAAATTTTCCTTTACAGGAACTTGAAGAAGCTGTTAAATATGCCCATGAGAAGGAGACAAAAGTTTATGTAACAGTTAATATATATCCGCGAAACAGTGATCTTAACGGGATTACCGTATATTTAAAAGAAATTGAAAATCTTGGGGCGGATGCCGTTATTATTTCAGACCCCGGTGTTATTCATATTGCAAAAAAAACTGTTCCACAGCTGCCAGTTCATTTGAGCACTCAGGCTAACACTACTAACCGGGAATCGGCGCTATTTTGGAAAAATCAGGGGGTAAAAAGAATCTGTCTTGCAAGGGAACTGTCTCTTCAGGAAATAAAGGAGATCACAAAAAAAACGGATATGGAGATAGAGCTTTTTATCCACGGAGCTATGTGTATATCTTATTCCGGACGCTGTTTAATGAGCAAGTATATGGCAGGTCGGGACGCGAATGAAGGGGACTGTTCTCAAACCTGCCGTTGGAAATATTATCTGATGGAAGATAAAAGGAAAGGGGAGTACTTTCCTGTTGAGCAGGATGAAAGAGGCACTTATTTCTTCAGCTCTAAGGATTTGTGTTTAATCAAATATATTCCAGAACTCATTCAATCCGGTGCCTCTTCGTTTAAAATAGAAGGACGGATGAAAAGTATTTACTATAATAGTATGGTGACTAAAATTTATCGTGAAGCAATAGACACATACTGGAAAAACAGGGAAAACTATTTATACAATTCAGAATGGGAAAAAGAGCTTTCCAAAACAAGCAATCGCGATTTTACAACCGCTTTTTTCAATGGAAAAGCGGATAATGATATTTCAACTTCTTCTAACGCAATTCAGACATATGATTTTTTAGGCATTGTCAAAGAAGCTCTTTCTCAGAGCAGGGCTTTGGTTGATATTAGAAACAAATTTGTATCTGGAGATGATGTAGAGTGGGTAGGAAAGAGAGGAAAACCAGCATCTCTTAAGATTGGTTCAATTCTCGATGCCGAAGGTGTTAGGAAAAAAGAAGTCGTTCAGCCTAACGAGGAAGTTATCATTCAATTTGACGCGCCGGTTGAAAAATATGACATATTGCGAAAAAAAAGAAATGAAGGATATCCGCATAAGATGCCGGATTCGTAAAGAAGATATAGCTTACGTGGATGCTCTGTTCGAATCTTATGAAAATTTTGGGGTAGTTACTACTATTGATCCAAAAGAAGCAATCATTATATTATCTATCTCTCCTTCCTTTTTTTCAGAAACAAAAGAATTACTAACTGCCTTAAAAAATGAGATTGAACTCGAAATAATCAAATAGCGTTCAGTTTAGGCTCGGCGGTTTGCAGGGGCAGTTTCAATCCTTGTTTTAAATTGATTAAGTTTTTTGTTATGATGCAAATTTATTCCATTTACTGATTCATTTAGAAGGTTCTTTTATGAAAGCCATTATTTTATGCGCGGGGTTAGGAACAAGACTTTATCCTCTAACCCTCTCTATGTCCAAACATTTAATTCCTCTTGCTAATAAACCTATACTTTTTTATTCTCTCGAGATGATGCGGGATGCGGGGATTAAGGAAGTCGGTTTGATTATTGGAGAAAAAAACAATGACATTAAAGACGCGGTTAGCGATGGAAGCCAATGGGGATTAAAAGTAACCTATATTTTGCAACAAAATCCTAAAGGCCTTGCCCATGCAGCCAAGGTGGCACAGAAGTTTGTTGGGAAAGATCCGTTTGTCATGTATTTGGGAGATAATCTACTTAAAGAAGGTTTGACAGACTTTATTAACAGCTTCAATCAAAACAAACCCAATGCGTTAATTTTGTTATACCATGTTGATAATCCTTCCCAGTTTGGTATAGCGGAGCTTAATGAGGAACGCATTGCCAGGGTCATGGAAAAACCTGAAAACCCGCCAACAGATCTGGCAATAGTCGGAGCGTATTTATTTGATAAAAATATTTTTACAGCTATTGACAACATTAAACCTTCAAAAAGGAATGAGCTGGAAATTACGGACGCAATTCAGTATTTGATAGAGAAAGACTATGTAGTGCAGCCTCATATTGTTAAAGAATGGTGGAAAGATACCGGGCGTCCTGAAGAAATTTTAGAAGCAAATCGATTCATGCTGGACAATATTGAATCCGGTATAAAAGGAACTGTTGACGAAAGTTCAAAGATTACCGGAAACGTGTTGATTGGAGAAGGCACGGAAATTATTAACTCTGATATATGCGGGCCGACAGCGATTGGGAAAAATTGCAAAATAGTAGATTCATTTATCGGATATTATACTTCAATAGGAAACAACTCCTTAATAGAAAACAGTAAAGTCCAACAGAGCGTGGTCATGGAAAATGGGACAATGTTGCATTTGAGGGACCAAATTTCTGACAGCCTTTTTGGAAGAAATGTTACATTGAAAAGTTTTCAGGGAAAGTCTGCTGAATCTTGCTTTGTACTCGCTGACCACAGCTTTGTAAAGATATCTTAAGTTACTAATTAATTTCTTAAAACCTGCACTTCAACCTGCTGACCGGATTTCAGTTCTGTTTCTGATTCAGGAATGATAAGAAGAGAATTTGCGGAAGCTAGTGAAGCGAGCATGTTGGAACCCTGTCCGCTCAATGCGGAGACTGAATAACTTCCGTTTATATAAGTTAAAGTTGATCTCAGGAAATGTCTTCGTCCATCATCTTTTTTCTTAATGCCTTCAGTCAGCGTAGCGCGGATGGTTTTACGAAAAATATCGGTATGTCCGCTCATTTTTAGGATAGCGGGTCTCACAAACTGCTCAAAAGAAACAAAAGAAGAAACTGGGTTACCGGGAAGACCGAAAAGAGGACGCTTGCTTAACATGGAAAAAGTCAACGGTTTTCCCGGTTTCATAGCAATCTTCCAGAAAACGATTTCACTTCCCAAATCCTGAATGGCGTCTTTAACAAAATCATAATCCCCTACAGAAACTCCACCCGATGTAACTATAATATCCGCCTTATTAGCAGATTTTAGTTTTTCTTTTATATCATCTTTTCGGTCCCGAACAATTCCTAACAACATGGGTTTAGCACCGCTTTCCAAAACCTGGGACGCGAGGAGATAGGTATTGCTGTTAATGATTTGATGATCCTCAGCTTTTGCGTCCACATCAACTAATTCATCGCCGGTAGATAAAATAGCTACTACAGGTTTGCGGTTAACGGATAATTTGGCGTACCCAGCTGTGGCGATAATAGCGATGTTCGATGATGTTACAAGGTCTCCCTTTGAAAGAAGGATATCGCCTTTTTTAAAGTCTTCTCCCTGTTTTCGGACGTGGCTTCCTTTTTTTTGCGGTTTCAAGATCGAGACAGAACCGTTTTTTTTCTCAGTTTCCTCTACCATTACGACGGTATCTGCTCCGCCAGGTACCACAGCTCCGGTCATAATCCTTGAAGCTTCACCAGGATTGATGGATTTTGTAGGCTTTTGTCCCGCGGGAATATCTTCAACAACTTTTAATGAGAGGGGATTATTTTGATCAAGGGAGGAAATATCATTAAAACGAAGCGCATAACCGTCCATAGCGGAATTATCAGCCGGCGGGTTATCCCTTTGCGCGCAAATATCTTCCTGTAAAACAGCTCCGAGAGTATTTAGCAAAGGAATATTTTCAGGTTCAAGAGGTTGGAGTTTTTCTAAAATGATATTTTGGGCTTCTTTAACTAATATCATGGATGATCTTCGACCCAAACATCACCGTCCGTAGTGATCTCTTTTTTCCAGATAGGAACGGTTCGTTTTAATTCATCTATCGCCCATTCACATGCTTTAAAGGCGGCTTTTCGGTGTTCAGCTATTGCAATTATCAGGACAATATCATCCGCTATTTGAATTTCGCCTATACGATGTATCACGGAAAGATCAAAAATATCAAATTTTTTTATGGCTTCTTCTCTCAAGGTTTCGAGTTTTTTGAGGGCCATTTCTTCATAAGATTCAAAAAATAATTCTTTAATTTGTTTTCCTTTAGAAGACTCCCTCGCCGTGCCGATAAAAGTCACCACCCCGCCTGTATTACTGAATTGAGATCGAAGGTTTCTGACCTCGGTATCTACGAGAAAATCTCCTTCCTGAATTTTTATCATTACTTCATATCCTCCGTTATAATTTGGGACTCTATAGAATAGTGCATGGAAAATTTAAAATCAAGAAAAATGACGAAACTCATATTTTGATTAGCGATTGCGAACCTAACTATCATTGATAACTTTTTTTAGTTCAGCAAGATGCTCAATATCTCCTTTCCAAAGAATAATTTTGTCTAAATTGATCATCCAAATAAATCCATAATAAACCTCAAATTGACAAAATGAGCTAACCATAATCCTTACAATCATTATGAAACTGACCAGCCTGAGAACCAGAAAGTTTTAACTTTAAACTGATCGTTGTGGTATATCGTGTTACTTCTTGTCCCGTGGATTATTCCACTGGGGAGCAACTTTTCAATTTTCAGCTAGTTATCGTCACCAATAAAATTCAGTTTCGGTTTTGACTTAATAAACCCATGACTGAATGCTAATGAAAAAAATTCTTTAAGCCCTTCCTGCTCTGCATTCCCAAGGGTATAACGAATCTTGTATTTCAGATAATCCGCGCATTTTTCTTTTGTGATTCCTAATGTTCGCGCTTCATCTTTGCTTATCTGTTCAATTGAAGCTAATCCCTCGTCACGTGATTTTAAAATCGTCTTTATGATGTTTTGATCTAACTCTACTTCTTTTCTAACACATAAAAGAGCGTGAACAAATGGTTTGCCGGTGAGTTGAAACCACTCCTGGCTGAGATCATGAATAATTTTTCCAGTTCTTTCAAATGAAAATGTATTGTCCCCTATAATCAAAGCAGCGTCATTTGTGGACAGCATTTTTTCATAATCCGGTTCTGTGTGACTAAAAAAGGGGAGTCTATTAAATTTTTCTTTAAATAGAACTTTTAATAATACGATAGAGGAAAGGGATCGATTATCTGCCGCTACTGTTTTTATATCTTCCATTTTTGTTTTACTGGTCAACAACACCGTATTAACAGCTCCAAGGGAAGAAATTGAAATATTATTTACAAGGAGATAATCAGAATTTTTCGCGTATTCAATGGAAGGCACAAATGATAAATCCAGCTTTTTCCGCCTTAGCAATGACGCCAGAACGGCAGGAGATTCCTGTATGATTTCCAGATTACGTATATTTTTCTCAATAAGGGGAATCAGAATCGGTTTCGAGTTCAGGAAATTGTGGCATCCAAATTTAATTTTTTTCATGGTATATATTATTACACGATAATGCCTTATTTATTAGAAGTTTTTATCTCTTTAAAAACGAAGAGTGCGCAGTGCAGTTTTTCAGCAAAAAAAAATATTTATAACCGCGAAGCGCACGAAGATCAAGAAGAAAAAGTGATGATTATAAAACAAATCTTTTAATGCCTTTGTTTAAGGTCTTTAGAATAAAGTTAATTAATAATCCCACTTTTAAATTTGAGAGTTTCAAATATGTTAATATCTGAGCTTTATGAATTTAATTTTAGGCTTCTTCGTGATATTCGTGTTCTTCGTGGTTATACATTAATTATTTAAAAAAATTATCCACAAAATCCTTGCTAAAATGGGACACCACGTGGGGTATCCCACTCTAGAAACAAAACTTTACAAATTTGCAGTGCAGGTTTGTAATCCTAAATCTTTATTTGCTACAATAAGAACTTAAGTAATTTATGGAGGGTTAACATTAATAGATGATTTGTGTTCCTATTACATCAAAAACTGTCAGCGAGGCAATATATAACATTAAAAAAGCTGAAAATGTGGCGGATATTATTGAGCTGCGTGCTGACTATTTAAAAAATCCGGATTTGAAAGTTCTTTTGAACTCCACTCAAAAGCCGGTTATTGTAACCTGCCGGAAAAAATATGAAGGGGGACTATATGACGGAGACGAGAAGGGGAGGGTAGATATTCTTCTCAATGCGATTGCCGCAGGAGCCGATTATGTTGATATTGAACTATCCACGCCAGAACCTTTACTTGAGGATATTAAAAAGAAACAAGCTGAAACCCGTTTAATCCTTTCTTATCACAATTTTAAACAAGTTCCTGAAGACCTTCAGACAATATTTGACAGGATGCTTCAAAAAGGGTGTGAGATTATCAAAATAGCTGTGATGGCCAACTCTATAGAGGATAATTTAAAAATCTTTGACATTATTGAACAGGCAAAAAATAAAAAAATCAATATTATTGCCTTTTGTATGGGAGAGTATGGAGAAATCAGCAGAATATTATCGCCCATCTTTGGCAGTTATTTGACGTTTGGTTCATTAAGCAGGGGAAAGGAGTCTGCTCCCGGCCAGATCCCGGCTGATATTTTAAAAAATATTTACCGCGTTAATGAGCTGAACAGCAATGTAAATATTTACGGCCTCATAGGTAATCCTGTGAAGGAAAGTATGGGATATCTTATTCATAACAGGTCATTTGTGAATAAAGAGCTTAATAATATTTACCTGGCTTTCCTTGTTAATGCTCTTCCTTCGTTTGTCAGCTGTTACAGGAAGTATTTTAAAGGGATGAGTGTAACCATGCCGTTCAAAGAACAGGTGATTCCCCTGTTGGATGAGATTGATGGAACGGCAAAGAAAATAGGCGCAGTTAATACATTGCAAATAAGAGACGGAAAACTATTCGGCTGCAATACGGATTGTTCGGGGGCGGTAAAAGCGTTGGAGGAAAGGATTGAATTAAAAGGAAAAAATGTTTTTATGATAGGGGCGGGAGGCGCTGCTAGGGCAATAGGATTTGGGATAATGGAAAAAGGGGCCGGTGTTTACATATTTGATGTGGATACTCTTAAAGCAGATTCTTTGGCAGGAGACCTGGGATGCCAGACAACATCTGTAGAATCCATAGGTTCTAATTTTGAAATCTTGATTAACTGCTCTCCCGTAGGCATGCAGCCCAACGTAGATCAGACACCTTTTTCAAAGGAAAGATTAAAAAAAGGAATGGTTGTTTTTGATGCGGTTTATAATCCGCTCAAAACGCGGCTTTTACGAGAGGCAGAAGAGATAGGCTGCATCACAATACCTGGAATAGATCTTTTTGTAAATCAGGCTGTGGATCAGTTTGAACTTTGGACAGGTGAGAAGGCGCCGAAGGACCTTATGAGGGAAATTGTGATTGAACGGCTTAGTAGTTAGTTTATAGTTACTTGTTATTAGTTATTGGTAACTTGTGTGGGTGCCATGGATTAACCCTGTGGAGTTCACTTTTATTTAATCTACAGGTACAAATCTACTTTTTTGTAAATTGAGCTTATTATGGAATAACAATAATTATAATCTACAAAGCAGGCTTGTTTGTCCTTGTTTCAGATTGGGGCTTGCGGCTCTATACTGTTACCTATTAATTAATAAATTTTAACCACTGCCTTCATTATGATTGAGATTAAACCCATTTCGAAACTTGATGCTGTTCTAACTGTTCCTTCATCAAAAAGCTATTCTAACCGTGCTTTGCTGATTGCTGCTCTTGCTGACGGGGAAAGTCACATATACAACTGCCTCAAATGCGAAGATACACGCTACATGATAAGTGCATTAAATAGTCATAATATCAATATAGTAGAAGATAAAACTAAAGTAACAGTTCATGGGTGTAACGGTTTTCCCGGAACTTCTGGAAAAAATATTTTTGTTGGAAACGCCGGAACAACGATGAGGTTTTTGTGTTCTTTCGCGGCTCTTTGTCTGGGTGAAACTATAATCGATGGAAGCTGGAGGATGCGACAGCGGCCTTTAAACGACCTTATTGATGGGCTATCTCCGTTAGGTGTTGAAATAATTTCTCAAAATGAAAACGGGTGTCCGCCTGTAAAAATTAAAGGTGGAGGTATTGATGGAGGAGAAACCGAGATGAATGGAGATAAAAGCAGCCAGTATTTTACCTCAATCCTGATGTCTTCACCTTACGCAAAAAAAGACGTATTAATTAAAGTAAATGGGGAATTGACTTCCAGGCCATATATAGATTTAACTATTGACCTTATGAGGATATTTGGAGTAAATGTTGAAAACAATTCCTACTCGTCTTTTTTTATTAAATCAGGGAATGGTTATAAAGCGAGAGAATATACGATAGAGTCGGACATGACCAGTGCGACTTACTTTTTTGCGGCAGCAGCTATTACAGGAGGAAAAGTCAAGGTCAAAAACATAAATATATCTACTATGCAGGGAGATATTAAGTTTGTAGATATTCTAAAAAAAATGGGTTGTATTGTTCTTAAAGGAGAAAATTTTATAGAAGTCGAAGGAGGCGGTTTAACAGGGATCAATGTGAATATGAACGAGATGCCGGATGCTGTCCAGACTTTAGCTGTAACTTCACTTTTTGCCAAGGGGGAAACGCGGATTACAGGAGTATCAAACCTGAGAATTAAGGAAACTGACCGCATAAAGGCTCTTGCAACAGAATTGTCTAGACTCGGAGCACAGGTCAGGGAATTGGATGATGGATTAGTTATTATACCCGGTAAAATGCAGGCCGCTGAAATTGTAACTTATGATGATCACCGTATGGCCATGAGCTTTTCCCTGGCAGGACTAAAAATTCACGGCATCAGGATTAAAAACCCGGGCTGTGTAAATAAATCTTTCCCTGATTTTTTTAAAAAGTTAGAATCATTAGTTTCTTAATAAAACAAGATAAACATGGTTAGGGTGCAGTAGACAGTCTACGGTTTTTTCTGACAACTGTCCCCTGACACCTGATAACTAAAATATTTTATAAAAAATTTTTTTAAAATTATGAACATTGTGCTGATTGGATATAGAGGAACAGGGAAAAGCACCATAGGTAAAGTGCTGGCTAAAAAGTTAAACAGGCTTTTAATTTCTATGGATGAGCTAATAGTAAAAAAAGCTGGTATGAGCATCCCTGAAATTGTGAAAAAGCACGGATGGGATAATTTTAGAGACCTGGAGTCAGAAGTGGTCAAAGAAATATCAAATATAAACAGTTGTATAATAGATTGTGGCGGCGGGGTAATCCTGCGGGATGAAAACGTAAAAAACCTGAAACAAAATGGAAAGTGTTTTTTGTTAAAAGCGGATATTGATACTACTATTTCTAGAATTCAGGGAGATGCTAACCGTCCGGCTTTAAAAGAAGGGATGAGCTTCAGAGAAGAGCAGGAAAAGGTTTTAAAAGAAAGGGAAGCAAAGTATAAAGCCTCAGCAGATGTAGAGATAGATACTTCAGTGCTGTCAGTCGACAAAGCTGTAGAAAAAATTCTGGAATATATTTAGCAGGTCGTCGTCCAACTCAAGTAGTTTTACTTGCCTTCAAAAAATTTTTACAAAATGTTAATTTAGGCAACAGTCAGTTAACATTTAACTCATTCCTGAAGAAAAATAGTTGACTCTTTGTATCTCTCGACCCCTCTTTTCAAAAACACATTTAATACTGCAGCAATCGGCACTGCAAGCAATATCCCTATAAATCCAAAAAACCGTCCTCCCGCAAGAATAGCGAGCATAATAACAACCGGGTGCAGCCCGATTTTATCCCCGACAATGCGCGGTGTAATGAACATTCCTTCCATTGCCTGGGCGATCCCGAACACCAAAAGCACGCCCAGCAGATGAGCCACGTCATGAAATTGTAAAACAGTCAGAAGAATTGCCGGAATCAATCCAACCAATAAGCCTAAATAAGGGACTATATTAGCCAAACCCGCTACAATACCTATAACTATGCTCATTGGTGTACCTATAATTGACAAACCTATACTATAAAAAACAGCCAGAATGATAGCCACGGTTAACTGTCCCCTGATAAAACCACCTAAAACTTCATTGGTTTCCTGTTTCAGCTCAAAAACAGTTTCCTTATATCTTGTCGGGATAAGAGCCTTAATTTTTTCTTTAATAGGGTCTATGTCTTTTAAAAAATAAAAACATGAGATAGGAATAATAATCAGGTTAATCATGGTAATGATGAAATTTAACATGCCGGAAAAACCAGACCACAATAAAGAAGATGTGGAAGCTAAAAGTTTTGGAGGTATATTGCCGAGTTTCTCAGTCAGGTTACTGATAACTTCTTTAATTCGAGCTGGATCTTCTTTAATTACATTCTCGAAAATGGGTGAAAACCATTGGTGAATAGTTACTGTGTAGTCCGGCATATTGCCGGCAAGTCTTTCTACCTGCAGTTTTATAGCGGGAAAGACAATCATCCCTGTTAACGTAAGTATAATTAAAATGAATAAAAGAAAAAAAACAATTGCCATAGTTCTGGGTAATTTCCATTCTTCTAGCTTGTCAACAAGAGGATCCAGGGCATAGGCAATCATAAAGGCTATAACAAAAGGAGCTAAAATCTGACGCGTTGCATAAAGAATAATGCAAATAGCAATTATTCCGATGATATAAAAGTAGTTTTTACTGTCGCTTGATTGCATAAATCTATTTTATTTTTGGATTGAGCATTAGGCTCTTTTTGACAACCTCTGCGCTTAGCCCCGCTTGGTGTGGTTTAGTGCTTTAGGATGTCCGAAAACTGTCATTCCGGGCTTAATTGAGTACTATGGATTCTCATCTTTATCTATAATGTTGGCTATAAAACTGGTATAAATTTTTTTTCCTGCAGCCATAAACGCGTTAAGTTCCCCTACTTCCTTGTTAGCATTTGCTATTGTTACAAATTCGCTTCTTGCCCCCAAAATTTTCCCGGTTTTAGTTTGATAAGCTTTAAGGCTTATGTTTGCCTGATAGTAGCGTAGATTAGGATTTTCAGGGTCACTTCCTTTTTCTCTCGCCACGGCATTGCCTGTTATTACAATTTGTGCACTGCTCAGTAAACCGGCCTGAATAGCAGCCTGGATATCCCCTTTTATTGATTTTTGTATAAGGACTACATCTACCTTATCCATTAAGGTATCTCGATCAACAACGCTTGAACCTTCTGATTCAATTTTTTGAACCAAGAACATTTCTGACATGGGAATGTACTTCCAGAAATCATCTTCATTAGAAGAAAACAATCCGCGCTCTCTTATAATAATCAACACTTTCTGTCGCGTATCAAGGTTATTCTTTAAAGTATCTTGTGAGGCGAGCAGGGACTTAATGTAGTTGGGATAGAGAATTATTTTTAACGTAACAGAATAAATATTATATTCTTCATCAAATGATTCAGAAAGAAAACTGTAACTATGAATATAATCTTCACTATTAGAATAGATACTACTTACCCAAGCATAATTATTTAGCAGCACTTCCGGGGACAGTATTGATTCCACAGTTTTTTCTACGGCTCTTCTTATGGCATCTTTTGTAGCGCTTTCTTTTGCCGCTGCCCGGTTATTGTCAACAACCTCTGCGAACCCGTCCATTTCAAGAGTGTCCAGAAAAGAATCTTCCTGCGCTTGCACAGAAGTTATTTTGCCAGAAGAGAGCAGTATTGCAGCTAAAAATACAGTTATTCTACACAAATAATTCATTGTTTTATCCAAGTATAGATGACTTTTCCTTATTTGCAAAAAAATAATTTATCCGTTACTTGTTATTACTCCCGAAGTTCTGCCTGTCACTCTGAGTTCATTCAACTAAGTTAAGCTCAGCTTTGGAAGCTAAGGACAGGCTTTCTTGAAGCGTCTATCGCTTTTATTATTGTGTGTAAAATTCCCCTTTTGAGAGGGAATCAAGGGGGTGTATAAAATCAATACTGATTGCTGAAAGCTGACCGCTATTCGCTTCATTATTCCCATTCCAGTCCTTTAATGTCTAAAAAAAACAGAAATGGTTTGATAATCGCTAATCAAAAAATTGTTGCCCAAATGAATTATGTGAAAAACATGCTTCTGCAGATTAAGCATGAGAATGATATTTGTCGCCCTGAGCCCTTCGATAAACTCAGGACAGGTTTTGTCGAAGGGTATTAGAATTTATGAAACTGCTTTGGGCGATAGCCCATCGAGTCGCGATACCAATTCCTTTAATTTCCTTTTACCTCCTTTATTTTGGATCTCTATCCTGCTATTCTGCCTTAATAGACTTTTCAACATAGATGTAGAGCATAATAAAAATGTTTTTTAGATTTTCAGACATTATTCCAAGAGAACACGGGGTGTGGGCAATATTACTTGTCCCCTATTTTTCCGGAGCTTTGGCGAGAGGGAAACCGGGAGTTCCATCCTTGCTGCTGTTGATTTGTGTCATATCTCTTAATTTACTTAGAGGCTGTGGAGAGTTTTATTCATTGAACATTGTTAATAAAAAAGAATTCTATCCAAACATAAAGCGTCGAGGTGACGCAACCAAAAGGAGCTGTCGCTCCGGTGAGCTACAAAAAAAAAATTGCTCAAAAAATAAGTTTTTACAGAGTAATAGTATAAAGTCATTTTACATCTACACTTTTTTTATTTTTGTTTTATTTTTACTTCTATCATCGGCTCTTCTATTTTATTTTCAATTATGGAATTTGTTGATTTTTGGATTTTTAGCTTTTTTGTTGATTGGTTTGTATTATCTGATAATTATTAAAAAAAAATATAAGCGAATTACCCAACAGTTCATTGCCTTTTCAGGACTGACTCTTACTGCTCCAGCGGCATATTATGTTACTACAGGAAATTGGGACGGTAATGTTTTTATAATCTGGATACTAAATGTCATTTTTTTTCAATTAGGAATGCTGTATGTCCATAACAAAATAAGTTTGCATCAAAAAAGAAAACAAATTGACTCTTTTATTGATAAATTGAAGTTTACTTCAAATCTGTTCACGGGATGGTGTTTCTCTGTAATTATCTTGTATGGTCTTTTTCTTGCGGGCTTACTTGATCCCGTTTTTTTCGCTATATTACTGCCCATATCCATTCATATTATTAGCGGTATTTTTTTTTACAAAAGAGAATTACAGATTAAACGAATGGGATATTCTCTTGTAGGACAGGACATCTTCTTTCTTATCATTATAATTTATCTTTTTCGGTTATAAACTAGGTCTTAAACAAAAAACTCACGATTTAAATGATGAATTGGGTCAAAAAAGGGGTCAAGTTAATCCTTGACTACATGTTAATTTTAAATGAAGCTAAAAATAGACTTGACCCATTTTAGATGTTACTCAAGAGAGGATTGAAAAAGGTTAGTAGCTGGGAGAGGGGTGACGGGGGTTTCTAATATAATTATATGTGTTTTTGGATACGAAAATCAAAAAAAGAGTTTAATTTTTAACTTGAATATCTTGAAAGTCTCAAATTACTACTCAGGAAAAATGCTACTTTTTTGATCCAGTTTATATCCCAAAGCTATAATTATTTTTCTCCTGGTATCTAGGCGGCATTCATGTCCTTTTTCAATCCGGTCAATGGTTTGAACTGAAACATTCGCCATACGTGCCAGCTCAGCTTTGCTCATCATTTGCAATTCTCTAATTTTTTTTACGTGGTTGTTGTTCATAAAACCCTTTCTTATTAATTGCCACTTCTTATCAAAACAAGTAATTTATTTATCGAAAAAATGATACTTACTCATGAGTATAATACCATAAAAACACCTAATTTAATATTTTATTATGATAGTTATCAAATAATTATATGTCTTGTAATCTTGTGGTTTTACCGTAAAAAATAAACAAAAAGAGGGTTTACTTTCTTTTAAAGAGCATGTGCTGAATTAAATGAAGTTCTTCCTAACCTAATTGTGGTTGCGGTAGAAGACTGCACTGTGCACTATGCACCTCAACGAAACGAGTTTTAGAAGGGATAACAGGATAGACAGGAAAAAGCACAATAAAGCGGTCATTATCTACGGAGCTTACGAAAAACAGAGGGCAGACGACAATGAGCAGAAGGTAGTATCTACGTCCCAATTAGTTTTTAAAAATTGAGCTTGCTTTTAGACCGATTTTTCTTATTATACAAATATGGAGAAAATTAATAATTTATTCACGGAATTTGTAAATAATCTGAAAAATAATGGTTCAGAGAATTATCAAAAATACTTCTGTAGACCAGATGACCGGTTTGAGTTTGAAATAGAAGCGTTTAAAGATTTTATAAAGAAACATGAAGTTTTTCCCGATGAATTTGAGCTAATTCCTAAAAATAAGAATATCGCGAAATTAAAATACAAGTACAGGAACTCATCAGGGGAAGCAGAAGAAAGATCGGACAACTCCACGTGGGTGCCGATGAAAAAGGACGGAGAAAGCTGGAAGATTTCCAATAAGGGAGAATATTTAAAATGTCTGGCCGAATCAAAAAAATGGAGAAAAATCAAAACAGAAAATATTATTTTTTATTTTGATTCTTTCCTGAAAAAAACTTTAGACCAGATGAACGCGGAAAGCGGGTCCTCTGAGTTAATAAATATTAAAAAATATCTTGATATAGAAGAAGAGCTTAATATTAGCTATATTGTCTATGACGATGAAAAATCACTTCATGAATTAGGATTTAAATCAAACCTCGCGGGTCATGAATGGATAATTTCGAATTACCCCTGTGATGTGTTTCAGCTCATTTCTCTTTGCATAAGACGCCTGAACCCGGAACTCCCAAAATATTTCCTCTACGGATTTTCCACTTATTATGCGTATTATATTTCAAATTCGTCTTTTCCACTTTTTAACTTTCCAAAAGAGGATTTTAACAGGTTAGCGCTAAACAGCATAAAGTACGGTTATTATATTAAAATCATAAAACTGCTTAACAACACAGAGTTTCAAAAGTGGACTGAAATGGTATCCATTATGTCTATCCTTTCTCAGCAAGCAGCGCATCCTAATTTAATGGTTTTTTTAATCACCGCGTCGTTTTTTAAATTTCTTTTTGAGAGCGAAACTGTTGGTGAAAGTCCTGATATCAGGAAAAAACGGATTATTGAAATTCTAAAAACAGGCAAAGAGAATGATTTTGAAGATACGTTTAAGAAATTAACAGGTCTGAAAATCAAAAAAGCTGAGAAGCTCTGGAAGAAAGATCTGAAAATAAAAAGCAGAATTTAATAAGCGAAAAAAAATCGTTTAACGATGAGTTTGCTGAGAATAATAAAGGCTAATCAGCTATATTAACTTTAGAAAAATCCTTTTTCTTCTTCTTTTTTTTTTGTAAGCCCATTTCATGTTCTATGATCTTTTTAAGCCCTTCCAGTACCTCCTTCTTTGCTTTTGAAAAGTGTTCAACAATGTCGCTACATTCATCTATTTTATCTTTAAAACCATCAAAAAGTATACAAATAGGACATCTTGCATCTTTCTCCTCTCTGCGTGCATTACTTTTCTTTTTTTTCTTCATTATGATTACCCCCATTAAAAAAGATTGTTAATTCTTTATCCTTCAGCTTTGCGTTAGAAACAGACATATTCTTACAATATCTTGGCAAGGGAATAAAGCGTTTAAAACTTCCAATTCTTACAATAAGCTCATCCCCGCTCTTGCTGAGATCAATGTCTTTTTTATCGACAAAGGGTAAAACAATGCTAAGCTTGTATTTATCTTTAATCTTTTTAAATGAAAATGGTTTTATAACCTTTGATACCGCTAATGGATTTCTCTTACCGTAAATCTCCTTACCAAATCTTTCTAAATCATTAATTCCTACAACTTCATGACTTTGCAGATTAATTTTTTTTATTGCAATAGGGGAAAAGTAATCTTCCATAGAATCTATATATCTGCTCTGAACCTCTCGCCAGGTTTTAAAATATCTGCTAAATCCATCATCCGGCATTATCCTATTGATGAATATTGAATCGACATGCATACCATAAAGGCAAAAATACATGAACGATCTCTGTGTTTCTTTCATAACAATCTTTTCGGGATTGGTGATTAATCTTACGGAAGTAGTATGGTAACTCTTCATAATTTCCTCAATACCTCTGAGCTTCTTATATAGGTTTTGTATTGATTGAAAATAGAGATCCCCTGGAATTGGGACTGAAGTGACTTTATTTGCTATTGGTCTTACAATTCTTGCCAGATTTCTTTCCAGTTTGAATAATTTTTTCATATACCACTCAAGAGCAGTGGGCATAATGATAAACCTTAATGATTCTCCAGTAGGAGCGCAATCCAGCAAAATCACGTCAAATCTCTTTTCTTTAAAATATCTGTTAATATAAAAAAGGGCGCTGACTTCTTCCATACCAGGTAAAATAGCCATCTCTTCTGCCAGTATCTCATCCAGGCCCGTTGCATTAAAAAGAGATGAGATGTATTTATGAATATCGCCCCAATTTTCTTCTATCTCTTCTTGCACATCAATCTCTTGTATCCACAAGTTTTTGCATACTTTAACCGGTTTGCCCCTCTCCCTGTCCATTAACCTCTTATCCATGTCAAAGGAATCGGAAAGGCTGTGTGCCGTATCAAGAGACATAATGATTGTTTGTTTGCCTCGTTTTGCACAAGAAACCCCTGTTGCTGCGGCAACTGTTGTCTTGCCAACGCCTCCTTTGCCAGCAAATAAAATAATGCGTTCGCTCATCCTTGTTTGTGTTCCTTTTTTGGTACGCCCGAAAGGCGTTAAGTTTTGTTACCGCCCGTAACTTCCGGTGGTAGTTGCCTGGGCGAGTATTTTACCTTCCAAAGCTTTTTTGAAATCAGAAAGAGAAACATTTGCATCCAGGTCCAATTTATCCACACTCAACGCATAGACAGTACAAACATAAGGATGATTACCGCTTCCTGCCGGAGGTTGCGGTCCACCATAACCAACACTGCCATAGGTGTTATTGAGTTCCTTGCATCCTGCTGGCATATTTTTCCCTGACGCTCCTTCCTCAATGCTGTTCGTACTTGCTGGAATATTGATGAGAAACCAATGAACCCAGTTGTTGGCAACAGGATGCGGGTCAACAATTGAAAAGGCAAAAGATTTCGTTTCTGCAGGGGCGTTGTTCCAATCAAAAGGCAGAGATATGTTCTCTCCCCCGATTTCTTTCATAATATACGTGGTGGAAATATTATCTCCGTCATCAAAAGCATCAGATTTTAATTCCATCTTACCTCCTAAAAAAACTCATACTGGTGGTTAACAATAAAAAGGGAAGAACTATTCCCCTGTTTTTTTTCTTTTTTTCATCATTTCTTTAACAGAAGCCGGGATGAGGTTGTCCATAACTTCGCTTATAAGTTCACCAGTTACTTCTTTACATCCCTTTTTTTTCGCTTGATCTTCTATGGCTTTCTGCGCCATGCCCCTCACAAAAAAGGGAGCTTTTTCAAGACGGTCTTTGGCCTCCTGTGTCCAGGTTAATCCGTCCTTTTTAGACTTTGTTTCATTGAAATACTTTTCAAATTTGTTCAGAATCGACTGGTTCTTTCCCGTCCGCTTTTCTAAAAAGGACTGGATGTCCCCTATCACTTCTTTTTTTCTGACGTTTTTCATTTTTTCTTTGGCTTTATCAAATGCTTTCATTTGCAATTCTTCAAACCCCATATTTTTCATGCGACGCGAGGCAAATTTCATGGATTCATCCCTTATCTCTGATAACAATTCGGAAGTAATCTCTTTCATCCCTCTTTCTTTTGCCCTGATAACCATTAATTTCTTAATTCCGGAGCGGACAAAGTCCGGGGCATTCATTACTCTTATCTTTGCCTCTTCAGACCAGATAATTCCCTCAGTATTCGAAAAATCTTCCATGAATTCTCCTTTAAGTATTTCTCAGCGATCTCCGTGCATTCTGCGGTAAATTCCTAAGATCTTTTATCAGGGTCTTAAATTCCATGAGGCCCGGGCTAACATATAAAAGGTCATACCGATTAAGGGTAAAACATATTCAACAGAATCAAACGTATCTTCACTGAGAAGAGCAGCGCTTGCAATCAAAAAGCGAATTAAATAAAAGATTGCTAAAATAATTACGAGCGTGCGATATCCATTATATATAAAATAGGTTAGCCCCAAAAATAAGGTTCCAGCGAAAACCCCAATAGAAGTGACTAGACTATCGTAACTGATGGTATCTGATTTAGAAACGATATTATCTATTCCCGGAATATTTTCCGCAAAAATATCCTCTAAGATGCCGGCAAAATCATGAGACGGCATGGTGACATAAAAAACTGCCAGATACACAATGCCAATTAAAAGGTATGCATATGCCGCATGATGATATTTTGCAGTTTTTTTGTGCTCTTCATTAATATATTCAGGATATTTAGTCTTTTTGGTGTAAGTTGGCGGACCAAACATTATATTCTAATTTTATGGCAACAACTATTGTTTGTCAACGGCGTCAATCTTGCGGTTTATACTTTGCTATGTTAATTTAATGACTTATGAAAAATCAAATATTTGCTGTAATAATGGCCGGGGGATCAGGAATCCGGTTTTGGCCAAAAAGCAGAAAAAAATTACCAAAACAGTTTTTAAAAATTACAGGTGATAAAACCATGATTCAATCAACTGTTAAAAGGATTGAATCTTTTGTTCCTTATCAGAATACTATAGTTGCAACCAATATTCTTTACTCAAAGACGGTTCAAGGTCAACTCCCTTACATTCCTTATGAAAATATTATCCTGGAACCTGTTGGAAGAAATACTGCGCCCTGTATAGGTCTTGCCGCGTTAATTGTAGAGCAGAAAGACAGCAACGGTGTTATGCTTGTTCTTCCTGCCGACCATTGGGTTAAGGATGACAGGCAATTTTGTAACGAATTGAAAATAGCTGCGACGATAGCTGCGGAAAAAGAAACACTTATTGCCTTTGGAATTAAACCATCTTACCCTGAGACCAGTTATGGATACATTCAATGCGGCAAGAAAAGAAGCCTGATACCTGAAACCGAGTATGAAATATGCCAAATTGAAAAATTCAGAGAAAAACCTGATATTAAACAGGCGGAGGCGTTTGTTAAAAGCGGAAACTTTTATTGGAATTCAGGGACATTTGTTTGGAAAGCATCCGCTATTTTAGAAGAAATTGAAAAATCTTTACCCTTTTTGCATAAAGGGCTCATGAAAATCAAGGAACATTTTGGAAAAAATAATAAAAAAGAAGAGATTGATAAAATCTTTTCGTCCTTCCAATCCGAATCCATAGATTTTGGGGTTATGGAAAAAACAAATCGTGCGGAAGTAATTCTTTCTCAAGTTGACTGGAGCGATGTCGGAAGCTGGAAAGCCCTTAAAAACCATTTGCCGGCAGACAACTCCGGTAATGTTGTTTCAAAAAAACATATCCTGATCGACACGAACAATTCTATTATTGAGGGCAATGAACGAATGATTGCCGCTATCGGTCTTAAAGACATGGTTGTTGTTGATACAAAAGATGTTTTATTGATATGCCCGAAAGAGAAGTGTCAGCAAATTAAAAATCTGGTTGAGCAGCTTAAAAAAGAAGGGAAAGATGAATTTTTGTAAGACTGTTTCTACCCACGAAGATCAAATCTTTCGTAATTGTTGTCTGTTTTATAGTTACTTAAAAACTTTCCCTTTCATCCACTTAAAAGTTTCACCTGTTTTTTGAAAAATAGTCCCTGCAGTATCTTCTATTAATTTTATAATCTCATTCCTGACATCTTTGCTTGATATTTCTTTTACTTCCGGTTCTTCCTCAACTTCGGCTTCTTCAATCGTTGTTTTTGTTTCTTTTTTAATTTCTAATATTTCCGACTGACTCTTTTGGAAGGGAAGTTCAACTTGATCTTGCCGGGGGGAAAGGAAATCCGTTTTTTTGTCTATTTCAACCTGTAATACTTTTACCTCATTTTGTAAAACTGAAATTTGATTTTTGAGATCATTTACACTGCTTAAAAATTCCTCCAGAGCATTGCTATTATTTTTAAAAGACTTTAGCGCCTCTTTGATTTTACTCTGTTCTTCTCGAATACGATTAATGCTATTGTCTTCAAAAGACTTAATGGCCTCTTTGATTTTAGCTTGTTCTGCTTGAACACGAGAAATTTCCTCGATGGTCTCTTTTATTTTTTTATTTATCAGTAAATTATTCTGGATTGTGTTGCGTGAATAGTAGATCGTCCAGGCCATGACACCAATAAGAAGTAACAAGAGGATGGTCTTAAAAAAAGTGGAGAGATTTAATTCCCGGGTATTTGTTTGCTCCCTTTCAGGGATGTCAGGCATTACTTGTTCTGAAAGGTCTTCCTTTTTTTTGGTTTCTTTAGGTTTCTCATGTGTCACATTATCAGAAGAGGTTTTGTCTTTCTTGAGGGATTTTTTTTGATCAGATTTGTCGGCCATTAGTAGATGATTTTATTTAAGGGGTACTCTACAATGCCAGAAGCTCCAGACTCTTTTAATTTAGGAATAATTTCCCTGACCTCTTTTTCTTCAATGATTGTGTTTATATCCACCCAATCTTGATTGCTCAGTTCCGAGATGGTAGGCTTCTGAAGAGCGGGTAAAATTTTGAGAACATTACCCAGGTTCTTTTTCTTTACATTCATCATAAGACCAACCCTTCCTTCAGCCGCTAAAGCTCCTTTGAGTAGCATAACAATTATATCTACTTTTTTCTTTTTCCAAGGGTCTTTGTAAGAATCTTTGTTAACAATAAATTTTGTATTGGATTGCAACACAGTATCCACAATTCTCAGGCCATTGGCTCTTAAAGAACTTCCTGTTTCGGTAACTTCCACAATAGCATCCACAAGGTTTGGGGCTTTTACTTCTGTAGCTCCCCATGAAAATTCAACATGTGCTTTAACACCATGTTTTTTTAAATAGCCGGATGTAAGGTTTACTGCCTCTGTGGCAATTCTTTTCCCTTCAAGGTCTTTTGCCGATTGAATATCTGAGTTATCAGGAACTGCAAGGACCCAGCGAACGGGTTTTGAACTTACTTTGGAATAAACCATATCTGCAATCTCTTCTACAGACGCATTGTTTTCTACAATCCAGTCTTTTCCCGTCAAGCCCGCATCTAGGACACCCTGCTCAACATAACGTGCCATTTCCTGGGCTCTTATGAGTAAACATTCTATTTCGCTGTCATCAATGACCGGTGTATAAGAGCGGCTGCTAAAAATAAGGCTATAGCCAGCTTTTGCAAACAGCCGTGCCGTTGCTTCCTGCAAACTTCCTTTTGGAATTCCTAATTTTAATACATTTTTACTCATTTATAAACTTTCTCCGGATCGAATATTTTTTCTCCGATGATTTTTAATTTTCCATTTAATTTCCTATAAAAACAGCTTTTATAACCTGTATGACATGCAGCACCGCCAACCTGCTCGACTTTTAATATAAGAGTATCTTCATCGCAATCCACATAAATTTCCTTTACATTCTGGACATTTCCGCTTTGTTCGCCCTTTAACCATAATTTATTTCTTGAGCGACTGTAATAGCAGGCTCTCCCTGTTTCCAGGGTTTTATCCCATGCTTCTTGATTCATAAACGCAAGCATCAGGACTTCCCCAGATTCAAAATCCTGAGCAATCACAGGAATTAATCCATTCATTTTTTCAAAATTTAGTTTTACCATCTATTCCATTCTAAAGGGGAAGTGCAGAAGGATCAGTTACAAGAAAAATCTATTCCCTGGCGGATAATTCATCCTATTCCCATTTACTATCTTTTTGGCTAGATTTTAAAATTAGGTTAATAGTATATAGTATTTCCTGATAAAAAGTTAGATAAAATAAAATATTACAGTTAGTATGTCAAATTATTTATTTCAATATATAAAACCTGGATCTAGGGGCCAGGTCAGAGTTAATAAACTATGTTCTGTCGGGTCATTCCCTAATGGACTTATTTCTATACCGGCCCATCCGGAACCGAATTATAATTTACCTTGTTATGGATTTCGAATCCGTAATAGAATGCAGATATTTTAATATTTGTTAATATCGGTCTAAATTATTTCTAAGAGATAGAAAATTAGCAGAGTACTTATAATTGGGGCAGGTGGTGTTGGTGCCGTTGTGGTGCATAAATGCGCTAAGGTACCAGAAGTATTTTCTGAAATATGCTTAGCCAGTCGGACATTAGAAAAATGTGAAAGAATAAAAAAACAGATTGGCAGGTCTATAGAGGTTGCAGAGGTAGACGCAGACAATCAAAATGAGGTAATCGGACTGATTAATCGCTTTAGACCCGATATTGTCATTAATGTTGCCCTGCCATACCAAGATATTTCTATTATGGAAGCCTGTTTAGCAACAGGAGTTGACTACCTTGATACTGCTAATTATGAACCCCCTGACGATCCTAAATTCTGTTACAAATGGCAATGGGATTATCATGATCGTTTCAAAGAAAAGGGGATTATGGCTTTATTAGGTTGCGGGTTTGATCCAGGGGTAACCAACATATTTTGCGCTCATGCCAAAAAGGAACATTTCGATGAAATTCATTATATTGATATTCTTGATTGCAATGCCGGGGATCATGGTTATGCCTTTGCGACAAACTTCAACCCCGAGATCAATATTCGTGAGGTGACTGCTAAAGGAAAGTTTTATGAAAATGGCGAATGGAAAGAAACAGATCCTTTGACTGTACACAAAATATTTGATTTTCCTTCGATTGGTCCGAGGAAGGCTTATTTGATGTATCACGAAGAATTGGAATCTCTTGTAAAAAATTTACCTGAAATGAAACGTATTCGTTTTTGGATGACCTTTTCGGATAGCTATCTGGATCATTTGAAAGTACTTCAAAACGTGGGCATGACCCAAATTGATCCGGTTGAATTTGGGGGAAAGAAAATAGTCCCATTGAAATTTCTTAAAGCTGTGCTCCCTAATCCAGCTTCTTTAGGCGCTCATTATAAAGGCAAGACTTGCATCGGATGCCTGATTGAAGGAATTAAAGACGGCCAGAATAAAAAAATATATATCTATAATATTTCTGATCATGAAGTATGCTATAAAGAAGTTAAGGCTCAGGCAGTTTCTTACACAACTGGTGTGCCGGCAATGATCGGGGCTATGCTTATGGTGACTAATGTTTGGCAAGCAAAAGGTGTGTTTAATTTGGAAGAATTCAATCCTACTCCTTTTATGGAAAAACTGAATTTTTATGGATTGCCCTGGATAGAAAAAAAAATATAAATTTTTTTATTTGATCAGCGTTCTCTACGGCAAAATGTTACAAAATATGAAAATAGATTTAAACAAGATACCAACTCCTTGTTATATTTGCGATGAATGCGCATTAGAGCGTAACCTGAGGGTGCTGGGTTCTGTTCAGGAAAAAAGTGCTTGTAAAATAATACTGGCACTGAAGGGCTTCGCGATGTTCAGCATGTTTCCTCTTATACGGAAACATCTCAAAGGAACTGCTGTTAGTTCATTGGACGAGGCACGGTTGGGTTTTGAAGAATTTGGTGCTGAGGTGCACGTATATGCGCCGGCTTATAAAGATGATGAATTTGAAAGTTTATTATCGTACGCGGACCACATAAGTTTTAATTCTTTTTCACAATGGCGTCGATTCAAGCCAATAATCTCTAAATATAAAAAGAAAAAAATTGAACGTGGCATTCGGATTAATCCTCAGCATTCCGAAGTAAAATACCCCATTTATGATCCGTGCAGCAAACATTCCCGCTTGGGCGTAACTGCTGAACAGTTTAAAGATGAGGATTTGGATGGCATATCAGGCTTACATTTTCACAATCTTTGCGGACTTAACGCTGATGCCCTTGAACGTACTTTGAAAGTTCTTGAGGCAAATTTTGGACATTACATCAAACAAATGAAATGGATGAACTTTGGAGGCGGACATCACATTACCAGAGAAGATTACGACATTGACAAACTATGCGAACTGATTATTGATTTCAAGGAACGTTATCAAGTGGATATTTATCTGGAACCAGGAGAAGCAGTTGTGCTGAACGCTGGAGTGCTGGCAGCTTCGGTACTGGATATTATCCATAATGAAATGGATGTCGCTATTCTTGATACATCAGCCGCCGCCCATATGCCGGATGTAATAGAAATGCCTTATAAACCTAAAATACTTGGCGCATCTTCAACCGGCAACGAGCATCCAGTTACGAGTAACAAGTATATCTACAAGCTTACCGGGCTGACCTGTCTAGCCGGAGACGTGATAGGAGATTATTCTTTCCCTGAGCCTCTACAAGTTGGATCAAAATTAATTTTTCTAGATATGGCTCATTACACGATGGTTAAAAACAACGCCTTTAACGGTATTCGCCTTCCATCTATAGCTATTTGCAACTCAAAGACCGGGCAAGTACGAGTTGTCAAAGAATTCAGGCATGAAGATTATAAGAATAGATTGTCTTAAAAAAAATAGAGTTATGAAGTAACCCGATCTGACACAGGCGCAAATGAATAGCCTAGCCGTTTACGGCTGGGAAATAGAAAAAAATATATTCCCTTTAAGGGCGTTTAAAAGAAACAAGACGTGCCTCATACATTTTACAAAATGTGGATTCATTGCGCTTGAAGTGCGCGCATAGGTGTCCACTTATTGCATGAGGAATCCGGGGAAAGGTTTATTCTCATATTAAAAAAAGCTAAATTTGAAGGATATTTTCTTGATGCAACTAATGGATCAGACTATCATGTCCATTGCTTGTTATCGTTAAATCCTAAATATTCTATTAGCGAAGTTATAAATAAACTTAAAGGTGAGTCATCTCACTGGATAAACTCATAAAAATTAACAAAAAATCACTTCGCCTGGCAAAATGGATTTTCGGCATTTTCAGTAAGTGAATCCATGGTAGAAAAAATTAGGAACTACATTCTTAACCAAAAGCTGCATCATAGCAAACTATCTTTTGCTGGAAAAATAGAAAAATTATTAAAATTGCATAAAGTAAATAAAAAATAAGGACCTAAATACACTTAAATAGATCTCACTTACTAATCCAACCCATAAATGGATAGGCTGTTTTAAAATTTTCAATCTACAGTTTAAAATATTCCCCTATCTTTCAAAAAAGCAATACCCTGTTTTGCATCGACTGGATTTACTTTCTGGTTAATTTCCATAACTCGGATAGTTTCCGGCTTTAAATAAGATTTTACCATGTCAAAATCTACTGTACCACACCCGGGCGCATTATGGTCATTGTATCCATTGAGTACATCGTGCAAATGGACACCGATTAAGTGATTGTGAAATGTTTTTAATAACCTCTCCTGTGAAATTCCAAACAGTGTTTCATTTACTTGAGCATGGCCGGTATCGTGCCAGTAAGCAAGCTTACTGCCGTTAAAGCTGCTGAAGATGGTTTTGAGTTCATTCATGTCAGGGAACTCAAAGAAGTAATATCTGTTTTCCAGCCCCACATCTATACCGAGTTTTTCTGCTTCTTTATTAATTTCATCAAGACTCTTGAACAAAGCCTCGAAACTTTTTCCTTTGTTTGTTGTACGGTTTTGTGATATCTCTCGCAAAGATATTTCTGCTTCCCTCGAATGAATTTTTCCTTCGTCATAAAATTTTTTCATTATATTAATTGGTTCATCACCCGGTATACGTCCACAATGAAGTATGATCACACGCGCTCCAATATCCGCGGCATTTCGCAATGTCTGTTTAACTTGATCTACTCCGCGCACCCTTTTTTCTTCTTCCATATCGCTTATTAAATACTCTTCGGCTCCCCTAACTCTGCCCTGAGGAGAAGGGCAGACAGCATGCATACTAATAATTTTTATTCCCCAGGCAGAACAATTTTTTTTTATTTCTTCAAAGGCTTCGCTCAAAATTCGAAATTCCAGTTCCAGCATACTCATACCGGTTTTTTTCATTGTTTCTATTAGTACTTTCGCGTTACTGGTTAGACCGGAACGCCAGCAAGTTGATATGGCACAAATGCTCATAATATTTAAAAATTATTTGGACGAAGATTTTCTAAAATAAAAAACTATCTCATCAAGTTGGCCTATTATACATTATAAAATGTGCTACAATTAAATCTATAAGAATTTTATGAGTCAAGCGTTAAGGAGATTTCAGTGAAATATATTGTTTTATTGGGAGATGGGATGCCGGACTACCCTCTGCCTGATCATGATAATAAAACCCCGTTGCAAATAGCCAATACACCTAATATGGATTTTTTGTCGAAGAACGGAATCACTGGTGGAATAAAAACAATTCCTGATGGCTTTCCTCCGGGAAGCGATGTGTCAAATCTGTCTGTCTTTGGATATGATCCTGAGCTTTATTATACAGGGCGTTCTCCTTTGGAAGCGGCAAGTATGGGTGTTGATCTAGGTTCCGGGGATATAGCCTTCCGTTGTAACCTTGTTACCCTGAAACCGGTTATGAATGATCTTGTTATGGATGATTATTCCGCCGGACATATTTCTTCTGAAGAAGCAAAAGAATTAATCAATTTTCTTAATAGTAAATTAGGGAATGAAAATTACACTTTTTATCCCGGCGTTAGTTACCGTCATCTCATGGTTTGGAAGGGCGGAAAAGAAAATATGGATTTGGCTCCGCCTCATGATTTGACGGGCAAGGGGATAAAGGATTTTATTTTACCCCGACGTGATGAGATTATAGAACTGCTGAATAGTTCACAAATGCTTTTAAAAAACCATACTGTAAATCTCAAAAGAGCAGGGGAGGGGAAAAGACCGGCGAATAGCATATGGCTCTGGGGAAGCGGGAAAAAACCTGCCATGCCAAACCTGAAAAAGATGTACGGTCTTGAAGGAGCAGTAATCTCAGCCGTGGACCTTTTAAAAGGGATCGGCATTTATGCCGGGCTTGACGCGATAAACGTACCAGGAGCCACAGGGTATATCGATACGAATTATGAAGGAAAAGTAAACAGCGCTTTAAAAGTTCTTGAAGAAAAAAATTTCGTTTACATACATGTGGAAGCCGCTGATGAAACTTCGCATGAGGGAAGTTTTGAAAATAAGATAAAGGCCATTGAAGATTTTGACTCTAAGGTTGTTGGAAAAATTCTTAAGGGAATAAAAGGATATAAAAAATACAAAGTTCTTTTAACTTCAGATCATCCCACCCCCCTGAATCTTATGACCCATAGTTCTGAAAATGTTCCTTTTGCTATTTATTCTCCGGATATGAATGGAGATAAAACTATCTCATTTAGCGAAGATTTGATTAAAGAGGGTTCAAAGAATTTTGAAAAAGGATTTGAAATGATGGAGTATTTTGTTCGCGGGTAAAATCAAATGAGATTAATTGTGCAAAAATATGGAGGTACTTCCGTAGGAAGCGTCGAGCGCATTAAAGAAGTGGCCAAAAAAATAGTAGCGTCTAAAAAGGATGGACTGGATATTGTTGTGGTTGTATCTGCTATGGGAGGTGAAACGGACAAGCTTGTAGAGATGGCGTATGAAATTTCTCCCGAGCCTGGAAAACGTGAAATGGATATGCTTCTTTCTTCCGGAGAAAGAGTGTCGTGCTCACTTCTTGCAATGGCTATTCAAAATATTGGATATAAAGCCGCTTCTTTCACGGGCAGACAGGTGGGGATTCTAACGGACAGCGCTCATACGAAGGCACGAATTAAAAAGATTGAGGCGCATAAGATTAATAGGGCATTTAAAGAAGGTTTAATAGTTATCGTAGCAGGATTCCAGGGAATCGATGAAAAAGAAAATGTGACAACTCTGGGGCGCGGAGGTTCTGATACTTCCGCAGTAGCTCTGGCCTCTGCTCTAAATGCAGATCTTTGCGAAATATATTCTGATGTTGAAGGTGTATTCACTACAGATCCTAATGTCGAGCCTGAAGCAAGGAAATTAAATAAAGTTTCTTATGAGGAAATGATGGAGATGGCAAGCTCCGGCGCAAAAATTCTTCAGATTCGTGCGGTTCAATTTGCAAAGAAATATAATGTCCCTGTATATGTAAAATCGTCTTTTAAAAAAGGTGATGGAACCTTAGTTACCAAGGAGGATTCTGATATGGAAGAAATTGAAGTATCTGGCATTACTTATGATAAAGATGAAGCTAAAGTATCAATAATAGGGGTACCGGATAAACCGGGTATTGCTTCTAAAATATTTAATGTTGTGGCTGATGCAAATATTGTTATTGATATGATAATTCAGAATATCAGCCATGAGGGATTGACTGACATCTCATTTACCGTGCCTAAAAACGATGCTAAAAAAAGTTTGGAATTGGCCAAAGTCGTTGGAAAAGAAATCGCGGCGAAAGATGTGAAGATAGACAAAAATATGTCTAAAATATCTATCATTGGTGCGGGGATGAGGAGCCATTCCGGAATTGCCGCGAAAATGTTTCGAGTGCTGGCAAAAGAGAATATTAATATTCTTATGATCAGCACGTCGGAAATCAAAATCTCATGCGTTATAAAAAATAAATACACGGAATTAGCTGTTAGGGTGCTTCATAAAGCATTTGGGCTTGGAAAAGAAAATAAAAGGAAGTGAGTTGGATTTATACTATTAAACTGTAAAAACTTCTTTTTTTAGGAATTTTTTTTCTTTTGTTCTCTAGAGAAGAAGCCGCTATTTGGTAGCGGTAACTTGCCGCTTTATGAGATTCTCTTTACAAAATAATATTTGTCGTACTAGCCATATATTATTGACATTATCAGGATGTGGATGGGGAGGAGATAATTTTTATCCACTGTAAAAAAATCCAGCTACAGAAGCGGTCATAAAAGTGGCCAGGGTACCTCCAAGAATACATTTGATAGCAAGGCTTGCCAATTCTCTGCGTTTTGTTGGTACTATGGTACCGATACCACCTATCCAGATAGCTGCAGAGCCAAAATTGGCAAACCCGCATAACGCGTAAGAGGCAATAACCACTGTACGGGGAGACAGTGAAATACCGCTTGATAGTAAATTGGAAAAACTTGTATAAGCGACAAACTCGTTGATAATAGTTTTTTCTCCTATCAGTCTGGAGATTACCGAACAATCGGCGGCAGGAATGCCCATAAGCCAGGAAAACGGCCAGACGATATATCCTAACAACCCCTGGAGTGTCCAGTCTAAAGTAAGTCCTGAGACACTTGTAATCCCATTTCCGATAAAGCCGACAAAATAGTTAGCCATGGCCACTAATGCTACGAATGCGATCAGTGTTGCTCCGATATTCAGGGCAAACATTGCTCCTTCTGAAGCTCCGCGCGCGGCAGCATCAAAAACGTTGGCGCTGTCTTTTTTTTCTTCAGGAGGAATATGGCCACTAGTAACAGGGGTTTTCGTCTCCGGCACCAAAATTTTGGCTATTACCACTGCTGCTGGAATGGACATGAGGCTGGCAGTAATGAGATGACCGGCTATATTTGGAAAATGTGGCTGCATCATTTTAACGTAAGCGCCAAATACACTGGACGCTATCGTAGCCATACCCGTCGTCATAACTACCATCATTTCTGAGCGTGTCAACTTTTCAACGAAAGGGCGGATGGTCAAAACAGATTCAAACCCAACAAAGAGATTTGCGGATGCACAAAGAGATTCAGCACCGCTGATTTTCATAAATTTAGTAAATATCCAGGCGAAAAAAGAAATAACTTTTTGCATAATACCAAGATGATATAGGACAGCCATTAATGATGAGAAAAAAATTATAAGAGGTAATACTTGGAATGCAATGATAAATCCAAAAGAACCTTCCGTGCCTGGGGGAAGAGCCAGTGGACCGAAAATAAATTGAGCCCCAACATCCGAGAAACTTAATAATTTACTGGCTACTTTATTTAAAAAATCAAAAAATACTTTCCCGGTATCTGTGAAGAAAACAAAAATACCGAGTAGGATCTGCAGCCCAACACCGACACCCACTGTCCTGAAATTTACAGCCTTCCGATTTTCCGACATGAAATAGGCAACTCCCATCATGCAGAATATTCCAAAAAAGCTAATAAAGTTATATATTTGCATTTTGCCTTTATAAATTGAACGCAGATTTCGCATAGCGGCCAGGGGGCCGCAACCAGAATTCGACAAGGAGAGCTGAATTAGACTGCTTCCGAAGGAAAGCCGCCCAAAGGGTTGAGGCTATGAATGGCCGAAATCAAATAGATTTACCGCCCTGATGCTGCTAACAAAATTTATGCTAAAATGGAACACCATATGCTGTATCCCACTGTGGAAACGCAATTTTATAAATTTACAATGCAGATAAAACTGGTTGGCACAGATTAAAGCATATAAATAGGTGGGATTCTATAGTTTTTTGACTTGTCATGCTCATCTCAGCGATCTTTGTGGACTCTGTGGTACTAAATTCATCACGTATTGCCAGAAAAACTTAATTTTGCTATATTCCCCGTGATGATGAAAATACTGAAAGACCATTTTGATTTAGAAAAAAACGGCACGAATATAAAAACCGAGTTTATTGGTGGGGCCACCACGTTTATGACTATGGCCTATATTATTTTTGTCAATCCCGCCATACTTTCCGCACCTGGCGGATCAAATATGGATTTCAGCGCTGTAACAGCCGCTACCTGTATTGCCGCAGCTTTTGCAACATTGATGATGGGTTTTATCGCCAATTACCCAATCGCTTTAGCTCCTGGAATGGGATTGAATGCCTTTTTCAGTTTTGTTGTCTGCGGGAAAATGGGTGTTCCCTGGCAAACCGCGCTTGGAATTGTTTTTGTCTCCGGTGTTATATTTACTCTCTTATCCGCATCCCGGATAAGGGAATTAATAGTTAATTCTATCCCGCATTCATTAAAACTGGGTTCAGCAGCAGGCATTGGGCTTTTTATAGCATTTATTGGACTGAAGTCCGCAGGTTTTGTAGTTTCCGATCCTAATACCTTTGTCACCCTCGGAGCACTCAGTTCTGCGCCAACTCTTCTTTCTTTTGCAGGATTGATCATTCTCATTACACTTTCAGCAAGAAAAGTTAAAGGAGCTATATTAATCAGTATTCTCATTACCGGAATTATTGGCATTTCCTTTGGTATGATAGAGTTTAAAAATATTATTGGAACCGCGGACTTATCAAAAACATCCTTTAAACTCGATATCATTGATGTTTTTCAGTTAAAATATCTTGCTCCTATCCTTATTTTTCTCTTTTTTGATATGTTTGATACCATAGGTACTTTAGTCGGGGTAGGGGAACAGGCAGGTTTTATAAAAGACGGAAAACTTCCAAGAGGCAATCGGGCGCTTGTAAGCGATTCGGTTGGTACAATTGTGGGTTCTTTACTGGGCACATCAACGGTTACCAGTTATATTGAAAGTTCGGCAGGTATCTCATCTGGTGGTAGAACCGGTTTGGCAAACGTGTTCACATCACTATTTTTTATAACGGCCCTGCTTTTTGTGCCATTAGCTGAAATGTTTGGAGGAGGGTATCAGGTCTCTGAAAATGTTTTTTTATATCCCGTAACAGCCCCGGCCTTGATAGTTGTGGGGTCTTTGATGATGACCAATATTACAAAAATCCAATGGAGCGATATTACAGAGGCATTTCCCGCTTTTTTAACGATCATTTTAATGCCACTCACTTTTTCAATTGCAGAGGGGCTTGCCGCGGGTTTTGTTTTTTATGCCTTCTTGAAACTCGTATCAGGCAGAAGCCATGAGGCAAACTGGCTCGTTTATGGATTAAGTCTGATTTTAATTTTGCGATATATTTTTTTATAAACGACCAATAATTAATATTAAGTTATGTTATCAAAAAAACCGATAATAGGAATCCTTTGCGATATAAATAAAGAGGAGGGGAAAGAAGACCGTCCGCTTTATTTCGTTAAATCTAATTATATCTCTGCGATAAAAGAAGCAGGAGGTATCCCTTTGATAATCACACCCTTAAAAGATGAAAACGACCTGACAAAAACACTTAATCTTATTGATGGTTTGTTGATACCGGGAGGTGATGATATTGATCCGAAATATTTTAAAGAAGAGCCGCATCCATCTCTAGAGCTGATTGACCAGGAGATAGTAGAATTTCAAATGGGTTTTTTTAATAAAGCTTTGAATAAAGGTATGCCGGTATTTGGCATTTGCGCAGGTCTTCAGATAATTAACATCGCCTGTGGTGGTAATATTTATCAAGACATCCCGGCTCAATATTCAAATCCGATCCAACATAAGAAAAATGAAAATGAAAAAAAGGATTTGATTCACAATGTAAGGATTGAAAAAAATACAAAGCTTTATAACATTCTAAAAAAGGGAGAGGTAAGCGTAAACAGCACCCATCATCAAGCATTAAAAGATGTTGCTGAGGGGTTTATGGTTACTGCCCGGTCAGACGACGGGATAATAGAGGCCATCGAAAGTAGGAAACACCGATTTGTAATTGGCGTTCAATGGCATCCGGAAGATTTGTACAAGGAAAATAATCTTTTTCTGAAATTGTTTGAAAGACTTGTTAGTGAATCCGGATAGAGCGAAACTCCCCGGAATTGACCATAATCTTTTATCGGTGTTTAGATAGCTTATACCATTACACTGCAAAAACCTCTTTTTTGAGAAAGTTTTTTGTTTTTTTCAGGGTGGCAGCCCAATTTGCTTGCGGTCACTCTGTCAGTTTATACAACATCGGAGACAATTGAGAGGCAAAAGAGATGCGTTATTTTTTATCTTCGGCGGCAGTGGCAGGCTCTTCTTTTTTGTCTTCAAGTGAAGGTTTGACTTCATCCTTGACTTCATCCACTTCCTCTTGTATTTCTTTTGTGGCTTTTTTGAAGTTTTTAATCCCTTTTCCTAGCGCATCACCTATTTGAGGTAATTTGCCTGCACCAAAAATAATTAATACCATTATCAGAATTATAAAAAGTTCACCCATTCCAGGCCAAATCATAAACCCTCCTATTTAAAATTTTGTGAGTAATATTTAATTTAAATAATAGTTTATATCAGTTGATAGTTAAAAGTCAATCATTCTTTTAACTTGAGTCTATACCCTAAATTAAACTATAGTGAATGCCATAACTGCAGTATTTTCCTCTATCTAATTCCCGACTTGATCGGGAATCTATTGAATGGGAGTAATCCCCAAGGTTTTTTTCTGAAACTGAAATTACTAAAGACTATAGCGGCAAAGACCGGGTAATTTCCGCAAGGTTTTACACATATAAAACACAGGAAACTATATAAAATTTTAATTAAGACACCTAAAATATATATTCAATCAAACCTTTCTCGTAAAAGCAATTTTAATTGGCTATTTTGGCTTGCTCCTGCTCTTCTATCGCTTTTTCTGCTTTTATATCGCTTATCTGATGTTGCAGGTTTATACAGAGATGAAGCAACATTTGGGTTGTTTGCAGAATTAATTCAAGAAGGCTATCGACCAGTTAGAGGTTATTTTAATATATATACATCTCCAGTTCATTCTTACATAATTGCAATTTGCTTCTCATTGTTTGGTGAATCCATAGGATCTTTACGGATAAGCGGAATATTATTTAACCTGCTTGCTGCATGTGCATATGTTGACATGGTTCGTCGTTTATTCCCCAGTTTAGCCATTTGGAGTTTTTATTTCCTCATAACCATGCCTTTTTATATAGTCATGTCGCGAATAGCAGGTGAGAATTATGCTCTAAATCCTTTTTTTTTGTTTGTTGGCATGTGGAGTTTTTATGTGATTGGATCTAGTGAAAAAAAATGGTTTTCAAAAGCGGGATACACTATTAGCGGTTTGTTTTTTTACATGGGAGTTTGGAATCATGTTGTTTTTCTACCAACTGTCGTAAGTATAATTATTGGTTATTGTGTTGTTTCCCGTGTGAATATAAAAAAAGCATTAACAGTATTCCCTTGGTTTATATTCGGTGGTCTTATTGGAGTTATTCCAAAGCTGTATGGCGTAATAGTACATGGCTACAGTTTCATTCCCCAAAAAAGCATAAAAGGAATTCCTGCGCTTTCGAACACCTTAATAAATCTAATTTACACACTAGGTGGTGATGGCCTTTATGCCAAAATATGTGGAGAAATACTTTTTTCTTTTAACTGGTTCCTACCACTTAGTGTAGTTGTTTCTGCAATCATACAGTTGCGTTCAAAGACTACTCCAAGCCGAAAAAAAATGTGGAAAATCACAGTATTATGTTTCTTTTTTAGTTCTTTGGGAACATGGCTTATCACTCCTTTAGGATTAAGCGGACCAAGATTGTGGTTGCTACCACTATGGTTTATTCCTTTTCTGCTTGCTCTCTCATTGCCTGTTTCTGTCAAATGGCTTAAGATCTCCATAGGAGTTATAATAATATCTATAAATTTGTTGTCGACTGGTTTGAATTATTTTTACAATTTTTTACAGGATGGAGGCATCCCTAAAGATAATATTTACATTGGAGGATTCTATGACAGCGGCTTAAATTTTATTGACATGAGGCCACTTGTGAAAAAACTGAATAAATATAAGAGTAATAAACCAATCTATATAGAGGATGTTAACACACACCGAATGCTGTTTCTAATTAATAAGTCTTATAGGAGCAGGGTAAAAGTCATCAAAGATATAAAAAAAGGAGAAAGACTGCCAATTAATAGTCTTGTGATACGTTATAAGTTTAAGGATGGCCGTAAAGTTTGGGCTGTTATAAATATTAATAAATCAGTTGCTGCTTTAGACTCAGCTCTTTCAACGTCAAATTATGCTGTATACAAAGTTGTGAAATAAGGCAAAATTTCTATGGAGTTGAGCTCAAAAGCAGAGTTCGAGCCAACGCTATAAAACCTTTAAAAGTCTGTAGGAAATGGAAAGTTTGATACGTTGTTGGAAGAGCAATTAGCATATGGTAGCCGCATAACGAAAAAGTAAGCAAAACACATTAAATGGAAATAGCCCAACCATTCCAAACCTTAACAATGTTAAGAAGGCTTGTTTACATAATGACCGATGTAGCAACTCAAATGAGAAATCATTGTCATAAGAAGGCTAAATAGCCTTCTTATGACTAAACACAATCTAAATGAGTTATTCAAAACAAATAAAAGGAAACTACGCAGTGGTGTTAATGTGCGTGTTATTGCTGAATTGGCATCACACAAAAGCATACAGACTACACAGCGTTACATAGACATTAATGATAAATTGTGTAGTAAAGCTATTGAAAGCTGAAATGGAAAGTCTGTGGCAGCAGATGGTGGAAGCGAAAAAGCGTGAACGTGCTGAAGCGTTGAAGAAAGTGAAAGAGATTTGCAGAGAGTTCAGCTTTACAGCTGGAATGCTTAAGGGTGCTTTGGCTGAAGGTAGGAAAAAGAAATGAATATAGAACAAGCTAAAGATATTGTCATCAAAGTTATTGTTGAAGCATTAGAAGACAAGGTTGAAGTTGCTGAAGATATGCAGCTAATTGGCGGTGATTCATTGCTAGATTCAATGAAACTTGTTGAAGTTTGTCTCTCGCTCGAAGATCTGGCTGATGAGTATGGTTTTGAATTTGATAGGACTTCAGAAGCTGCAATATCGAAGTCACGCAGTATGTTTCTGTGTGTCGCGATATTAGCCGAAGAATTCTTAAACCAATCGGAGGCGTAGTTTTGATCTTAATAACTGGGGCAAGCAGAGGACTAGGTAAAGCAATTACTGAACGCTTAGTTGAAAAAGGTGAGAAGGTTGTTGGATTAGCTAGATCAACTGAATCACTTGAGATTGAAAGTATCAAATGTGATGTAAGTAATTACTCATCTGTGAAGCAGGCAGCTCGTGAAGTTAAAAGGATGAAAGAGCCAGTTAAGGCATTTATAAATGCAGCTGGAATAGCGTCTATGAACATGGCTGTAACCACAGACGAGTCAACAGTTCAGAAGTTAATACAAACAAATCTTGTTGGAACTATTTATTGCTGCCAACTATTTGCTCCCATTATGTTACGTCAAAAATATGGGTGCTTTATTAATTTCTCAACAATAGCAGTTGCTCTAGCTCTCAAAGGGGAGTCTGTTTATGCTGCATCTAAAGCTGGGGTCGAGGCCTTTTCTCGAACCTTTGCAAGGGAGATGGCTGACTTTAACGTACGTGTAAATATAATTGCTCCAGGGCCTATACGCACAGATCTATTGCGCGGAATTACTGATACGCAAATCGAAAAAATAACATCGCAGCAAATTATTCCAAAGCAATTTGAAAAATCAGATGTTTGTGATTTAGTTGAACTTCTTATTGATAAAAAGGCTTATTCTTTAAGTGGGCAGACCCTCAACCTCGGAGGTGTCTAATGGATATTATTAAGAATCTGACACCGCGTTGGAATGAGATTGATTATCCTTTTTTGATTCACGCTAACGGCGAATTACGTTTCAGTGAAATAACTGATCAAAAGTCAGTGGACTTATTTGAATCAAAAGCGGTGACGTTGTGGCATTAATCGGAGACTTTGATCCTCAGTCAATACTTACGCTTCTCAAATTGATTGATAAAAACGTAATCCTTGTACCGTTAACTGATGATACAAAGGCGCAACATGATTACTTTTTTGAGTTTGCACTAGTCGACGTTGTTGTTAAAGATAATGTAGTTACGAGATTGAAACACAATCATAAGCACGAATTTATTGAGACGTTGCGCGAACAAAATCACGCTGGTCTAGTTTTGTTTTCAACTGGTACTACTGGATGACCAAAAGCTATTTTGCATGATTGACCCTACCCCGAAAAACTGATCCACCCTTAAAATTAGTATTGTGATAAAACATTCATAGAAAGGGGTTAATTTTTATGGGGAAAAAGCGTTTTAAAGCGGAACAAATAATCAGGATGCTTCGTGAAGCCGATGTAG
>MPMF02087506.1_pt1 | contig 42756 bp, 28 predicted proteins | sample 1617271 | NCBI WGS metagenome assembly MPMF02 (sample SAMN05944812, study PRJNA350692) | marine metagenome | biome: marine; feature: ODZ; material: water; isolation source: 120 m water sample prefiltered with 30 um filter, filtered on to 0.2 um... | place: Pacific Ocean | collected 2012-04-09... | reverse complement strand
GTAAGAGAATTGGCGGGCCGTTGTCTACCGCGACCGGGACACCTCCCCATTCTTTTCCTAGAGGAATGGGATCGACCCTGTTCCTCCTCCCTGCCCGGTTCCCGGTCTTCCCCAGGACCGCCCTGGAAAATACAATTTTCCGGCCGGACCGACTCATGCCGATCCCTGGTTTCCTCCTTCTAGTCACTCACCACCCGTACCCTGTAAAATGCCCCCTCGCCGTCAAGAATCGGGTCATTATCGGTGAATAGTGTGGTCTCTTCCTCACCAGTGATGCTGGTGGAGAGAGGCTCCCATGCTCCAAGGTCGTGCGAACGATCAACGGCATAGGTCCATCCTTCATTGGAGGCAAAGGTAATACTGAAAGCTGTCAACTCTCCGGAGGCTCCTTCTCCTGTTACCCTGATGATGGCTAATTCCACCGGCCCCGGGATGGTGACCGCTGCGAATTGTTCAAATCCAAAGGGCCCGCCACCGGAAGCCAGCACCGTGGCGCCATGGCTCAAACTCCAGGTTCCCAGATGAATCCCGATCCCGCCGATATTACTCATGCCGTCACCCTGGGCGTCATGGACCATGAGCCTGAGAATCTGATTATAGGGAACAAGGAACCTGAACACCTCCGGCTTGGAGGAAAAATCGAAATAGGGTCCACCGGATCCATGGACCCGGCCGCTCTCATCCGTCACCTCCCAGGTTGTTTCTGACCCGTTCATGTCCGGGTTTACCGTCATCATGATTCTGGCCATTGTGGGATTCAGGTCAGGCACTTCCCCTTCCACTGCGGCGAGCCCTCCAAAACTGTTCCCCTGAAATCCCGCCGCACCCGCAGCATGAGTCACCGTCGCTCCGGCAGGTAGCCCAAAAAATACGCCGGCTCCCCCCAGTTCCGGGGCATCTCCCTCAAACATCACGCTCCCCAGGTTCCTGCAGAAGGCAAAGCAACCATTCCCAAGCCCGGTAACCGACTCGGGAATTCTCACGCTTGCCAGGCTCTCGCAGTGCATGAAGCTCTCCAGACCTATTGATGCCACATTGATCGGGATGTTGATCTCCGGCAGAGCCAGGCATTCATAGAAGGCATTATCCCCAATTCCCGTCATTCGTTCCGGCAGAATAACGTTCGCAAGGTTGTGACAATGAGCGAAGACTCCGGTGCTAAGATATCTCACTCGGTCGGGAATTCTCATGCTCGGCAGCTTGGTGCAATTCAGGAAGACATCACGTTCGAGATTGCGCAGGTTGTCCGGGAGATCCGCACTTACCAGTGAACTGCAATAAGCGAAAGCCCCCGCCCGGATGGAAGTGACACTCTCCGGGATGACGACACTGCGCAGGTTGTGGCAATGAGCGAAGGTTCCCCTGTTGATACTTCCCACTCCCTGGGGAACAACCACCTCTGTCAAAGACTGGCAGTTCATGAAGGCTTCAAAGAAAATGGACGTCACCGGCTTTCCCTCGATCTCCGGAGGAATAACCAGTTCACCCGAGGCGGCCCTGTCACAACTATTGATAGTGACCGCATCACCCCTGATTTCATAAACCAGATCATCTATGCCAGCGGCATGTAGCGGCGGGGCGGCCAAGGCCGGAACGATGGCAAGCATGGCAATCCGGGAAGCAGGCGCTTTCATCTCCCCTCCCCTACCGCAAATGGCTGGCAGTGCCAAGATTCTGTTCACCTGCGGATCGATATTTCGTTCCCTCTTCAATCCTGGCTTCACGATCCTGCCCCCCGCTCACCTGCCGGTGGATGTTCAATCCCGCTGTTCTATTACCTTGGCAAGGGAACTGTGTGATGAGGAAAGATCTCTATCCTGAAATCCGGAAAGGCAACCTCACTCCTCGGCAGGTCACAGACCATGAAGAAGATCATCGCACCATCATTGCTTGCCTTGACCACCATGGCGCTACCGAGCGTCAAGTGCCGGGGACCTGTGAATCATCCGTGACGGTAAGAGCAATCTTGGCTTCACCATTCTCCCGGCCCCTCCCGGAAAACCATCTGCGGACCGGAATTGACAACTCCCCAAGTTTGACCGCGGCACCCCCAGACACCAACATGCAACATATCTGGAGATTGAAATCATGAAGAACGTCGCACGAAAAATACTGCCAGCCCTGTCCCTCGTCGTGCTGCCCCTCGGGGGGCTTTCCGCCCGCACCGAGGCACCGCTTGTGATCGACAGGGAGACCGGGCATTACGGGGACCTGTCCTACGATGCCCTCACCGACAGGGGGTTGTCATGGCAGGAACGAAGGCAACTTTTCGGTGGCGAGACCGTTGATTACGGCGAACTGACGGATGGCGAGCGGGGGGCAGGACAGAAGGAACTGGATACGCTCCTGGCGAGGATCGAGGTTCGGGAAAGCCAGAAATGGGCCGATCCGGCACTGCTTCACCGAATCGAAGCCGAAATCGTCACCTGGCTGGATGGTCAGATCGAACCGGTAACCGCGATTCACTCCTACACCGGTGAAGACGTCCAGCGACTCAGGAACGCCGCAGTCGGCTTCTTCCGGGCTTACGAGATCTTCGGTGGGAAAAAGCATCTTGATGCGGGCCTGAAGTGCGCTGACCTGATTCTCGGATCCCAGTGGCCGCGAGGTCACTGGCCGTGGCCCGGCAAAGGTGATCGCTTCATCCGGATACAGGACGGATATACAACCCGCCCGTTCTGGATCATGCTCTACGCCTACAAACTGAGCGGCGACAAGAAGTATCTTGAATCGGCCGTGCGCTGTGCCGATGTCCTTCTTTCCATCAGGAGACCGGGTGGTGGCTGGGGCGATCAGTGGGCGTTCGGCGGTGGCAGATCCGGCAACACGGGCGTCTATCACGGCACCTCCTTCAATGACGGTGCGACTAACGACCCCTTTCAGATCATGGTGATGGCCTATCACCTCACCGGAGACAAAAAGTATATCGACAGACTGCACGAGATCGGCGAATTCATCGCCAGAGCCCGGATGGGAGAAGAGCCCGTGGTCGGCTGGTGCGAGCAATACAACGACGAGGCCCGGCCGGTCCGGGCGCGGCAGTACGAGATCGAATTACCCTATCCGCGGGCGTTGACCCGCGGGGTCGGCCCCCTGCTGATCTGGCTCTACCTGATGGACGGCGACGAAGCCCACATGGATCTCCTGCGCCGTGCTTACGCCTGGCACGAACAGGTCCGCCAGAAGGAGCTCAATCCAGAGTCACTGGCGCAATGGAAGGCCTTGGCCCGGGCCTGGTCGCCATCACATCACACCCTGACCGGAAACTACCTCATGGAGTACCGACCGGGCTGGCCTGATGCCTGGTTGCCTGACGGTTCGAACTGGGGCCGGGTTCTCGGTTTCAAAATGATGGCCTGGAACCCGCTGACGGTTGAACAGAAGAAGAGATACGGCAATCTGGTCGATCACACCTGGCCGCCGGTGACTGAACTCGCCGAACTTGCCCGCACTCACCAGCCCCCGCCACGTGGACACAACATGTATGTCCACTGTCATTCCGGAATCGGAAATTCGTTGTCAGAGATTCGACGTGCTCTGCTTGAACACAAGCGGGGTGGTCGTGCCGGAATGCTCAATTACTATACGCACCCAACCAGCTACACCGCCGACCAGTACCTGCAGGTGCGGATCCACGCCGCACAGCGTGTGTTAAACATGCGAAATCGTCGACTGGCCTTTCCCTACACGGGCAGACCTGGCTACACTGGAATGTCCACGGCGGAACATTTTGGCTTCGTCAGCGCCAAGGGACGCTGGTACGGCGACCCTGACACCAAATGGGGTGCGGCATTTCAAACGGTGTATCCATCGAGAAGCACCATCTGGTATCAGTGGCAACTGGTATACGACGCCAAGCTGGCCCGTGGCCGGATCGATGCCGATGCGGCCGCTCGTGGCGGCCGTGGTCTTGAATCGGTCGCCATGCATACCCATCTCGACTCCTGGGATGTTCTCGGTGAGTGGGGTATGGCCTGCCACGAGATGAAAAACTACTTCGACGTTCCGATCGGGAAGAAGTGATGGCAGCATCGTTGTCCCCACCAACGGAAAGAGATCATGAAGAGAACCATTGCAATCTCACCATCGATGCTGGCAGCCATCGTGCTGCCTGCTGCCCCGACCGTCGCTGGCGCCGAAGAGATCTACCTCCTCCGTGAAGGCAAACCGGTCGAAAAGAACATGCAGCAGACCGACATCGATCCGGTCAAGAATCCGTTCTGGAAGGACTGGGCGGAACGAAAGGGCCAAACGGTCGACGGCGTCTTCCTGCTCGATAAGGGACCCAGGAACCTCATCAATTTCGCGCCGATCAAGTCGGCCCTGGGTGATTGCGAGTTCACCATGGTTTTCCGGACACGGCAGGCCGATTACGGCAACAGGGGGGGCGGACGCGGGCCATTCATTTTCCTTAAAGACCGGGGTCGGATCGGGGGCTGGGGCAAAGGCTCCGAATTCATCGTCTGGGATGACAGAATGACGTTGCCCCTCAAGCCATTCAAGGGGCCTGCGAACGTCGACATCAACGACGGCAAGCTTCACACCATGTCGGTCAAACGGGTCGGCGCGGCGCTCACCTTCACCGTCGATGGAGAAAAGATCAATGAGCAGAAGATCGACCCCGAAGTGAATCTCATCTTCCAGGCCCATCCCCTGGAGAGCCGCCCGGACTTCACCATGATCAGGATGACGGCCGAAAAGTTCAGCGCCAGGCTGGAAACCGAATACAAATCCGCCGCTCCGATCACGACACTCTTTGACGGAACTGGCAACCCCCAGGAAACGGTCACCCGGCAGAGTGATAACAGTTACCTGGCCACCCGGATCAAAGGACGCAACTACGCACCGGGCAAGGCGGCAGTCTACCGCATCCCGGCACTGGCAGTCACAGGGAAGGGAACACTTCTTGCCTTCGCCGAAGCACGGGCCAGTGGATTCGACTGGGGTAACATCCGTCTGGTGGCAAAACGGAGCGAGGACAACGGCAGGACCTGGGGACCGGAAATTGACACGAGCAACGGTAAGTTTCCGGACCACAAGAATGGCAACCCGGTTCCGATCGTCGATCACGAGACCGGTCGCATTTTTCTGATCAACCACCGAAACCCCTCGGGCCGTGTGCATGCAGGAGATCAGAAGGTGGTGATCGTTCACAGCGACGACGACGGAATGACCTGGTCCAATGCAAGAGCGATCCCGATGGCCGAATGGTTGCCGGAGGGTTTCGGCTGGATGCTGACCGGGCCGGGGCACGGCATCCAGCTCAGGCAGGGGCCGCACAAGGGTCGTCTCATTGCGCCGTGTTACGGTGAAGGATGCGGCTACGTGGTTTACAGCGACGATCACGGCAAGACGTGGACGGTCGGGGCCGCCTCGCCGAACGGACCCTACAACGAAGCAACGTGCGTGGAACTTTCGGACGGCGACGTGATGCTCAACATGCGTTCACCGGGCGGGAGAGGTGGGAGAAGACCGAATCGGGGGGGCGCTGTCCTGACCCGCGGAGGTGCAGAATTCAAGGAGGGGACCTCGCGATTCATCTCCGAGTTACCCTGTCCGAGCTGCCAGGGAGGAACGGCGCGACTCACCGACCCGGAGAACGCCGACCCGGGTATCATCCTGTTTGCCGGCCCGGGACTGCCAACCGTGCGAGGACGTGGAACTCTGTTTGCGAGCTATGACGACGGCAGGACCTGGCCCTGGAAGAAGCTGATCTACCAGGGACCTTATGGCTACAGCGACATTGCGGTGCTACCCAACGGAAAAATCGCCTGCGTCTTCGAACTGAATAAGCAGGATCTTCTCTTTACCGTCCTCGATGCCCGGCCTGCGGCTCTGCCCAGGTAACAGGCCGAAGGCATTGAACCCTTGCTCGTTCGATCGGGAAAAGGAACGTGCCGGGCTGCTGGACTCCCGGAAAACCGGCCAGGAAAATCGATTTCCCGGCAACAGGTTGAAAAAGCAATTTGCCTGAGGTAGCCTTGCAGCTCTCATGAAATTGAATCTGCCAAACCTGCTCATCGCGGCGGTGGCGTTACCGCTGACCGCAGCATTCCCGGGAGTCATCAGCATCAGCATGACTGATCCTGTCGGCCAGTTTGACCTCGGCTCGGATGAAATCGCGGGGGTCATTGCCAGCCCGAACTGGAACAATGTTCCCTACACGCCAAATCAAAACGGAACGACCACGATTGCCCAGGTCATCCATAACTCGAGGAACGAAGCAACCTCTCTCGGTCTCAGTTACCGCGCGTGGGATGGCAGGAATGCGAGCTCAATCCTGAACGACGACGCGAATTCCCGCATGATGAAGGGCAAGGGCCCCTCCCCGTTTGATTCAAGCAGCGATCCACATCCTTACGCGGCAATTGAGCTTACCGGGTGCCATGCCGCCGCTGGAACAACATACGATGTCTACATCTATATTGGCACCGGTATCGGCTTCACTTCCGGAAGCTACGGCAACATGTATCTGAGCGGAGCGGGCACCTTCGGCAGCTTACCCTCCGCTGCAGATCGCGTGGCCAACAGTGGATACCGGACGCTCAACTCGCGTTTCACCAACACGGCGGGCATTTCGGTTTATGATCCCAACAGGGGCTTTATCCGCACCGATGCGAGTGTCGCGGGCAACTATCTCAAATTCGTGGACATCACTCTGGACACCCTGACCATCACCCCGCAGATGCTCGATTCGCATTCAAATTTTCACGGCGTTTCAATGGTGGGGATCCAGCTCATCGGGTCCTATCCACCCAACCCACTCATAATCACTTCGATCCGTCGTCATGCGCTGAGTGGAACCCTGTTGTGTACTTGGAGCTCGAACCCGGGCATGGTCTATCTGGTGGAGTCCTCGACCGACTTGAAGATCTGGCAGGTGGTTGATAATGCGGTTCCCAGTGGCGGCGATTCCACCAGCTTTAACTACTGGCCAGATCCCGATCCACCGGACCGCCTTTTCCTGAGGATCCGTGAACTCTGATCCCCTCCCCTGCCGGGAATCAAGGGTTCCGGCGCATTGCACCGGATGAATAGAACCCATGAGTCCCCGCTTTCCCGGACCTCCAGGAAACCGGCTCCGGAAAACGATCTCCCGGCACCCAGGTCACAAACTCAACGGGGATCGGGCAGCAATCCCGTGTAAGGTCGCGGTTTTTCCGGTGCCAGGGCCCCGAACATCACAACCGCCGGAGCGATGGTTTCACTGACTGTAAACTCCGTCTGCCCCGGCCACTGGTCCACGTCGTAGAAGGAATACAAGGGCGGAATCGCCTCCACGGCGGGGGTCGGCGGGTAGATACCGGTAATCCAGCTCCTGCCGCTCGATGGGCCGTAGACCCAGATTCCCGGCAGGTATTCCTCAAGATCGTCATTCATCGACTCGAGGTATTCCGGATGCAGCAGATGCCGCTGTCCCAGGCCGGAACATTGCACCTGCCCCATGGGATTGGCCCCGAGGGCCACGTCGGCGGAGGCGCACAGCAGATCGTAATACTTCCGATCCCCGGTCATCTTCCACATAAGCGCCATCCACCAGGCCTGTGCCGTGGACGCTGTGCCGTTGCCAACCGGAGCCCATGGATGCTTGAAATGAATATAGCCCTTCTTGAGAGTGAAGGAGTTCACCGCCCAGTCTACCGCGTCCATGCAACCCTTCTTGAGTTTGCGCCGGAAGGCATCGTCAAGACCGGGCAGATCGGGAGGCAGGGTATTGAAGGTATAGGCAAGGCTGATATTGCTGAGATAATCGATCTTGGCGCTCTTGATCGTGGGCAGGCGATCAATGGCCGCGGCATGGCGAAGCGCACCTGTCGCGTGAAGGAGCTCAGCTGCCGCCTCGGCAACACGGATCTCCTCCGGCAATTTTTCCGGGGGGAATCGCTTCATCCCGCATGCGAAGGCCCGCTCCGCCGCCTCGACAAGCTGGCGACCCCGCTTCTTCCCCCCGGGCAGGCTCCCGAGAATGCGACCCAGCCTGGCGGCGGAAGCGGCGAAGGCAAAACAGCTGTAGCCACTCACCGGGCGCATGATGTATTCAACACTTTCGTTATCGGTATTGCTACGCCAGGCATTCCCGGGATACGCATCGCTGAAGGGATGACCGGTTCCCTCACTCCCCCCGGAGATTCCGCCATCAGGCCACTGGGTTTCCAGGTAATAACTCAGCAGAAAAGAGGCCTCATCGAGAATGTCCGGCAGACCATTGCCTGATTCCGGTATGACAAACTGCCGATCAATAAAGGCTCCCGGGTTCATCTCATATACCCGGCAGAGTTGGCGGGCGATGGGGATGTGGATGGCCCGCCGGTCGTAGTCGGCCGCATCATGATAACCTCCCTGCACCATGCGATGCTTCAGCGTCCCATCCGCCTTGCCCTTCCTGATGAATTCGGTGATGCCCTTGAAATCAAGAGGCTGACCATACTCGGGATAAACGCCAATTCTCACGTGCTGCCGACATGCCTTGCGGGTCCAGGGCGTGTATTTCTTCTCGAGAGCAATTCCGCAGCGGGCATGGTAGAGGACACGGATACTGCTGAAGAGCGGCTCTGCCATCACCGCCGCTCCAATACGAAAGGAGTAGGAGCGGCCAATCCCGGGAATACTGATGCAATAGGATCCGGGCTTCTTCAGATCGGCAAAATCCAGACCGTAGACATTCTCTCCGGAAAAATCCTGCTTGTAAGCGCCCTCGTTCTTCTCTCCCGCCCGGTGACGCAACTTGGCCGTGCCCGTGAATGCCGGTCGACCGGTGTCGAGGTCGATGACGGAAAAATCGTTCACCTTCAACTCGAGCGCTCCGGCGGTTCCCATCCACCTGCCCGCATAGGCCAGACGAATCCTGGAATCCGGCAAATAGCCGACCTGATTCACTTTTATCGCGTGAGACAGGACCGTTTTCGATGACCAGGTGAAGCTGACGTCAATATCGCGGCTGCCAATCCCCCTGGATCTGAAAGTGTAGGTTTCACCTTCGATCATGGGCTTCGGAAGTTTCACATAAATGATCCCGACAAGCGTCGCCGGCAAATAGGGCTCCGGCACGTGTCCCATGTGGTGCAACTTGACGAACCGGCCCAATACCCTGTGACCGGAGAGCACCCGGTCCTTCTCCAGGATCGTGAAAGCCGAGGGATCATCCAGACGGCCGGCAAGCTTTCTGCCTTTCTGGTAATAGACAAAACCCACGGTATCCGCGCTAAGCACCCGAAGCGACTCATCCCGCACCAGCGTGTCATGCGGACCCAGGGCGAGGATACGGCCAAATCCATAGCGCTCCCCCTCCGCCACAGCCGCCTTCAAGGTCAACACCACAAGACACATCGTGATTAATCTCATAATCAGGAAGTCAGAGCATTACAGCAAACGGGAACCCCGGAAGCACAAACAGAAAAACCGCGGGCCAAACCATTCCTGAAAGAAACAGGGTCACCGGCAAGGGCGAGATCCTGGCAAGATTTTCCAGCTCATCATACCCGCACCACACCCGGCGCCTTTCTGCCTGACTGCGCAATCGTCCTGATGACCTATGCTTCATCCAGGCCCTTTCCCCTCCCCTGCTTCCCCGGTTCCTGGGTCTTCAGGAACCAGACCGGGAAGGCAATTTCCTGGCCGTGATCGGTCGAAATTCCTAGTCCCTGAGACTCAGCTCCTGGATGAGGGCTTCTCCCCTGGTGGTATCGTAGGTGACGTATAACTTATGGCCGACCTTCAGCAGTTGCGGTCTGTTGCCTCCTGAGCTCGTCAGGGCGATCGTCTCCAATTCGTGGAAGTTCCGGTCGAAGATGCCCAACATGATGCGCCCCATTCCCGGCATGCCACGGACTCGCCTGCCCGCTGGCGGCCCCTTCGGACCGTATTGATGACCATCTCCGGGGAAGCGGCTGCAGTAAACGATGTAGTAGCGACCATCCTCGTAGAGGCTTCCGGTAGGCCAGGAACTGGAGCATGTCGTGTCGCTCAGAGGTCCCTTGGAATCCACGAATTCCAGGTTCTCGTCAAATCTGAGGACGAAGAGTTGCCGGGCCCCGATACTCGCCCCACGGTCGAAGTGGCTGACGTTGCCAGTGGCCGAGACAGCGGCAACGCAGTGGTAGTTCCCGGCGCGAAACTGGCTTGCCCCAAGCGCCCAGTACTGGTTCGGGATAGCCGAAGCGGTGATGTTGGCTACCAGGTTTTTCTCTTCAACGAGGCGAAGATCCCGATCGAAAACCCTGACATGTGTCGACCTGGCGACCTTGACGTTTGGAGGAATATTCTGCGTTCCGCCTTGTCGTTGTGCCTGGCGCCAGAGGTCGTTGTTCTCCCGGTATTCCGATCCGGCATAGATCCTTCCGCCATAGCATTCGATATTCTGGTCCAGGATGACCTCGTTCTCACCGGCATCGAATACGGGTGTCTGCTCGATCAGGTTGAACTTCTTGTCAAACTTCCTGATCCGCCCCGCCCTTGGCTGCATGGCGAATTCGTAGATGAACTCCCCGTCAAAGGCGATGTCCTGATCAATGTCTCTCTCGCCTGGCGGGGTGAGCCTCTTCTCAAAACCCGTGGGACGCCAGGATTGGTCAAAGGCCCTGACGTAGTAAATGTTGCTGGGGCCCGGAGGATGGTCAGTCAGGAAGGCATAGAAAGTGCCGTCAAAGAACAGCAACCTGCAAAAATCTCCCCCGCCATGGTGGCGGTTACGCCACGCATCATCGTCGGCAACATCGATCAAGCGGCCGAACTTGACATACCTTGGCGGGTCGTAGCGTTTGATCCGGTGGGGGGAGAGTTTCGTCTGGTCGAAGCCCAGCATGAATTCGTGATACTCCCCGGTTTTCGCCGATCCAGGCGCTGGATTGACGGGTTTGCGCTGGAAGTTGTTACGCCCTGGGACGGGCCGCTTCCCACCCGGGTCCGTTCTTCTTGGTCCGGTTCCGATCAGGAGGTAATTGCCGCTCCTGATCTGTGCAACACCCGGGTCCATCGCGCCGGTATTCGAATTTTCGACCAGCGTCCATTCAAAGCCATCGGACGACCTGGCACACCATCCCCCTCGCCCGCCGGATCCGTAGAAGCGCAGGCCCTCCTTCGTCGGCACCGCACATCCCAGCCATTTTCGTTGACCTTCGATCATCACGTCTTTCTTTCGTTTGAAGGTGAGACCGTCTTTCGATACCGCATGATATGCTCCGTTTGAACTTCCCGGAATCGGAGCATAGTAGTGCCATCTCCTCCCCAATCGGGCGACGGCGCAATCGAGCACGGCTTTGCCGGACACCGCAAACCTCACTCCAGGTTCAATGGTGTAATCGATGCCGTTCGACGAGATCGCCGAGTATGTGGCCGCTGATCTCGAGGGTTGTTTCCCCTCACGCTGGTCCGATGTGAAGTAGATCCGGATTCGTCCGTCGCCCAACAGCACCAGCGTCGGATCACAGGGTCGTGCGTAGTGTTCGGGAAGCCCGTCAATACGGATCCGTCGTGGCGTGGACCAGGTTGCGCCGTTGTCGGTGGATGTCTTGACCGCAATACGGTCGAAGTCCTCTTTCCTGTCGCGGGGGAACCACTGGAAAGCAGAGACCAGGATACCCTTGGCATCGCGAATCAAGGAAGCCACGCCACCACCCTCCACGAACCGCTTCTGACTCGTGAAGCGGAAGCCTTCGGATGATGTAAGAATATGGAGGTCGTTCTCCCATGGACCTCTCCTTTCGGTGGTCGGGCGAGGGCGTTTTCCGGCCTCACGGCCACCAGGCGGCTTCGGGGGCGCATCCTGGGCGGACACCGTGGCGGGAAGGATCAGGCCAACCAGGATACAGACGATCGAAATGCCCGGCAGCATCCCGCGAGAGAAATGGCGAATACTCATCTTCATGATTCCTTGTTCGAGGTTTCTATCGATCCCAGTTGCCAGGTGCCTTTGGCCAGGGCAAATGCAAGACAACGGGAACTGTTGCTACAATGGCATGGGTGAGAATCGAGGCATGACTCATGATGGCTGTGGTGTGATTGGACACCCCTGCCTTCTCCGACTCCTGGGCTTCCGTAAGCCCGGCCTGAAAAAGCGATTCCTGACAGTGATCAACCTGGTTCTTAGTCATCATTAAGATAAGGCAAGGACAGAAGGTGTAAATAGCTGATTTACAGAGACCAATGCCGATAATAAGCTGATCTGCAAAACCACGCCGCTGGTGGCTGGTTACATCCTAGTCACTGATGGAAATGATGATGCGATTTCGAATTTTAATTTTGCTGTTGGTTACTTTTGTTTTTCAGGCTGTTGCAGCAGGACAGGATCCTGAACGACGCCGCGGAGGAGGAGAGAACATGCCCAAGGCAGGCAGCCTCATTCCCGATATCAGTGTGTTTGACGCCGAGGGGCGCAGCTTCGCTCTTCGGGAAAAACTCAAAGGCCGGCATGCGGTGATCGTCTTCGGTTGCCTGACCTGACCGCCCTTCCTGCGTAATGTCTCCAGTCTGGAGGCAATCCATCACGACTACCGGGAGCAGAAGAAAGAACTGGCTTTCTACTATGTCTATAAATCGCTTGCCCATCCGGAACGTGACCGGTTGGTGCAACCGGTCACGATCGGGGAGCGACTAAAACACGTTTCTGCCGCCCGCAGGCAACTCGACACCAGGATTCCATGGTTGGCAGACACCATGTCCAACGATCTCAAGCATGCTCTTGGTGACCGCCCCAACTCGGAATTCATCATTTCCCCGGAAGGCCGGATTCTTGTTGCGCGCAGCTGGAATGACCCTGAGATGTTGAGGACTGACCTGGAAAAACTTGTCGGGAAAACAAAAACCATCACCTCGCCTTCTGATCTTGACCGCAAACCGCAGGCTGCCCCGGAAAGCAGGATCGCCAGCGGGGTTGTGCCTCGAGTAGAGAAACCCGGGGATGTCACGGCCGTGATTGTCCGACCGGTGACGGAAAAGGACGGGGATGGCGACACGAAGGAAACTTTCTATGCCAAGCTGCGCGCCGAGGCGGATCGAGGGTTACTCAATGACGGCAAAGGAAAGCTGCACATCGGCTTCCACCTCGATCCTGTCCATACGGTACACTGGAACAACCTGGCGGAGCCCCTTCATTTTGAGATCAAGGCTCCGAAGGGTGTCACCTTGAGCATGAGCAAAGGCGTTGCCCCGAAAGTTGAAGCTCCCTCGGACATCGATCCGCGCGAGTTTCTGCTTGAGATCGATTCCGGCACCGGGAAGATTGAGCAGTCGCTGCAACTTGAGGTGTCTTATTACGCCTGTGATGATGAAGAGGGTTGGTGCAGGGCAGTGAGTCATCGCTACGAAATTGAACTCAGGCGTGACCGGGATGCCGGCACGGTGCGTTCTTCCCGCGGAGGCGGAGGTTTTGCCCGGCGACCGCGCTCCGGTGGACGGGGTGGATCCGGACAACGCCGCAAGCCTGACGCAAAGCAGCTGTTTGCCCGGATGGATGCCGACAGGGACGGCGTAATCTCCCGGAGTGAGGCGCGCGGCCCGATGATCGAGCGCTTCAAACTGATGGATGCCGACGGGAACGGTGCGATAAGCAGGGAGGAGATGGACAAGCACCTTGACCGCACGGGCAACTCCCGCAACCGGTCGCGACCTCCGGAACGCTGAACTGGAAAGAGATTCCGAACTCCCGCGAGACCAGCCAATCGGCGAATTCATCGACTGATTATTCGCCTTATTCAAAGCTGACGCGGCTATTGCTGTCGCTATACTACTCCCAGCGATGCAACAATACAGTGCGACGCGCGGCCAGATCCTGAAACTGCTGGAGGCGGAGGGCGACACCTCTCAAGAATCCATCAAAAGGGTGAGTGAGGCGACCGGTGTTCCCGAAGCCGACGTCTACGGGACGGCCCGTTTTTACGATCTGATTGTTCGCCCCGGTCCCCGGGTCTGTCAGGGGCTGTCGTGCCTGATGGCCGGGACCGAGGAGCTTTGTGAGGAACTCACTGACGCCGGCATTTCATTTCACCGGGTCAGTTGTCTCGGTCAGTGTGACCGGGCCCCGGTGGCCCTTGACGGCCAGATGACCCTGACGCACTGCGGTCCCAAGGGAGGGATTTCCCCGGACAGTTCAGAACTGGCGATGAATCTCGCCGGGGCAGAGGACCTGAATTACCCGGCCCTTGCACTGGCCAGAAAGAACGGCGCGGAATGGGTTGCTGAACAGTTGGAATCGTCGGGTTTACAGGGCCGCGGAGGGGCCGGTTTTCCCGCCCACTTCAAGTGGAATGCAGTCCGCAAGGAATCCGGTCCGACCAAGTATGTAATCTGCAACGCCGACGAAGCTGAACCCGGCACTTTCAAGGACCGGGAACTGATGTCCAGACGCCCTCATCTCGTGATCGAAGGCCTTGCGATTGCCGCGTTCTGCATCGACGCCACCGATATCTATCTTTACGTCCGAGGCGAATTCCCGGGACCCGGGCATTCCCTCGAACAGGCAATCAAAGAGGCTGCCCAACATCTGGGGGATTTCAACTTCCACATGGTCCATGGCCACGGGGCCTATATTTGTGGCGAGGAAACCGCACTGATTGAGTCCATCGAAGGCAAGCGTGGCATGCCGCGTTTGAAACCTCCCTATCCCACTCAGGAGGGGCTCTTCGGCAAACCAACCCTCATGAATAACGTAGAAACCCTGGCTTGCCTGCACAGCGTGCTGTGCCGAGGCGGGGATTGGTTTGCAGGATTGGGCAAAACCGAACCGGGCACCAAGCTCTATTGCATTTCGGGGCATGTGCAGTCCCCCGGGGTCTACGAATTGCCGCTGGGTGTCAGTCTCGACGAGCTGGTGCAGGCCGCTGGCGGGTATGTTGGTAATCCCATGGCGTTCAGCCCTGGAGGCGCATCCTCGGGTTTCCTGCCGATCTCTGAGCGAGACCGTCCCCTGGATTTTCGCGGCCTGCCCGAAATAGGATCCATGCTGGGCAGCGCTGGGGCGGTGGTGATTAACGATACCGTCGACATGGCGTGGGCCGCCCGTTGGCAAACCGTGTTTTTTGAAGATGAAACCTGTGGTCAATGTGCACCGTGTCGTATTGGCGTGCGCTATGTCCGACGCGCCCTGGACCAGTTCATTGAGGATGGCGATTCCAGCCACCTGGATCATCTCAATGATGTGGCGTGGGAGATGGCAGAGGGATCCATCTGTGGACTGGGCATGACCGCCGCCCTCCCCGCTCGCAGCGCGATGCAACATTTCCCGCAGGGGTTTTCACGAGATGGAGAAGAGTCCCATGACGGATAAATTCGATATTACGCTCAACGGGATTCGCCTGCAGTGTGAATCCGGAGAAACCATTCTGGACGTTGCAAAGCGGGATGGCACCTACATCCCGACACTGTGCCATGATCCGAGATTGGACCCTGCAGGCGCCTGCCGGTCCTGTCTTGTGGAAATTGATGGACAGCGTCGCCTCCAACCCGCGTGCGCATTCAAGGTAACGCCCGACCTGAACATTCACAGCGAGAGTGCCCGGGTCAGAAAACACCGGAAGATTCTGATGTCTCTCTACATGGCGGACCACGGTGCACCCCTGGAGACAGAGCACAACGGCGATCAGCTGACCAGGATGGCCCGGGACTGCGGCCCCTTGCTGGCTCTGAATCCGGTTGAAGCACCTCGCGCGGCCCGCCCTGCGGAAGACAACCCCTACTTCACCTTCGATCCCTCTCTATGCATCCTGTGCGCACGCTGCACCCGCTACTGCGATGAAGTGGAAGCTGTGAATGCCATCACATTATCTGAGCGCGGCGCGTCCACCACAATCGCCACTGCGGGTCAACGCACCTTGATGGACACCAGCTGTGAGCTGTGCGGAGGCTGTGTCGACACCTGTCCCACGGGTGCATTGATGGAGAAAAAACCAGCCAAGCTCAATCAGGTGAATCCCAGGAAGGTGCGAACAACGTGCAATTACTGTGGCGTGGGCTGCCAGATGGATCTCAATGTCGTGGACGACAAGGTCATCAAGGTCTCCAGTCCCGAACCGGGGACCACCTTGAACGACGGCAACCTGTGTGTGAAAGGGCGTTTTGCCTACGATTTCATCCATCACCAGGACCGTCTGACCTCACCAATGATACGGGGCACCGATGGCCAGCTGCATGAGGCCACCTGGGCAGAAGCCATTGAGACAGCTGCACGGGGCCTGCTGGACGTGAAGGAGCGCCACGGGGCCGATTCACTTGGCTTCATTTCGTCCAGTCGGTGCACCGGCGAGGAAAACTACATGATGCAGAAGCTGGCTCGTGCAGCCTTTGGCACCAACAACTGCCATCAGTGCGCAGCGACGTGACATGCACCAACGGTCGCCGGTCTGGTGACGATGCTTGGGGCGGGAGCGATGACCAACTCAATCCCTGAGATCAGGGACGCAGAGGTACTCTTTGTCATTGGATCCAATACGACGGAAGCGCACCCGATTATTGCCATGGAGATGAAGCGCGCGGTCAGAAATGGCGCTCAGTTGATCGTGGCAGATCCCCGGGCCATCTGGCTTTCCGATATTGCAACGATCTACATGCAACTGAAGCCGGGTACCGATGTCTGGCTCCTCAATGCTCTGGCACACGTCCTCATCAACGAGGGACTCACGGACAATGACTTTATTCTGAATCACACTGAGAACTTCGAGGCCGTGGTCGAAGCGGTTCGGGACTACACCCCGGAAAGCGCCGAGGAAGTGACCGGAGTAGCAGCCGATCTGATCCGGAAGGCGGCGCGACTCTACGCCTCCAGGAGGAAGGCGGGAATATACTACACGCTGGGGATCACAGAGCACACTCATGGCACCGACAATGTGTATGGTCTGGCGAACCTGGTGCTCATGACCGGACACCTGGGATTACCGTCAGCGGGATTGAATCCCCTGCGTGGTCAGAACAACGTGCAGGGCGCCAATGACGCGGGCGCAAGCCCATTGTATTATCCCGGGTATCAGAGAGTGGAAGACGAGGGTGTCCGTGAGAAGTTTGAAGAAGCCTGGGGAGCCTCTCTGTCTCCGGAAAATGGCATCAACCTCAACGTGATGATGGCGGAGATGGCCGAGGGAAACCTCAAGGGCATGTATGTCATGGGTGAAGACATTGTGTTGTCCGAACCCAACGCCAGCAAGATTGAGCGGGGCCTGAATCAATGTGAGTTCCTGGTGGTGCAGGATATTTTTGAGAATGAAACGCTGCGCTATGCCGATGTCATCCTGCCGGCGGCCTGTTTTGCGGAAAAAGACGGAGTTTTCACCAACAGTGACCGGCGGGTGCAGCGGGTGCGCAAGGCAGTGGATCCTCCAGGTCAGGCCCGTGCGGACTGGGAGGTGCTCGGTGACGTGGCCCGCGCAGCAGGCTACGGGATGCCCCATTACACTCATCCACGGGAGATTTATGCGGAGATGGCGGCGTTGTCCCCCAAGTTTTCCGGCATCAGCCACGAACGTATCGAAGCTGAGGGCGGACTGCAGTGGCCATGTCCGGATGCGAATCACCCGGGCACGCAATACCTTCACCAGGAGGGACCGTTGATCGGGAAGGCACAGTTTCAGGCGATCTCCTACCGCCCGAGTGCGGAGCTGCCATCCGATGACTACCCATTGGTTCTGTCAACGGGACGCACCCTTTACCACTACAACACTGCGACCCAGACGAGATGTGATGCCGGTCCAATGGCTCATCAGCCTGAATGCTTTGTTCAAGTGCACAAACGTGACGCCAGAAAGCGGGATCTACGGCACGGGGACCTGGTTGTCGTTGTTTCACGAAGGGGCCGGGTTGAATGCCGTGTTCACGTGACTGACAAGGTGCGACCGGGGTGCGTCTGGATGCCGTTCCATTTTGCGGAATCACCCACCAACAAGCTCACCAACGATGCCGGGGACTCGGTGACGGGTACCGGCGAATACAAGGTGTGCGCAGTTCGCCTCGAAAAAACCGACCGGACGGAAGAAACACGTTCAGTTTGATTGCCCGGCAACAGGATGAATGCCTATACCGTTTCTCCTGTCGTGTGCCGGTCATGACCAGAACCACGAGGGAGGGATCAGCGTGACCATCTCCGCTGGCAACCTGGAGTTTCATGTTCCTGAATCACACCTTGCCTGCCTCTGCCAACCGGTCGTTCGATCCACCCCCGTCTCACCCACCTTCCCGGTTCCACAGGCTCCAAAAAACACCCCTGGAAAGAAATATTGCAGCACCTGGCACGTGTTACTGTGCCCGGACAGAATCTCTGTCTATCCTGTCGCAGGCATTCCATGAATACGCGAACGATGATCCCCCCGTCATGTGCAGTGGCGGTTTTACTTTCTGCCATCCCGGTGTGGGCAGAGGCCCAGTGGCAACCAGCGGCAGGGACCCTGATGACCCGCTGGGGAAAGGAGGTTGATCCTGAGAATGTGCACCGTGAGTATCCCCGTCCACAGATGGTGCGGGAGGATTGGATGAACCTCAACGGACTCTGGCAGTATGCCATTGGTCCCAGGGATGCGCTCAAACCTGGGATGGAGGGACGGATTCTCGTGCCTTTCCCGCTGGAATCAGCCCTGTCAGGGGTGGGAAAAACCGCAGGCCGGGAGAATAAGCTCTGGTATCGGCGGACCTTTTCCCTGCCGGACAACTGGGACGGAAAGCGGGTTCTCCTGAACTTTGGCGCGGTTGACTGGGAGACCGTGGTGTGGATCAACCGGAAGGAAGTGGGCCGGCATACCGGCGGCTATGATGCTTTTTCCTTCGATATCACGGAAGCTCTCAAGGAGAAGACCAGGGAACAGGAAATCGTTGTTTCGGTATGGGATCCGACCGATGAAGGCACGCAACCGCGTGGCAAGCAGGTCAGGAAACCGCACGGCATCTGGTACACGCCGGTGACTGGCATCTGGCAGACAGTCTGGCTGGAGGCAGTTGCTCCAACCTACATCAAGTCGTTGACGATCACCCCCGATATTGATTCCGGAGAAGTGATCGTGACGGGCAACGTGGCGGGCGCTGAATCAAACCTCCAGGTTCGCGTTCAGGTCCGGGATAACGGCAGAACCATCGGGGAAGCCAGTGGTCCACAGAACCAGCCCATTCGTCTGCAGTTGCCGAATGCGGAACACTGGTCACCGGGAAATCCGCATCTCTATGATTTACAGGTCACCTGTGGACAGGACTCGGTTTCCAGTTATTTCGGGATGCGCAAGATTTCCCTTGGCAGGGATCGCAACGGTATCACGCGAATTTTCCTCAATAACAAACCGTTCTTCATGTATGGCCCCCTGGATCAGGGATGGTGGCCTGATGGCCTGTATGCTGCGCCATCGGATGAAGCGTTGCGTTATGACCTGGAGGCAACCAGGAAACTGGGGTTCAACCTGGTCCGCAAGCACGTGAAGGTGGAGCCCCTGCGCTGGTATTATCATTGCGACCGGATGGGTCTCCTGGTCTGGCAGGACATGCCCAACGGCGGCGGCAGTCCCCGGTGGCCCCTGGATGGTGTTGAGATAGAACGTAGCGCCGGGGAGAGTGCGCAGTTTGACCGGGAATGGACTGCAATTATTCGTTCTCTCTACAATCATCCGAGCATCGTTGCGTGGATCCCTTTTAACGAAGCGTGGGGGCAGTTTCGCACCGAGCACTGGACCAGGCGAACCCGCAAACTCGATCCTGCTCGCCTGATCATCTCGGCCAGTGGTGGAAATGACTTCGGCAATGGCGACATCCACGATATTCACCAGTATCCAGGCCCGAAGGCTCCCCCGGCGGAATCATCCCGGGCGGCAGTTCTTGGCGAATACGGAGGATTGGGGCTGCCGCTCAAGGGGCACACCTGGCAACAGGAAAAAAACTGGGGCTATCGAAGTTACGGAAACCGCCAGGACCTCCAGGCTGCCTACCTCAAGCTGCTCGATCCCCTGGGAGACATGATCCGCTCTCATCTGAGTGCTGCCATCTATACCCAGACAACAGATGTGGAGGTGGAGGTCAACGGCCTCATGACCTACGACCGCGAGGTGCTGAAGTTTGAGGTGGAGAAACTGGCAGGCGCACACGCTCGACTCTATTCGCCGGTTCAGCCTTTGAGTGCGGCTGAAAGATCACGGGCCCACACCATAGCCTACTGGCGCTTTGAGGATGGCAAACCCGGTGAACTGGTGTCTCACGATCGCATGGAGCGGGAAGGTGTCGCGGTGACCGATGCATCTGGACAGCGCAACCACCTTTATGCCTACGCCAAAGGCAATGCTCCTCGACGGGGTGCGGATGTTGCCTCTCCGCTTATTCCCTGTCTCGAATTGCCCAACCGCGGATCGCTGGATGATTCAGCGGAAATCACCGGTCCCACCCGTGACCTGTATACGAACTCTGGCCGTTCACGCACCCACATGAACATGATCAACACCTTCCCCTTCACAGAGTGGACCGTTGAGGCCTCCGTGAAACCGGTGGAACTTGACCGGGTGCAGACCATCGTGGGTGAAGACGGAAAGCCCACTGCCGGACCCGATGCACCCCTGCAACTCAAGCTTCGCAGGGACAACCATCTCGCCATGGTGGCCATCGACAGCACTGGAAAAACCCGCTCAGTGGCCACTCTGAAACCGGTCAGGGCCGGGACCTGGCAACACGTGGCCGCCATGAGTGACGGCAGGAACCTCCGGCTCTATCTCTTGAAGGATGGCAATTATCAGCTTCAGGAAGAAGTGCCCTTCACCGGCAAGCTCATCAATCATCCCGGCACCTGGACCGTCGGGCGTGGCTTTCACAACGGCAAGCTTGCCAATGACGCGCGCGCGCACATTGATGAAGTGCGTGTCAGCTCCATGGCACTGCCGCGGGAACTCCTGTTGTGGTCCGGTGTTTCCCGGGTTGAAAATTAAGCCTGAAGAGTTGAAGGAACCTCGTTGCAATTCCCGCCCGGGAGATGCCTTTTCTCGCCCCACCCGGCTCCCGGGATCCCGGCTTCAGAAACCGATTTCCCAACAGTAAGCCCGTGTGATAACATTTCGCCATGTTCGAGGAAAAAAACGCACTTCTGCGGGCCGGCCTGATTGCAGGATGCCTGACCATCATGACGAATCTGGTCCTGGCGCAAAACCCTGGATCTAAACCGGAAGGCCCTAGTGAACGACCGTCTCAATTCCGCCGTGGAAACGGCCCCGGAAATGCAGTGCGCACCCACCCCATTCTGGCGGCCCTCGATGCCGACGGGGACAATGAGATATCAGCTGCAGAAATTGCCGGTGCCAGCGCAGCCCTGAAAAAGCTCGACAGGAACACGGACGGAAAACTCACCACTGATGAACTCCGTCCAGGATTCGGCAACAGCCGAATCAAACCAGATCGTAATGATAAAACCGCCGCGCCCCCTGCCGGAGTCACCCGGCCCGCCGGGCCGCTTCCTCCGGTTCCCAGGGAAATCGGAGGGCTTGCACCCCGGGAGATCCTCAAGTCATTCGGTGCGAGGGGAACGGAAGGTGTTGCCGAACGCACCCTGGAAGGCTATCGCCGCGTTTTCGGGTTCACTGATTTCGACAAGGACGGGCGACACTCGAAAAAGGAATACATAGATGGCGGACGCTACCTCACCCGCGAGTCAAGGGCGGGCATTTTCCAGGCATCCGATGCCAACAGGGACGGATTTGTCTCTGAGAAGGAATACGTGAAAAATCGAATCATCACCGATGAGGCAAAGGAAATATTCAATGCCATGGACTCCAATGATGATAACCGGGTGACCGCTGAGGAAGTCATCGCCAGCAAGAAGTTGAAGGACAGGAAACTGGCTCAGGAGGTATTCAATGCACTCGACACCAACAAAGACGGAGAATTGAACATTCCCGAGTACCTGCGTGTCTGGGGACGTTGGGCCAGGAGTTAAGGGCCCGCGCTGCCATACGGCCCCCTTGAGAGGAAACTCCCGTCTCAGCGCCATCGTCCGGGCCCATCCCCAACAACCGGACGAACCGATCCTCCCCGGACGACAGGTGCCACGAGGCCGCCGCCAATCTCAACCTTCAGCAGAAGACGTCCCGGCAGCGGCAGCGATTATCTCCCGTGGCCTGGCACGCAGGTCCTCGACGCTGATCTTACCGGCATCAGCGTCTTCAAGCAGCTGGATTTGAGCCTGGTAATCGGCATTTTCCACCCCTGCCTTGCTCTGCAACATGCGCCATGTCTTGCGCCGCTCGACACAAAACAGGACCACCTGACGACTGACTGCGAGATGCTTCTTCCTGCCGCCGACATCAGCGATAATATAGACGCCGAAGTCGGGGATATAAGAACGGTGGGATTCGTCGAAGACACGGCGGTTTACCACATCGGCCTGTGTCACGCAGAGCAGCATGTCATCGAGAAACAGCATGCTTCCCACCTCCCCGGACTCGACCGCCTTGAAATGCTTGCGGAAACGTGCCTCCGACGTTGCCCAGTGAGCTACAGTGTAGTTGTATTTCTCCTTGTCCTCCGCGTAGGCAGCCTGCCTCCAGTCATTCTTGACGTTGGGGTTGCCCTTGAGGTCGAAACACTCCTGGAAAAATTCACCCTTCCGGGGGTCAAAGACGAACTCCGGCATCCCGCGGCTGTCGCGGCAGAGCTTGGACTGGTGCGCTGACTTGTCATCAGCAATCCCGTGCTCGGGTTGGCACGGGGTATAACACTGGAAGAACGCAGTGCCCCGGTATTCCAGCCCATCGATCATTGACTTGTAAAGCTTCGCGGAATTTGCCGCCGAGACCTGTGCGATGTAGGGACTTCCGTGACCCGAAGTCATGATCTCGGCAACGCTTTTTTTCTCGGTGAGCTTACCCTGCGAGGCACGGCCAAACTGGTTCATGTCGTAACCACCAAGCATGTTCGAACTATCCGAGTTTTGTCCTCCGGTATTGGAATAGACCTGTGTGTCGAGCATCAGGGCCTTCACGTTCGGGCGGTTTTGCAGGATCACTTTACTGAGGTTCTGGAATCCGATATCGCCCAGAGCGCCATCTCCGCCGATCACCCAGACCTTCGGCAACTCCCTGATCTCCAGGTCGGTCATGATGTTATCGGTGAGGTGAGTCAGGTCCCAGTAGGTCTGCTCTGTAAACGGTGCGTGATTTTCACTGATGAGGAACTCTGCCAGGCGCTCCGGTGCAACTGAGCGGCGGGCATGCTGAAGCATCAGGCTTTCACCCATCAGCCAGCTGATCGTGGCACCATCCTGAAACAGGGAGTTCATCCAGGGATAGGGGTGCGGGTTGGATGGCGGGGTTGAACCGTAAACAGTGTTACAACCGGTGCTCGCGCCCATGAACATGGTGGACATGCCGTTGGCAAGACGTCCATCGGTGGCCTGCAGGCGTTTATGGTTGAAGGCATCCTGATTCAGGACTGCGTTCATTCCTTCTATCACATCCTGATCGGAAATCTCACCGTGTGCTTCAATTCGCTTTTCGGTGTCATCCCTGCTCTCGCCGCCGAGTCCCATGACGACATGAGCGAATGCACGCTTGAAGAGCAGATAGGATTCCCCGCCTCCGGTCTTCATCTTTTCCAGTGCGGCAAGGCCGTTTTTCTGCAGTTCCCCGGCTTTACGGTAAAGGCGGTCGGCCTTGCTGTGGTAAAGGGGACGCATGTAGGCTTCGGTGATTGAAGCGACGGTGCGCAGGATGGTCTTTTCCCCACAACCGGCGCAGGCACCATCGCCTGACACCAGTGCCTCGTAATTGCGGCGCACCATGAGATGGTTGCGCAATGCGGCCGGGCGCGAATCCCCGGGAGCGTCATCCTTGTAGAGGCCAAGGTATTTTTGCGACGTGTCAGGCAACAGGCGGCTGAACATCTGGGCCCCTGTCAGGGTTTGATTGAGTTCCTCGGTATCCGGAACCATGACCAGAGCTCCATGATCCCCGCATTCTTCCACGCATTCACCACAACCCTTGCAGAGATCTGAGACAAAAATCGAGAACACCCCGCCGCTACCAGGGTTCTTCTTTTCAATGTTGCGGAAGATGGCGGGGACCTTGTTGTAGGCGATCGGGACAACATCCAGGATCGCATTCAACTGGGCCTTGGCCTCGTCGGTAACGGCACCGTTGAGAGCATCGACCTGTTCCTTTACGATTTCCCTGAATGGCAGTTTTTCCTTGGCATCGGCGGTTTCGATCATCCTGGCTCGGGCGATTTCCTCAATGGCGGGAATGTGACCGATTAAGGCCTCGCGGGCCGCGGAATCGGAAACATAGTTGTCAATTGCCGTCTTGAGCACGGTCTCGATATCCTGGGCGGTATTCGGCAGCGCCGTATCGGGGCAGGCGGTAATGCACTCCATGCACTGGGTGCAGTTCTCCGGAATATAGAGCGGCGTCTCACGACGGGCGACGTATTTAGAGGAAGTCGCTCCGGTGCCTGCGGCCATTACTCCCACCGAGGCGAGCGCGCTTGCCGGCTGGTGGTAGCCCTTGTCGGAGCGGAACTCGGAATCGAATTTACCAAGTTGCTGGACAGGCGACTTGGCAGCCTGCTCCGCAGGAGCTTCATGGGTGGATACATTGTCCAGGTCGAGGCCTGCAGTCGGCAAAACCATGTAGCTTTCACCAATCGGCGCGAGTGGGTCCAGGCGCATGCTGGAGCGATCCCGTGCGTCGAGTTCACCATACTTGATTTCAGTGACGTGGCTGAAGCCCTCCTTCATCACCGTCATGTTCGATTCCACAACCGCTTCACCAAAGCGGCCAAACTTCTTCTCGTATTGTTTGCGGATACCTTTCTCATACTGCTCCTCCCCGATCCCGTAATCCTGCAGAAAGCTCGACACGCGGAAGAATGCCCCGAGAAAGGAATTGCCCTGCATGCGCAGTTGCAGGTCCGGCCTGTCGGTTGCCGCCCGGGCGATCTCAAAACCAGGCAGAATGAATATCCGGATATCATTTTCCTTAACGAATTCGCGATAATGGGGAGGGATGCGCTCCCAAGCGGTCTCCGGCGGATCGGAGGATTCCCAGACAAGACATCCGCCACGATTGATCCCGGAAAGAGGATTGGTGTGGGTAAAGGCCTTCGGGTCGCAGCAGAGCACCACGTCGACATGGTTGAGCTCGCAGTTCACACGAATGCGTTCGGGAGCAACGGTGAGATAGTAGTTCGTCGGAGATCCTTTCTTCTCCGACCCGTATTTGGGATTGGCCATGATGAAGAGCTTCTCCATCAGTCGACCCTCCTCATCATAGTCGGGGTTGGCCTCGGCTATGTCGTGGCCGAATGAGCCGACAATCTCTCCCATGTTCTTGCCGGTGGTGATCATGCCCCAGCCACCTATGGAGTGAAAGCGCACTGCAATGGCCCCGACTGGCAGCAACGAGGGCGTATCCCTGGAAAGGACCGCGTAAGGATGATCGATTCCCGCTGTGAAGTAGCTGGCTCCATCGGCGGCGGTCCTGCCGTCGCTACGGGCGAGAGTTCCGCTTGCAAATTCGTAGGCACCGAGGGTGTGCTCGGGACGGAAGTCTCGCGAACCGATTCCATACGAACCATTAAAAAGACGCGGGGTTTCCTCGGGCGAAAGCGGCGGAACAGGCCCCACCCCTGCCTTGTAGGCCTCCAAGGCCTTGTTAAGCGAAGTGCGGATGTCGCGGCCCAGCGGGTTGTCGCCGGCCATGCCCTCGTCAGTCCGCTCGAGGACAATAACGTTTTTCTTGCCACGCAGGGCCTCGATTACGGCAGCCTCGGGAAAGGGGCGGATGACATTGATGTGAATGGACCCGGCCCTGGCATTACGTTGATCGCGCAGGTAATCACAGGCCTCCTCGACGTTCTCGGCAGCACAACCGAGGGACACGAACACGGTGTCCGCGTCCTCGCACCTGTATTGATCAATAAGGCCGTAACGGCGCCCCGTGAGGTTCCCGAACTCCTGGAACGCCTGCTCAAGGAAGCCCAGGATAGGCTCGTTAAAGTTGTTGCGGCGGGCAACCACGCCGTTCATGTGGTGTTCCTGGTTATGCACCGGGCCAAGAAGGATCGGCGCCTTAAGATCCATCATCGCCGGGACACGCCGCCGGGTTGCCCCGAAAAGTTCTCTCTGCGCCTCAGTCGGGCTGTCGATGATATCGTCCTTGGCTCCGAGATACTCGCGCAGCAATTCGCTTTCCGGTCTGAGATACATGCGCTCCGAGTGGGTGGAGAGCATGCCATCCTGGACGTTCATCCCGGGATTGAGGGTGAGCTCATTGACCTTGCGCAGGATGATGCCCTGGTCAGCAGCCTGTTGTGCGTCCTTTGCAAAGAGGATCGTCCAGCCGGTATCGAGTGCCGAATAAATGTCATCATGTCCGCAGTGGACATTCAGGGCGTGTTTGGTGAGAGCGCGGGCACCAACCTCAAGCACCATCGTTGAACATTTTCCCGGTGCGTGGTAATATTGTTCCATCGCGTAGGCCAATCCCTGCCCCGAAGTGAAGTTCACCACCCGGCGACCGGTGACGGCGAGAGCAGTGGCACCACTCTGGGCAGAGTGCTCACCCTCGGTTTCAATAGCGATTTTCTGGTTGCCCCAGACGTCGAGTTTCCCCTCGGCGTAGGCGGCCTGATAAATCTCCCCGCCCTCGGTCGAGGGGGTGATGGGGTAGAACACTCCACCTTCTGTAACGCGTACCTCCACATGCTCGGAAACCAGCTGGTTGCCGTTACAGGTAATGGCAATTCCCGGGTATTTCGGGCTAGCAGTGCGTTCACCTGTTCCCGAGGTTGTCATGGATTGGGGATTTCGTGTTTCGTTGGCCATTGGCGGGTCAAGTATATTGGCTTGCTCGGTCCCGTGAAGAATCGGGGAGATTGTATTGAAAAAAAGCGGGCAATCTAGCGGTTTGTCCGGTTTGATGCCAGTCGAAAATATCTTCAGGGTTTCAGATCAGCGGTTTAATCCACGGGGGACTGGATTTGCAGGAAATCCCTGTTGCGGCCCACCCGGCCTCCCTCCCCCCTTCCCTGGTTTCAGAGTCTCCGGAAAAAACAGCCCGGACGAGAAATTTCCACATCTTATTGTGCCATGGTAAGGCCTGTGTTAGCCTTACTGTTAAGCACTTATGAATACACAAAAGATGATCAAGCCGTTGTATTTTGTGGCCGCAATCTACGATGCGATCCTGGGGATCGCTTTCCTTTTTGCCGCCGACTCTGTCTTTGAGCAATTCATGCCCGGAATTGATCTGCCCAATCACGACGGCTACATCCAGTTTCCCGCGGCACTACTTCTCGTGTTCGCCCTGATGTATGCTGCCATTGCCCGCAACCCGGTCCGAAACCGCAACCTCATCCCCTATGGAATCCTGCTCAAGGTCTCCTACTGCAGCGTCATCCTCTACCATTGGACCACATTGCAGGCATGGATCTGGAAGCCTTTCTGTATTGTCGATATCATTTTCCTCGTCCTGTTCGTCTATACGTGGCGGGCCACTGGAAAATCCGCCGGCGCGCAGAATTGAGCTGTCTGCGCCCTCTCCTCCAGCGGGAACGCAGGAGAAAGGATCAAAACCGATCCCGGCCTGTGCGGCGGACCCGGACGTCGGAGGAATCGGCCGCTCCCTGAGTTTTCAAGAATCAAAGGGATATCGATGAAATCGATAATGATATACTGAAGATCGATTTGCGTTGGTCCTCTTTCTCAGCGATACTTATCCCATGAATCATTCCATGGTCACCATGTCAGGCCCTCTGGGACGTCTGCCCGAGGACAGGATCCGGCATCTCCTGCGGGGCTTTCCCGATTCCTCCATCGCGGGGGCCATCGCCCTGCGCAGGGGTTCCGCGCTCGCGGATTTCGAGGCCTGCCTCTTCGGTATCCTCATGTTCTACCAGCCGCCGGGCACCGAACCACCGGAAGGCCCGCCCTCGGGAGACATGCGTCTGCACGAGGACATCGGCCTCGACTCGATATCGGTACTGGGAGCGATGCTTAAGATTGAGGAACTGTTCGACATCAGAATCAACCACGTGGAACTCGCCGAGATTGTCACCATCGACGACGGCCGGCGACTCCTGGCAGAGAAGTTGATTCCCGCGCCTGGACCGAATGAATAGTGTCGTCCTCACCGGCACCGGATTTGGCGACTCGAAAGTCTGCCTGCCCTTTGCCCCAGACTAACAGATCTCCAGTCACTATGCGCGACGCCATCGTTTCCAACATGTTTGCCATCGCCTGGATCGGCATGCTTCTCGGCGTGCTCTCCGGGGCTCTGACCGGGCTCTTCTTCCACCGCGAGGACTGGATGGGAGGCTACAACAGCTTCCGCCGCCGCCTGACCCGCCTCGGACACATCTCGTTCTTCGGTCTCGGTTTCATCAACTTCTTCTTCGCCCTCAGCCACCAGGTCGCCGGGATCTCGACGAATTGCGCAGCCCCCGCCGCCGTCGCCTTCACGATCGGGGCGGCCACCATGCCGACCTGCTGCTTTCTGAGTGCCTGGAAGAAACCATTCCGTCATTTTTTCTTCATCCCTGTCGCGAGTGTAACGACCGGCATCATCCTGACCCTCGCCGGATGGCCGTGGTCATAGAACTGAAGTCCGCCCCCCTCTCCTCATGAAACTTGGTTTCATCGCCATGAGCGGCGTACGCTGCCACAACAAGGAATTGATGAGTTACGGACTCACCCTTCCGGGATTCGTCGAGCGGAGCGAGGTCATCGCCTCGCTCCCCAGCCTCGGACTGCTGACCCTCGCTGGCATGACCCCGGATGACATCGAGATCGGCTACGTGGAGGTACCGGATCCCGACTCACTGGGTGACGATCTGCCGGGGGAGTTCGACGTGGTTGCGATCTCCAGCTTCTCGTCCATGATCAAGGATGCCTACGCGATCGCCGACCGTTACCGCCGGGCCGGAACACTCGTGATCCTCGGCGGCCTGCATGTCACCCTGATGCCTGACGAAGCCTCCCGGCACGCGGATGTGATCGTCATCGGGGAGGCCGAACCGGTCTGGCAGGACGTCATCGCCGACCTGCGGCGCGGCAGGACGAAACCACGTTATGACGCCCGGGGCACCACCTTCGACTTCACCGTGTCGCCGATGCCTCGCTTCGACCTGCTCGACATTTCCAACTACAACCGACTCACGGTGCAGACCCAGCGCGGGTGTCCCTATTCGTGTGAATTCTGCGCGGCTTCAATCCGACTCAACCCGAAATACCGGACCAAGCCGATCGATCGCGTCATGGCGGAACTACATGAGATCAGGAAGATCTGGGATCACCCCTTCATCGAGTTTGCAGACGACAACACCTTTGCTGACAAGCGCCACGGCCTGGCCCTCGCAGAAGCCCTGGAGGGCGAAGGCATACGGTGGTTCACCGAAACCGACATCTCGGTGGCGGACGATCCGAAACTGCTCAGGGCCCTCGCCCACAGCGGTTGCGCCCAGGTTCTCATCGGACTCGAAAGTCCCCAGGCAACCGTCCTCGGCGGAGTTGAACAGAAGGGCAACTGGAAGCAGCGGCAGGCCAACCGCTACAAGGATGCCATCGCCCGCATCCAGGATGCCGGGGTCACCGTGAACGGCTGCTTCGTCCTCGGCCTCGACAACAGTGATGCGAGCGCCTTCGACGAAATCTACGATTTCGTTGAGGAAACCGGGCTTTACGAAGTGCAGATCACGCTGATGACCGCCTTTCCCGGCACACCACTCTACCAGCGGCTGCTCGAGGAGGGACGCATCCTCAAGGACGGAGCGTGGGAACTGTGCACCCTCTTCGATGTCAACTTCCAGCCGAAGCACATGACTGTCGAGGTACTGGAAACCGGGTTTCGCGAACTCCTGGGGCGCATCTACGACGACAACTTCATCGACCAGCGACGGCGGCGCTTCATCCGGCGCCGCACCGAGATTCGACAGGAGGAGGCAGTGAGAAACCGGTTGACGTAACTGCTCCACGGCCCAGCCTACCAACCCGCCATCCAGGGCAGCCCAAAAAGGGGGATTTCTAGCAGTCAGTGATCCTGCAGGGACCTGCGTGCTCTACTCGCAGGCCGGCGGTTTCCAATCCACCTGCTGCTGAAGCCCACGACGCCCTCAAGGCAAAGCTCATCGCAGTTTCGGGCTGGGGACTGGGAATGGTGGGAGCTTGCGATGTTCTCATCCGCTGATAGAACCGGAGGCGGATCTTCTCGTTTGGGTTGATCCAATAACGATGAGAGGACCACAAGAGTGAAAATACTAGTTACGGTGCCCGTTATCATCCTCGCGGGACTCCTGTCAGCAAGAGGATCGGACTGGACGACCTGGCGAGCGGACTCCGCCCGGAGCGGCTATACCAAGGACACCCTTCCGGAGAAGCTGACGCTCTCCTGGTCGTGGACGCCGCGGCACGCGCCGCGTTCGGCCTGGCCGCGCGACGAGCGTATGAAGTTTGACCGGACGAATCACGTGGTGGTGGCTGGCGGAATGGTCTTCTTTGGGAGTTCCGCCGATGGGACGGTGAGCGCGCTTGATGCTGCGACGGGTGTGCTCAAGTGGAAATTCTTCACCGAAGGGCCGGTGCGATTTGCGCCGGTGGCGTGGAAGGATCAGCTCTTTGTCGTTAGCGATGACGGCCATCTCTACTGCCTCAACCTGCGGGAGGGCACCTTGATCAAGCGCTGGCGGGGCGGACCGCGTGAGGATCGCGTGCTGGGAAACTCCCAGATGACCTCCAAGTGGCCCGCACGCGGAGGACCGGTGATTCAAGATGGGGTGCTCTACTGGGGAGCCGGTATCTGGCAATCAGAGGGGGTTTTCATCCGAGCGCTGGATCTGGATGCTGGAAAGCTCCTATGGACCAATGACAGCTCCGGAGAGATCAACATGCCGCAACCCCACGGAGGGGCCAACGCGAAGAGTGGCGTATCGGCGCAGGGATACCTCCTGGCCAACGACGAACGCTTGTTCGTGCCAACCGGTCGCGCAGTCCCGGCCGCGTTCAACCGGGCCACCGGCAAGTTCGACTACTACCACCTGCAAAAGAACGGCCAGCGGGGTGGCACCTCAGCCATGCTGGCAGGGGAGCTGATTTACAACGGTGGTTATACCTACTGGACAAAAGTGGGATCGCTGCTGGGAAGTCGCACTCCGGCAACCGTGGCCACCATTCCCGGGGGAGTGGTGCAGGGATCGGAGAATCGGCTGCAGGGGTTGGGGGTGGTGATGAAGGAGCAGAAGGATGCCAAGGGAAACGTTGTCAAGGTGCCCACGCGACAGAATCTCTGGGAGGTGAAAGGAATCCCGGCCGGGACGGCCCTGATTGCGGCTGGCAACGCGGTCGTGACGAGTGGGGGAAACCAAATCGCGATGGTGAAGGCGAAGAATGGGGAATCGATCTGGTCCGCCGAGGTCGACGATGTGGCCCATGGCCTGGCCGTTTCAGACGGCCGCTTGTTTGTGAGCACCGCCAGTGGAGCGCTGCATTGCTTCGCGGCCAGGGACGGCGAACCAGTCCTTCATCGGTCAAAATCGGTCGATGCACCCTACGGGGGGAATGAGGCGATCTCGCAGGCGGCTGCCGAGATCCTCAAACGATCTGGAATCACCACGGGCTACTGCGTGGATCTTGGCTGTGGCGATGGGCGCCTGGCTTATGAGCTGGCGAGGCAATCCGATCTTCTGGTGGTGGCGATCGATCCCGATCCCGCCAAGGTCGCCCTGGCGCGCAGGAATCTTGATTCCGCCGGTTTCCTGGGTGCACGGGTGAGCGTGCATGTGGGCGATCCTGCCAAGTCGTCCTTCCCGAAGTTCTTTGCCAACCTGGTGGTTTCCAGCAGATCCCTCGAGGCGGGGGCAGAGGTGGTGAATGCCTCCGAGGCGCAGCGTCTGCAGCGACCGTTCGGGGGCGTGGTGTGTCTGGGCCGCCCGGGGGCCATGTCTGTTCACACCCGGGGTGCGCTCGCGAATGCCGGTGAGTGGACGCATCAATATTCCAACCCGGCCAACACCCTCTGCTCGACGGACTCAATCAAGGGGCCGTTGACGGCGGTCTGGTTTCGCGACATTGATCTCGATCTTCCACAACGCCACGGTCGTGGTCCGTCTCCGCTCTTTCACGAGGGGCGACTGATCGTGGAAGGGCTCGACGAACTGATCGCAGTGGACGCCTACAACGGGCTGCCGCTCTGGCGTTTCGAACAGAAGGGCGTGCTCGCCGCCTACAATGCCGATCATCTCGTTGGCACTGCGGTGACTGGCAGCAATTTCTGTATCGCGGAGGGCAATGTTTTTCTTCGCAATGGACCCCGGTGCTTTCGGATCGAGGCTGCGACCGGGAAGCTTCTGGCGACCTATGAGACACCGAAGAGCCCGGACGGAACTGTCGCGGCCTGGGGCTATGTGGCCTGTGAGAATGGCGTGCTCTATGGCTCGGCGGCAAACGAAGAGCATATCGTGCGTCATGCCTACATCCGTGCAGACAAGGAAATGGGGCAGCAGTTTTCGGAATCGAGTTCCTTTTTCGCACTTGAGGCCGAAACCGGGAAGTTGCTGTGGCGATACGATGCAAAGGAATCCATCCGTCACAACGCGATCGCGATTGGAGCCGGCCGGGTGCACCTGATCGACCGGGCAGTTGCGCCGGGGGACCTGCTCACGGGCCCGCGAGGCAAGGATTCCAAGGGGAAGAAGCCATCCGGACATCCGACCGGAAAGCTCCTCACCTTCAGCGCGAAGACGGGCGAGAAGATCTGGTCTTCCAACGACGATATCTTCGGGACAACCCTGGCCTTCAGCGAGCGTCACGACACTCTCCTGATGTTTTATCAACCCACCAGGTTCCGCCTTCCCTCGGAAACCGGTGGTCGCATCGCAGCCTTCCGTGCGGGGGCCGGAGATCGATTGTGGGAGAGCAGGGTCGACTACTCCACCCGCCCCCTGATCAACTACGATACGATCATTGCTCACCCGGCGGCCCTCAACCTGGTTTCCGGGAAACCGGTCGCGATGAACGTGCCAAAGTCGTACGGATGCGGACAAGTGGCGGGATCGCGCAATCTTCTCGTTTTCCGGTCGGGCACGCTCGGCTACTACGATCTCACACGCAAAGCCGGCACTGAGAACTATGGTGGACTCCGCCCCGGGTGCTGGATCAATGCCCTGCCGGTCGGGGGATTAGTTCTCGTACCGGACGCGTCCTCCGGTTGCAAATGCAGCTACCAGAACCGCGCGTGGGTGGCCCTGGAGGGAAGCAACTAAGTCCGCTGCCTCATCACCACCTGATTCCGCCCAATCCCCGATGAAGCGAAACCGGTGAAGAATGAAGGGAGCTGGACCGACCGCCTCTACCTGTGTGGAGGTGGTCGCCGCTTAGTCGGTCACCCGAACGGGATTGAACTGTTGCAGGAGGCCGTTTCGCACAAACTCAATCACTTGCAACCGCTGAACGCATTGGCGAAGTTGTATCAGAAAACGGAGCAGCTTGAGGCCTCCGTCTTTGCATTACGCAAGGTGATTGTGCTGAGCCCCGGTGATCTCAACAGCAATTTCTCCATGGGCCTCAAGCAAACGGGAGAACCGGTGGAGACTGGAGCGGCTTGCGGAAAGGTGCTCCCCCACCAACCCCGCCTCCCGGACCACTATCCAGGGAAGCTCAAGAAAGGGAGTTACTAGCAGGAACGATGAAGAATTAATAACTGAAGGAAGATGAGACACATACTACTCACAACAATCGCAGCCGTGCTTTTGGTGGGGTCGCAGCAGTCGGCTTCTTCAGCAGAAGAGAAACCAGTTGAACCAACTGCGAAAACCATACTGCCAGACATCTCAATTCAAGATGCTGCCTGTTCCGCCACCCTCGAAACTCCATTACCATTAGCTCAAAGTCAGGCAGCTGATTTCAACCGACAAACGGACTTAGGACGGGAATTAGCGACCCATTTAGCCACAGTGACCGGAATAGCTATTTCGCCTCTTTTCGGGATGAGTGCAATCTCATGCTATGTGTATTACCGGACCCCCGCCGCGCAACGCCAAAATCTGCCGTGGTATAATAGTCCCATGTTTTGGGGGACTGGATTCTGCATCTGGTTCCTTTTTCTTATAAACACCCAGATTGGCACTGCATACCCGCCGCTGAAAAAGCCGATGGACATCGTTGAGTTATTTGAAAACAAGATCAGTGCCCTCATCGCACAACCTGCCCTGATGACTCAGCTCTATGCCTTTGGTGTGCAGTTTGGTGACTTGGGTGCCGTTGAAATCACTACTGCAAGTGCTCAAGACCCATTTCTTGCCAGCATCTCTATACCCGGAGTTCTTGTGGGGCTAATTACGACTGCTGTCGGGTTATTGGCGTTCGCGGTGGTTTGGCTGGTTTCGCACACGATCAATGTCTTCATCCTGCTCAGTCCATGGGGCGGAGTAGACAACGTTCTGAGGCTGATCAGGGGTGGCTTATTAGTCGCTATTTTTGGCAGCTTGTTTATCCCCGTAATCGGCCCCTTTCTTTGCATTGCAATCTGCCTGATCATCATCACGATTTCGTGTTTTACTGCAGCTTGGGCATTCCGCCTGATGATACTTGGATCAACCTGCGCTTGGGATTTGCTCACCTTCAGACACAAACGGGTCAATCCTGAATCCGGTTCAGTCCGCGCATTTGTTCTGAAACCCGTGAATGATATTCCGAAGCGAACTTACGGTTCGCTTCGAAGAGATGAAGCTGACAATTTGGTTTTCACCTACCGCAATTGGCTAATCCTGCCGAAACAGACCACCCAGATTGAAGAAGGTGAACTCTACGCGAAGAAGGGTATTTTCTCGCCTACCCTGGACAGATTGGAACCGGAAACCCACAAAAGCTCATCACTGCTGCGTTTTCCACCCCGCTATCGGGGCCATGAAGATTATATCGTGAAAACACTGGCTCTAAATGGAATCCTTGAAGAACCCATCTTCAAGGGATTACGCAACGCATGGCGCTGGCTGAAATACCAGCTCGGCATGGATGTGGAAATGCCGAAGCAATCGCCTGCGTCAGCATCATCCTTATAAACGGCTATCTGATTGGTATCAGAATCAATAATATCCTATAACCCAAAACCAATCGCCTGCGCCCCCATCAATCCCGCCTCCCGGACCACTATCCAGGAAACCTCAAAAAAAGGGAGTTCCTAGCAGTAATCCATCTCCGAAAATGCTAGGCAACCCCGATGAAGCGTACTCAAGGCATATTGGTTGTCCTGGCCGCGGTGGGGTTGCCTGCCTATTCCCCCGCCGCCAACCCGCCGGCAGAGGTGCGACCGACTGATGCGGCCAGGAACCAACTGCTGCAACTCTGCGAGAACGAGAACTACGCCTTCACTCCAAAAGTCCGGAAAGCCTTCCTCGACTTCGCTAGGAAAGGGGCTCTTGCCGTTCTCACGTTGAAGGGCAAATCCCTCCCTCCGGAATTTGTGGCTTGGGTCGACGGGGATCCGGATATGGCAGCCGGCGTCTATGCCGCACACAACAAACCCGAGGACGTCCTGCTATGGCTCTATTCACTGCGACTCGACTTGGGGAAAGCGAAGTTCGAGAAGTACCGGCATTTGGCCCTGTCAGCGGCGCTCGTGAGCACAAAGGAAGGCCTGGAAGCGGATATCACCCCTCGCAAGCCTCTGCAGTTGATCATCGGGCGTGACCCTCGCAAACCGGTCAAGACAAGGAATCCGGATCGCAAACTTGATGTGAACGATCATATCATCAACTTCCTCAACGAGCACACCATTGAGGAGAATGTCCCGGTCGGAAAGATAGAACCTCCCGAACTGAAATATGACGATCGCGGTATCGCGATACCCGTCCCTGAAAACAAAAACCCCCAGGACGACACCCAGGCGAACCAAAAGCTTACCCGCAATCTTTATGCCGCCGACGTGCTGGCCAGCCGGGAACTGCAGTTGAAGTTCAATTCCTACATGAAGACCAAGGGGTATCAAGTAGACATCGACTGCGGTGACCGGGTGATCCACTGGAACAGCAAGGCCGCCGTTCACGGGGAGCAGCGCAAAAAGATCGAGAAAGCCTACCGCCTGTTTCGCGGGGCCTACGAGACTAAAGGACTCCTGCCTGCTCAGCGTGACCCATTCCCGTCGCCGGCAGAACGCTGCGCTTACATAATCCGGAATTTCGAGTATGAATTCCCGCCGGTATTGCAGGCAAAACGGAAGTGGCCGCGTTTCCCGCTGACAGCTCCCTGGCCCATGCTGACCATGCTTGCAGCCGATCGCCAGCCCTTGCGCGAACGAGAGGAGCGCTGGATTGCCTTTCGCGACCGGGGTGAATTCCACCAGTATGGCGAATACATCGGCGCGATCGCCCAACAGTTCACCATGCAGTCCGCCCGGCGGTTGAAACCTTACGCATTCAGCTATGCCACCATCCAGATGATGCTCAAGGATGGAGGTGTGTGCGGGACGATGGGTTCCATCGCCGCCCGCGGGGGAAGCAACCTCGGAATACCATCCTGCCAGGCCACCCAGCCAGGACACTGCGCATTCGTCTCCTTCCACTTCGATCCGAAAACGGAGACCTACCGCTGCCAGGGGGGGCAATACGCCACCGGTGGCGACGAGAAGACCGGCCCGTTCACGCCTTGGCCTTTTGATGACAAGTTCAGACGTAACAACCGAATGGGTGGTTACGAGATCGAATTCCACAACCGCAAACCGATGGTCTATCACCAGAGCTTGGCGTGGGGCGTGAACTACGATCTTTCCGGTTTCCTCGATGCGACGATCGCCCATTCCGTGTTTCGACTGTTGCCGAAGGAGCAGCGCCAAGGCAACGGCATGAAACTGCTTGAAAGCGGCCTTGCCTTGAACCCCTACCACTTCCTCCTCGTCGACGCGGCACAGGAGACTGCATCCACACCGCAGGACCAGATCCGCTTCTGGAATCAGTTCCTCAAGATGCTGTCTTCCGCCAAGGACAAACCCGGTTGTCCCACCGAGGGGCTCTACAACACAACGGTGAAGGACCGGATGTTCGCCCGGATCGCCAGAATGCCCATGCCGAAGGAACCGGCAGTCGCCCAAGAGGTGCTGACCTCTCTTGAGCGCGCGAGGTGTAAGGATCAAAAAGTGCTGGACACCTATCGCAGGGCGTCACAGGACAAGTAGAGTTCAGGCGAACCGGAGTAGCTCCATGATATATTGTGCCGGGCCCACCCCCAGGGCTCCAATAACTGCCGAAACTGAATCGGATAATGCAGAACAACTGGATTTGTCCTTCTCATATTTCCAGAAAATAGTGCTGCCGTTCTCCCCGCGTGATCATGACGAAAGTCAGAACACGGGTTTGCACAGAAAAACTCCTTGCCATCGCTCTCACCTACGGAACATGCGGACCTAGTGGGTGAACTGGATTCGCCAATCCAATTTCCTGCTTGCCGTCGGAACGATGCGAACAGTCCCCGTATGCTCCCTATTGCTGATCTCTGCCTTCTCGCCACCGATCTCGGCTGATTTGAGACGGAATCCATCGGGCAAATGAATCGTCATGACATATGGATCGCCGATCACAACAGCGCTCCTGCCGGACAGAACATTGCTACGGTCATCCCATGTTTCGTTGAGCAGGCTGACGCCGCCCTGAGTGATGTGCCGTGTGGTTGAGACAACCCATGGATGCGGGCGCGCCTCACGAATCGCAAAGACCTGCATGCCCGTGTTGTCATCCATTGCCGGTGCGATGAATGAGCCCCTGGATTTTCCCAGAAATTTCTGCGACCAGAACTCAAAGACCAGGTATTCACGGTCGTCGTAAAGGCCCAGATCCGCGAAGGCGACCTTCTCATTCGCAACACCCTTCAACTCCCATGTGCGTTTCTTCTCCTCGCGCTTCTCCTCACCCCACTGAAATCGCGCAAGCACGGACCAGTGGTCGAACGGCCGGTCGATCTCCTGCAGCCACCAGGGAGCCTGAGTCCGGCCGCAACTGTAGAGTTGCCCGGGAACGGTAAAAAGCACAGGCGCGCTGCGTTTCATGCCCTCAATGTGCCCGTCGTCCTGGTAGACCTCCACTTTGTCGCTGACCATGAGCGCGCCGCCTGACATGGTGCAAATCGCGGGTCGGATGACCGTTCGCACCGCTACGGGCTTCTTTACGCCGAACACCGGCATCATGGCATCTTCATCCATAAGCCACGAGCCCAGGATATCGCAGTGGTCGGGATCGCCACGCCACACGACGCCTTCCAGATCGTTGTATTGCGCCAGCGTCCGCGGCTGAAATCCGTCGTTGCTCAACCGGCCACCGTCCACCAATCCGATTACTTTCCGGGCATTGGCGACAGTGTGGCAGGCGAGGACGTAAACATCCCGTCCGAGTTCTTCGCGAGCAACAATGTCCCACTTGCGCAGTGACTGCTGCGGCGTGGTGGGATGATTCTCAAAAAAAACGGCGCACTCCTTGCTTTGATATGCCCTTAACAGGTCACCGGTTCCGTCGATCTTCACATAATCCCAATCCTGTTCCGCCAGCCCGTGATAAAGGTCGCGGATCATCCGGTCCACCGCTTCCTCGTTGAGGGTGTTCAACATGCAGAATCCGCGATGGCGATGCGGTTTGCCGTCAGGGCCCGGGACAAACCAGTCAGGATGTTTCTCGATAATGTCCTTCACCCCGGGATCGTTGGGGCGATGGATGCGATGGACCCAGATGCCGGGTTTCATCCCGGCATCACGGATGGCCTTGACGGCGTATTGCCAGCCCTCCGGGTATTTCTTCTCGTTCCAATTCAACCAGTTCTGCGGACTGCTGCCGTTGCCTAGCTGATAGCAGTTGTCGAACTGCATGTAGTGGTAGCCGAAATCGGGCAGTTTCTTTTCGACAAACACCGCCAGCATCGCATCGAGCGTCTGCTGGGTGAAGTTTCCCCGGTATGACCACCAGGTGCAGTAACCGGTGACGGAACCCTGCCATACTTTGTATGTCCAGGGCTGGTAATACTCGTATCCTTTGTGCTTCTGATACAAACGCGGCCGAAAGGCGAGTTCCAGAGTTGACTCGCGACTCTCCCAGGAAAACGCAACACGTTTGTCTTCCGCGCGCTTCGGCACAATGCGCGTCCTGCCATCGCCCGGACCGATCAACGCCCAATCCCAGCGTCGGTCATAAACCGCGTTGTTGCGAAGGTTGCGACTCAATCCCACGCTGTTGCGAACGATGGGAAAGCGTTTCTGCGTTTCGGAAAGCGTTTCCGCCGCAAACGCCTCTTCACTGCCGTTGACCATGCCGCGCAATACCAGTTGCACCCCCTCCTTCGGTTTCGTCAGCACGAACTTCAGGCGCTGCTCGACCTTTTCCTCCTCCGTCACTGAAGTTTCCATCTTGATGACAGCACCCTGCACCCTGTCCCCATCAGGCGTTTGTGCCTCTATCGTGACGCCGAGAATCTGCCTGCCGTGATAGTCGAGTTTCAACGTCGCGCTGCGTTCATCCCATTGGACCTTGGCCGGCGCATTGGGCGGGGCCGCGACTTTCTCATCCGCGGCCCCCTTCGCGCCTAACAGCAGAGGGAGACAAAGAAAGAACGTCGTTTTTGCAGATGCGTGCATGGAATCCTGGAGTTTGATTGATCGAGTTATCCAAACTGGTCCGGTGCTTTCGTTCGTCTGGACGGATTGGTCTATTACTCGACGTCGTAGAGCTTTCTATCCTAAAACGCATGGTGGGCGTAGTCCGGTCAAAGGTCCGGCATTGACCTTGCGCCTTGTCTCCAACTGAAAGGAATTCCGTCGCGTCGTCACTGATTTCTGTAACGCCTTAACCAGGAAGAAAAGATGGGGCCCGTGGTCGGGATTGAACCAGATGATCGGTGCCGCCCTTCTGTGTTCCTGGGCAGTTCATCGCGGCAAAACCGGTTCCGGAGGAAATGAATACCCAAGTCGGCTTACCTGACCGCACACGTCCCTGCGGGCCTGCCTTTGGCGCACCCCATTGCTCACGGGCGGGACTTTTCCGCGTCCGCTGAAGCGTCTGGTTGAGCCTCATCCCCGTGGTCGTCGAGGTGCTTCTCGAGAAAAGCAACCAGGCTCGGCAAATGAATCTCGTGCCCACCCTCATGGGCAACAAGTGCCACGTTCTCAGGTTTTTCAAAATCCCGATAAATCGGCTCGATTTCCCTTAGGGCATGACGGGCGATCGGAACGGGAAATTGAGAAGGAGGTTCTTTCAACCCGTTCTGACAAAGCAGTGCTCTGGGCGCGATCAGTGAATAGATGTCGGAGAAGTCTACCAGTTCTCTCAGCCCCGGAAACTTCCAGCACATGCAATGGTTTTTCTCCAGCTGATCCATCCTCGTCAGAAATCCTGAGCTAACGGCAGCCTTCATGCGTTCATCAAGTGCGGCGAGCCACATGACCATCTCTCCGCCAAGTGAGTTTCCGAGACACCCGATTCGCCGCTGATCCACTTCTTCGAGTGATCCCAGGTAATCCACGCAACGCATGAGATCCCACAGGCGCTCACCCATCAGCGTCCGCCCTTCTTCATGGACTTTGTGCTGGCTGACGCGGGTCGAAATGGTGACGTAGCCTTGTTCGGCGAGGACATGGGCGCATCGGTGGTAGCTCTCTTTCACATAGCAGGTATGACGATTGCCGCCATGTCCGGCAACCGCGACTATTGCAGGAAATGGACCTCGAGCATTCTTCGGCAAGGTGAGCACAACCTTGATGCGTCTGTTTGGGGTGCTGTTGATCTCCATCTCATGAAAGACATATTTGCCCCTGTCTTCCGAGGATTGGGTCTTCGGGTTCAGTGGATTTCCGGCATTGTGTGAAAGCAGGTCCTCCATCTTGAGAAGTTGAACGAGTTTCCTCCGCACCTCCTTCTGCCACCGCAGGGCCCGGGGCCTTTCTCCGGACGAATACCTCAAGGTCCTGAGGTCGTCTTCGTTCGCAGTTGCAGCATGGGGTGGAAACCAGCAGGCACACGCTGTGCAGACAGCAACCAGACCGGCAGTCATGCGATTGGCAAACATATCCTCTTTCACCTTCCTTCCTGTGGTGGCTTGCCGCCCCCTGGAGCGTCTTGCTGTCACTATTTACCAGATGCTCTGCCCTGTTTGACCCCTTGCGGGTTCTCTCTCAACGGGCAGTGTCATCCTCATGCCGTGAAGCTGATACACCGCTACTCGATCAGTCCCTGTCCAGGATCCGGATAGGGGTTGACTCCCTGCGGATTGGTGAAGTCGAAGTCTTTAGAAAAGACCCGGCTCTTCAACTCCAGTTCCGCCTCTTCGAGGTATTTCATCATGGGGTGATAATCGGGGCCATTGTTTTTCAGATACCCAAATATCCCTTTGCTCGAATAGTAGTTATCTCTTGGGGTTGGACCACCGAGCCATTGTTTGGTTTTGATTTTGTTCTTCTCCAGGATGGCAGTCATTTTCAACCATTCGTCCCTGGTGGTCGTTTTCACATTGAAAATCAGCGCATCCCGCATCGGCGCCATAATGGCAAAGACTTTGGCATAAGCCCTCTTGTTGTGGCTTTTTACGGTTACCGTTGTCTTGGTCAGCTTATATCCTTCCTGGAACGGTCGTCCTTGAGGAAGGACCTCGTTGCCGTTCTTATCAACCACCAGGTTATAGCCTTCTTTGACCAACGCCGGGTCCAAGGCATGCGGAATGGTGAATTGGCGCGGCGACTTGTTTCCGCCGGGTTTTTCTTTCCCAGGTTGACCGGAACGCTTCTGAGACCGCATGTTTTTTCTCGATTTTTCAAGAAACTCCCGGATTTTCTGATGGGTTGCCCCCGCTTTGCGCATCTTTTCGACTTCTTGCCGTGCCGACTCCGGCATTCCACGCCCCCGACGTTGTGGTTGCTGCCCCCACAGTTGCGATGAAAGAACGCATAGGGCAACCAGACCAACCTGCACATATTTTCGAATCATCATCATTCCTGCTCTCTGGTTGAATTGCTTGGGTGAAAATGCCCCTCCTTGGGACTCCGGAGACAAATTAATCATATCTTGTCGCTAGCGCTACCCCTAAGGCGCGCCTTTTGGCGTCGCAGCCCCGGAACGACCAGACCGAACATTATTGAATGTTGGCGCAGCAAGTCGACTCGGACCACCAGGAGCCAACGAATATCCATCATTATCAAACCGTTCTGGATCTTATCCGCGCCCTTTCTTCGACATTTTGGAGCACCACTGCAAGTCATCGCACTCCAGAATCTAATCCGCAACCATGTCAATCGGAACGGCGACCATGTTGTCCACCCATGCGTCAACCCCGTGGGCGCGCACCCCGATTTTTCCGGAAAGGATTGGCGCGTTGTCATCCGTGTAATCGATCCGCAGACCTTTCTCCGGATCTGATGATGGATGCATTCGGTTAAACCACACCCGGATCCGGCTCCCCTTGACCGCCACTCGAACATGGTTCCATACGCCGGGAATCACTTTGCAATCGAGTTGGCTCAGGTCGTATTCGGCCAGCGGTTGCCAGTTGTTTCTCATTTTTCCGAGATAGAGCTTCTTCGTATCAAAACCAACGTAGTAACCATGCATCCGATCAGAAGGATGGCCTGGCTTGTTGGCGCGAAAAACCAGACCGGCATTACCGCTGTCACCCTTGAGCATGACGACCGCCTCAAGAACGTAATCGTTCATTCGAGGCGCCCCGGCGATCAACTTTGCACCGGACGCAACGTTCAACACACCACTGGTTCCGTGCCTGCCGTTGCCAAACGCCAGCCATCCATCCTTTCGCGCGTAGGTGTCCTGGAAGTTGTCGAAGAAGATCGCATTGGATTTACCCGTCGCGTATTTCAGACACGCTTC
>MPMF02222883.1_pt1 | contig 42918 bp, 29 predicted proteins | sample 1617271 | NCBI WGS metagenome assembly MPMF02 (sample SAMN05944812, study PRJNA350692) | marine metagenome | biome: marine; feature: ODZ; material: water; isolation source: 120 m water sample prefiltered with 30 um filter, filtered on to 0.2 um... | place: Pacific Ocean | collected 2012-04-09... | reverse complement strand
TCGGCTTCACAATCCTCCCCTCCCCACCGACGACATCACCGACGAAGTAATGACAGAATGAACCTTTAGGGGGCAGCGGGGTCGCGACATTACGGATTTCACACCCACCCATCACGGTGCAGGAACCAGGGTGCGGTGCACGCGGTAAGCTGTGCGGGGTGCGGGGCACGGGTTAAGGGTGCACCGGCTAAGGGTGCGGGGGAGCCCCGTGGGGCGTGGGGGGATGGGGTGGATCAAGTTTTCCTATTTCAGCGAACAGATCGGCAGGGGTTGAGGTGGCACTTTCACCCGTTTAGTTTACCCTTCCAGTCCATGCTTACTAGCAGTCCAGGTCCCACCCCTTGCGGTACTTGCGGCTCAGCAGTTCATTCGCCGCAACGTCGTTAGTGATGCGCCCTGCGGCGCCGTCGTATTCGACTTTCTTGCCGACGCGGTATGCCACCAACCCCAGCAGCATTTGCTCAATCATCGTGCCGCTGTAATCGAAGTTGCTGGATGTCTTCAGGTCGCCTTTGCAGGCATTGATCCACTGTTCCTGGAATCCGCCCATCGGTGGAATCCGCTTTGATTCCGGCCGTGGTTTGTAGTGCGCCATGCCCGCGTTCTTGTCGCGGGGAAAGAGTTCATGCCGGTGGAATTCCGTCACCAGGCACGCCTTGTCGCCTTCGAACAACGCCCCGTGGCCAGGACTGGTGGGAACACCATCAGCCAAAACGTTCGGTTTGTGGGAGCCTTGATACCACGTCACCTTGATCGCTGGTCGCCAGTCGTTGGCCGGGTGCTCGAAGGTCATGGTCAGGGCGCTTGGCGCGACGTCGGGATTTACCGGGTCGCCGTGCGCCTGGGCTGAAATCGGCAGCCCGGCGTCGATGGCGTTCCAGGCCAGGTCCATGGTGTGGCTGCCCATATCGCCCACTTGCCAGCTGCCGAAGTCCCGATACATATTCCAGCTCAGGCACCCACCAGCGAAATAGCCCGGGTTGTAGGGATGCCATGGGGACGGGCCGATCCAAAGATCGTAGTGCAGGTGCGTGGGCGGTTCGCCTGAGGCAGGCAGGTAGGCGGTTTTGTCATGCTGCCGGTCACCCCACACGTGTATGTGTTTCAAGGTGCCGACCGCCCCGTCGAGAATCGCCTCGCGCACACGGTTGAAGTTCGGGTTGCTACGGCGCTGCATGCCCACCTGGGTAGCCACCTTGTCCTTGTTCTTCAGGTAATTAGCGCGGACCACGCGGGCTTCATTGACACAGTTGGCCAGCGGTTTTTCGCAGTAGACGTGCATTCCTCTATTCAACGCCCAGTTGGCGATGAACGCGTGAGTGTGATCGGTCGTGCTGCAGACGACTGCATCAATGTCTTTCTGGTCGAGGCATTTGCGCCAATCAACGTAGTGCTTGGCACCGGGGAAAATCTTGGCGGCTTTGGCGAGAGTTTGTTCGTTGATGTCGCACAAGGCGACCACGTTTTCGTTTCTGACGGCCCCAAAGTGCGCCCGGCCCCTTCCTCCTGCGCCAATGATGGCGACGTTGAGTTTGTTGCTCGGCGCCTCGGGACCGGCCAGGGCCCCGCTTGGAAGAATGCTCAACCCGGTCCCCGCCACCCCCGCGGACTTGATGAATTGTCGCCGGGAAATGGACTGGGTGGGTGCGGATGTCTTGGGCAACGTGGTCATGGCAGGATCCTCATGTGAATGTTTCATGGTTGGTGAATTTGGTTTTCGGGTGGTAAAATATCGTCCTGCTTGTTCTCGCGGTCAGGCCCATCAGGCTGCCGTCTTCCAAGGCGACGAACAGCCGGCCGATGGCGGCGATCATACCGTCGAACAGCGGCAGTGTGTCCAGCAGTATTTCCGTCACTTCTCTGCCCTCCTTGGGTGCGGGGTCGGGGAAGCAGCCACCCATCAGGGTGCAGGAACCAGGGTGCGGTGCCCGCGGTAAGCTGTAGCGGTGCGGGGACTACTGCACGCTGAACCGGAAGAAGGCGGCGTTGTCAGCGCGCGCAAACTCAAGGCAGATGCTGCCATCAACCACCGACACCGATTCAGGATTCACGGTGAGGGGTGCGAAGGTCGCGAGGTCGGCGGACTCGAAGAAGTTGATCTTCATCTGCACGTTCCCTGCCTCGTTCAACCCAATGGTGTAATCCGCTGACAGGGCACGGACTTGGTCACCGGTGAACAGTAGGTCGCCGTTCCGGTTGCATTGCTTTGGTCTCCTTGGCCGCATTATATTGAATCGCGCCGATGTCCCAGTTGCCGGTCTTAGGCAATGGGCGACCGTTGAAATCAGTTTTATAGAGTTCGCTCAGGTTGATCGCGTGGCCGCGTAATGGGCTGTCTGCTTTGAGGCGATAATCCTGTTTCTCAAGATCGACAAGGCGCGGATCGCCGCTGCCAGCCTGATTGCCGTCACCCTTATATTTAGTGTCGGGGGATTGGTGCTTTGAATACCAGTTGGCTGTTTTCAGGGCGCCACCAGATCGATTGCCGCTATAAGGAGAAGACGAATAGATAAACAGATTGTTCCTGAAATGGGCCCCCGAAGGTTTGCCGACAGGGTTCCCGCCCCGGACATCAAGGCGTGCACAGGCATTTTGGGACCTCCCGAATCCATTGTATCGGGCTATCGTATTATTATCGAAATAGATGCCAGTGCATGGTGCCAGCATGAATAGCCATGACTGTCCATCGTAGCACACATTGAAGGAGACTCTCCAGTTATAGATTTCCTGTCGATATCGCGGCCAATCGTAATCCCAGCTGGATTCAATGAATCCAGCATTCCCTTCCGAATAATTATGATGAATGTAGATGTTTTTCTTATGATATCTGCCGCAATCTATTTCGATAGCACCGCCGTCTGAGCCCCATGGGCTGTCTTTGGTCCCAAAGTTCTTAATTGTGTTGTATGACACTTCCTGGTTTCCGATGTTTAAGTGAATCCCCATCGGTCCCCAGCTGCTTTTTGACGTTCGCCAAAGCGCATAACTCGGGCCATCCAGATAATTCTTCGTGATCAAGGTGTACTCGCCCGCTGACATGATGCCCTGACCGGTATTGATGAATTCATTGTTTCGGATAATGCAATGATCCGCTCCGCGATCGATACGCAGCGCAGCCAGTCTCGTCATGATGATCGTCCCCGAGACATACTCCCCAGGGGTATCGTGAAAATGCAGGTTTTCTGCGATGATGTAGTCGCCGCGAAGGATGATCGCGTTGCCGCTGGCATCGCGGGTAGTGGGATTAGTAAACTTGGGCAGTGCGCCCTTCCCGTAGGAAGTCAGCCGTATCGGCTTGGCCGTTGTTCCAGATTCACTGATCCGAATATTGCCGGAAAAGGAAGAGCCTTTCTTGAAGTGGATTACATCTCCTGCCGCCAGCGATACTGACTCCGCTTTCATATGCGACTTCCATGGCGAGCGTATCGAGAGACCGTCATTGCTGTCTGATCCATCGACCGAATCGATGTAATAATCAGCACCGCTACAAAGAGTGCCCAGGACAAAAATAAACAAGGTGATTACGGACATGAACGATTTCATATTATCTCCTGCCCTCACTGTTATACTGTGCTCAAGCTCAGGCACCCGGATCTGTCGGGTTTTGAGCTTTGGGGGTTGCGGCACATTCTCCGGCACATTCGCATATCTAGGTTTCATGGTTCCTGCATAGAAGGCCGGCTTTGGGATGCAGGTGTTCTCACTGCAGGTAGAGGATGCCGTATCATTGATAATTCTCGCACTTAGGATCAGGATTCAAGCATCGAATGTACGGCGTTGAGCATTTTATGAGGCAATCGACTTTCACCCCATCACGGTGCAGGAAGCAGGGTGCGGTGCACGGGTTAAGGGTGCAAGGTGCAGGGTGCGGTGCACGCGGTAAGCTGTATCGGTGCGGGACTGTCTTCCGCAATTGACGGTGCGGGTTGTCTCGGTGAAGTATCTCTTCCATGATCTGCCGACTGGTCACAGCTGCCTTGATGTTGGGCATACTGCCCCTTGCTGCGCAGTTGGAAGCCGCGATACCAGAGCGATTGGAGGCGTTCGTCGAAGCCCATTGTACGGATTGCCATGATGGTGCGGAGGCAGACGGAGGGCTCGACCTCTGCGAACTTGATTTTGATCTGACCAACGAGGAGACGACCCGGCGTTGGATCCTGATTCACGATCGCATCGCCAAGGGCGAGATGCCGCCTCGGAAAAAGCCCCGCCCGGATGCCACCCGTTCCCGGGAGATCCAGCAACTCCTGGCGGATGCCATCACCGAGGCCGAACACGACCGGGCCGACGTGGTGTTGCGTCGTCTGAACAGACGCGAGTACGAAAACACCGCGCGTGATTTGTTCCTCGCCGATGTGCGGGTATCAGGCCTGCCCGAGGACACCTCGACCGACGGGTTCGACAATGTCGGCGAGGGGTTGGCAGTCTCGGCAGAGGCGATGCAGGCCTATCTTGAGGCGGCCGACCATGTGTTGGACGCGGTTTTTGGCCAACGGACCAGACCCAAATTCATCCGCCATGAAACCAACCTGCTCAAGCAGGTGGATTGGAAAGGTAAGCCGATGAACGGTCAATTTGGCAAAATGTTCCGCCCTACCGATGATGGCCTGGTGATTTTCCAGTCGGGTTACTGCCCGACCAACCTGGTGAATTTCTCCCGCCTGCGCCCGCCGGCTGGAACCTACCGTGGAACTGTCCGTGTGCGGGCGATCCAAAGTGAAGAGCCGGTCACCCTGCGGATCTATGCCGGTGACACCATCGTAAACAGGCGGGAACGGCACCTGGTCGGCTACTACGACATACCTCCGGGCAAATGGACCACCGTCAACTTTGTTGACCGACTGGTGCAGGACGGAGGGACGTTTCAGCCGAAGTGCTACAACACCCAGGACACCCGCAAGGACGCCGACACCTATTCGGAGCCGGGCATCGAGATCGGCAACATTGTCATCGAAGGGCCCATCGATGAGTGGCCGCCGCCAAGCCGCGCCCACCTCCTCGGCGATATCGATCCGAAGGCGGCCACCGCGAAAGACGCCGAGGAGATCATCCTGAAGCTCCTGCCGAAAGCGTTCCGGCGGCCCATCGCAGCTGAGGAGGCCGCTCCCTATCTGGCCGTCTTTGAGTCTGCGCTCGCCGCCGACAAGTCGTTTGAGATGGCCTTGCGGATGAGTTTGAAGGCAGTTCTCTGCTCACCGGAATTCTTGTTTCTTGATGAGCCGGGGAAGGACAAAATCGGAGCCCACGCATTCGCGTCCCGTTTGGCGTACTTTTTGTGGAGCTCCGCTCCAGACCGGGAGTTGGCAGAGCTGGCAGGGGAGGGAAGGCTCGCTGAACCAGCTGTCGTCCGCGCGCAGATCGAGCGCATGTTAAGCGATCCCAAGGCGGAGGCGTTCACCAAGAATTTCACCGGCCAATGGTTGGATCTGCGTGCCATCAATTTCACGGAACCCGACACCAACCTCTATCCCGAGTTTGATGAGTTGCTCCGCATATCCATGGTTCGGGAAACGGAGTTGTTTTTTCAGGAAATCCTCAACAACGATCTCAGTCTGTTGAATTTCGTCGATTCGGGGTTCACTTTTCTCAACAGTAGGCTGGCAAGCCATTACGGAATAGGGGACGTCACGGGTCAGGAGTTCCGCAAGGTCAGGCTCCCGCCTGGCAGCGAGCGCGGCGGGCTGCTGACCCAGGCGAGCATTCTCAAGATCACCGCCAACGGCACCTACACCTCGCCCGTCCTACGCGGCGTCTGGGTGTTGGAAAACATCCTGGGTCATCCCACCTCTCCGCCGCCGGATAACGCCGGCGCGGTGGAGCCAGACACGCGCGGTGCAATCACGCTGCGTGAGCAGCTCGCCAAACATCGCGACGTCAAATCTTGCTCCGCGTGCCACCAGAGGATCGATCCGCCCGGATTTGCGCTGGAGTGCTTCGATCCGATCGGCGGTTTTCGTGAACGTTACCGGACCATGGCGAAGAGCGGTGAGCGCCCCGGTATCTCGCGGGCACCGTTCACCTGGGCCTGGATCCGCTTCCGCGTTGGCCTGCCTGTCGATGCAAGCGGTAAGATGCCAGACGGAGAACCATTTTCCAACATCCACGAATTCAAGAAGCTGCTCGTCCGCGACCCGGACCAGTTGGCGCGAAACCTCGCCAGAAAACTGCTTACCTATGCTATCGGCCGCAAGATCAGCTTTGCGGATCGGCGTGCGGTTGAAGAAATCGTGGGGCGATCGCGGGAACAGGGCTACGGTTTCCGTTCGCTGGTGCATGCCGTGGCGCAAAGCGAGCTGATTAGAAATCCATGAACCCAATGACCACCCGTAGAACCTTTCTCCGCGGCGCCGGTGTCGCAGTCGCCCTGCCGTATCTGGAGTCTCTGCTGCCGTGTGGGGCAGCGGCGGTCTCCTCCAGAGCGCGCCGGCGCATGGTCGCGATTAATATAGGGCTCGGATTGCACGCCCCTAACATTATTCCTACCCGCGCTGGACGTGAGTACGAGCTGCCGATCTACCTCAAGATTCTTGGCGAGTACCGCGATCAGTTTACCGTCATGTCCGGGGTCTCCCATCCCGAGGTCGGCGGCGGACACCTGTCGTACAAATCGTTTTTGACTTGCGCCCCTCACCCAAACAGCGCTGGCTTTCGAAACACCATCTCGCTCGACCAGTTCGCCGCGGCGGAACTCGGAACCGAAACCCGGTTCGCCTCGCTCTCCCTCAGCACCTCCGGTCCCGGTCTTTCATGGTCCCGATCCGGGGTGGAAATCCCCACCTACCGGCGGCCGTCGCTCGTTTACCAGAAGCTCTTCGTCGACGGATCACCGGAGGAGGTGGCCCGGCGAGTTGGGCGACTGAAGGAGGGTCAGAGCGTGCTCGACGTTGTCATGGACAAGACCAGGGGGATGAAGCGCCGGCTCGGCGGCCGCGACAGGGAGAAACTTGACCAGTATTTTGAGGCTGTCCGCGAGGCCGAGCGTCGCCTGCTCAAAGCCGAGGCATGGGAACACAGGCCGAAGCCAAAGGTGGACGCCGAAGAACCCAGGGATCAAATGGACCCTAGGGAGATGATCGGCCGCATGCGCCTACTCTACGATGTTATGCATCTCGCCATCGAATCCGATTCGACGCGGTTCATCACCTGCAACCTCCCGGGCATGAATGCCGTACCGGTGATACCGGGTATCGACGTCGATTATCACAACCTCTCCCACCACGCCAAGGATCCTGCAAAGATCAAGCAATTGACCATCGTCGAGTCGGCGGTGGTAAACGAGCTTGCGGAGTTCCTGAAGAAGCTCGACGGGAGCGCCCAAGGTGACGGTTCCCTATTGGATTCCACCATGGTGTTATTTGGTTCCAATTTGGGCAACGCCAGCAGCCACGACACCAAGAATATGCCCATCGTCCTTGCTGGAGGGGGATTCGATCATGGCCAGCACCTCGCGTTTGACCGGAAAGACAACTACCCGCTGCCAAACCTCTACGTGTCAATGCTTCAGCAGCTAGGGATGGAGACGGACCGGTTTGGAACAGGCACCGCCACGATGCGGGGGCTGAACGCCACGTAGGCGAAGTGAATTGCTCCTGTGGGTCCTGAAAACTCCCGCACGCTGATAGCGTTGCAGATTCAGGGAGCAGAAGGTTGATCACGAAACCGGAAGTCCTGAATCTTTTCGATTTCTTTCGGTTCTGACATGAGTCTGGTTTTAGGTCTGGTCTTGATCTTGCTGGTGATGGGATGGCCACGACCGGAAATGCTGTCTCCGTGCCTGTGACCTGCCTCCATCGAGTGAGACGAGGGCAATTGTTTTTGAGCGGATTAAGGTAGCGTCGAAGGGCGTATCCTCTTAACTTCACGGTGCCCAACCCGGGGGGAGATCCCCTTGGTCACCACTTCATATCCAAACTTAAATAAAGCTGATGAAAATGAAACTTACGCCCATTGTGATCGTTAAGATCGCACTAATGACGTCGGTGGCTAGTGCGGCTACTATTGATGGTTCCACGATCACGGCAACCGCTCTGTCCCCTTGGCACACTACCCAGGCTTCAGCCCTGGTCGCAACGCATAGAGAGGTCGGAGGGCAGTACATGGCTCCCAAGTGGGATGCGACGCCGTTTGCTGATTTTTATTCGTCTGGGCCAAATGACGGGTGGGCCTTGCTTGATCTGGGCATCGCCCACGACCTGGACGAAATCAGGCTCTGGAACGGGAATGTCGCTCATGGCGACGCTGGCTTGATGGGTTGGAACGCCAGGAACATGTCGATCCATGTGGCTGGTGATGGCGCTGTTCTGCCTTCGACGGATGCCGGATTGGCGAATTATTTCACGGACGCCAGTTGGACAAACATATGGGACGGTGATTTGGCTCAGGGACCTGGGGGAACGGCTCTTGCCCGAGACCAACTGGTTGATCCGCAACTTGTCCTTGATGCGACCGCCTACACCAGTATCCGGTATCTCGCCATTGATCATGATTCCAATTGGGGCGGCGATGCCGCTCCCACTTTGCTGGGCCATATTCAGATCGATGGGACTCAAGTTCCAGAGCCGACGACGTTTGGTTTGCTTGGTCTTGGCGGTATGTTCCTTCTCAGAAGAAGGAAACGCTAGGATTTTGTAAGGCCCATCGGGCAGCGTCGAGGGCGAGAATGCGTCAGCATCCGAGCCCGGAAGGCCGCCCCTCGAGCCTGCGGCGGCCATCGGGGGCAGCCCCTCCCACAGCGAGCAGCCTCTGCGCAGGGGTGGCCGGCGTGTTTGGGCCTAGACAGGTTGTTCTACAGTGTGTGGCTGTCCTAATATCCAGACTCAAGCAAGTGGCGACAGCGGAGAACGTCAATCGTCAGTTTCAATCTGAACCTAACCTAACAAAAGCAAACTCCTAACGATGACCTGAATTATGAAGAAATTATTTACAAGTCTGGTTATCGGGATCGCACTGATGATGTCGGTGGCTAGTGCGGCTACTCAGATTACCGGGATCACGGCATCCGCGCGAAATGCTTGGCACCTTACCGAGGCTGCAGGCTTGATCAGAGCGGATAGAGAGGTCGGAGAGCAGTTCATGGCTAACAAGTGGGATGCGACGCCCTGGGATCATTTTTATGGTTCTGGTGGAGACCCTGCAGACGCTTGGGTCATGTTTGATCTGGGCCAAGAGTACGACCTGGACGAAATCAGGCTCTGGAACGCGGATATCGCTCATGGCGACGCTGGCTTGATGGGTTGGTACGTCAGGAATATGTCGATCCATGTAGCCGGTGAGGGCGCTACTCTGCCTTCGATGGCTGACGGATTGGGGGATTATTTCACGGACGCCAGTTGGACAAACATATGGGACGGTGATTTGGCTCAGGGACCTGGGGGAACGGCTATTGCCCAAAACGAACTGGTTGATCCGCAACTTATCCTTGATGCGACCGGTAACAACGGTGTCCGGTATGTCGCCATTGATATTGATTCCAGGTATGACGGCGCTAACGGTCCCGCTCTGCTGGGCCATATTCAGATCCATGGGGTTCAAAGCGACGAGATTGCCAATATCTCAGCTATCCGGACCGCCCTCCACTTCGTCGAGTTCGAGGTCACAGACGTCGGGGCGAGTGAACTTCTGCCGGGAACAGTCAGCCTCAGCCTGGACGGTAACGATGTGACGGCGGGACTGAGCGTCGACAAGGACGGTGGTGTCACGACCATCCGCCACGAGCAGAACCCGCAGTTCCTGTTTGGCGCGACCATCATGTACGAGTTCTCCGCGATGGATAGTATCGGGCAAGATGTCGAAAAGTCTGGGGAATTCAAAACCCTGGACCCGGACATCACGGTCAGCAACGGGCTCAATTTCCTCGAGTTCAACATCAGGGACGTCGGGGCGAGCGTCCTCCAGCCGGGAACCATCAGTGTCACGATCGACGGCACCAATGTGACTGGCGGACTGACTGTAAACAAAGTCGGCGACGTCACGACGGTCCGCCACGACGAGGTTCCACAATTCGCCTTTGGCGCAACCGTCAACTACATATTCGCCGCCGAGGACAGCCTCGGGCAAATGATCCAGCTCGACGACAGTTTCATGGTCGCACTGAGGCCGGCGGTGGCTAGTGCGGCTACTCAGATTACCGGGATCACGGGAACCGCGCGATCGAGTTTCCACATTACCACCCCTTTTCACATGATCGACCCGACGAGACAGTCCGGGGATCAGGCCATGGCAGGGGATTGGGATCCCCACGTTTCCATACCAGTCCAACCGGATACCGCATGGCCGTGGACGGACAATGGAAACACTGACAGCATCTGGCTCATGTTTGATCTGGGCCAAGAGTACGACCTGGAAGAAATCAGGCTCTGGAACCTGGATATCACCCATGGCGACGCTGGAACTACGGGTTGGCACGTCGAGAATATGTCGATCCATGTAGCCGGTGATGACGCTGTTCTGCCTTCGACGGCCACTGGATTGGGGAATTATTTCACGGACGCCAGTTGGACAAACATATGGGACGGTGATTTGGCTCATGGACCTGAATGGAACGAGTTAGTCGCAGGTCAACTGATTGATCCGGAACTTGTCGTTAATGCGACCGCCTACAAAGGTGTCCGGTATGTCGCCATTGATGTTGATTCCAATTATAGAGGCGATAATGGTTTGACAGGCATGCAGGCTATTCAGATTTATGGGGTTCCAGGAAACGCGCCGCCCGCCTTCGCCATCACCGATATCAACTTTAACAGTGCCACCAGCGAACTCAATATCAGCTGGGAGAGCGATCTCGGCTTCCTCTACAACATCCGTGGAGATTCAGAGCCTGCCGATGCCGGCGATCCCGCGACCTGGGGAGTGATCCTCGAAAACATCGAGGCTACTCCACCCATAAACACCTCGGTCATTCCAATTGATCCAGGAGCCAATCCCCTCTCTCTCTTTGTGGTGGAAAGATTCCTGAAGCCCCCTGTCACCATCCTCGCAGAGAACTTCGACGACGGTGACCCCGGATGGACCACCGGGTTCGCCCCCGCCGACCTGTCCATGAACACAGTGTGGGAACTCGGCAACCCGAGTGGAGGCCTGTTGACAGGACCACCGAATGCCTTCAGCGGAGCCAACTGCTATGGGACCAACATTGGGACCAACTACGGGATCGAATCCAATACCTGGCTGCGTTCACCCTCCATCACCCTCCAGGCCATGCCCTTTGCCAATCTCTCCTTCCGGCAGTGGCTCGATATCGATCCCTTTGAAATCGACTCTCCGCTGGACCATGGGCAGGTAAGGGTTCTCGCTGCCGACGACCTGTCCGAACTGGGAGTGATCGACATGAACATCTCGGGACTCGACCCGGTCGAGTGGACGGAGTTCTCGGGAGAGTTTCCCGCCGCTGCCCTCGGGCAGGAGGTTATCCTGGAGTTCCGGTTTCTCAGCGACAACGACGACAGCTTCGACCAGTCCGGCTGGTATATCGACGACGTCGCTGTTTCCGCCCCGGCCCCGTAGGTATTTCCCTTCGATTTTTCGCAGGACATCCAACAGAGACGGCGGCGCTTTCGGGCACCGCCGTTTCTTCTTTCCCGGAAGCAGGGTCGTCCGGTCAGGTGACGCCCTTTAACGCTACCGTTGAGAGTGACCTGAACATCGGCACGATCTTCACGAACCCGCTGCACACGGTCTCGTGACGCTGATCGGATTTGTTCGCGCCGTGAACAGCGGCGGCGGAACCGAGATCGTGACCTACCGCTCCGCGACGCTCTTCGGAACCGAAAAGCGAGAATTCATGCGCCTGGTGGCAATGTTGAAGCAGGCAAATACCAGAGATCGCCCGATACGCTCGCAGGCTTGCCCTTGTCCTCGCACCCTGCTTCCTGCACCCTGATGGGTGTCTGCTTCCCCTGCCTCCGGTAGCGTGGCAAAAGTACGTCATCGATATCCAGGCGCCGAAATTCGACAAAGACGGCAAGAAGGTGGCCAATGCGAAGCTTCTCAAAGTCGAATTGAATGGCACCGTCATTCAGAAGGATGTCGAAATGAAGGGGCCGACGCCGGCGGGGATGACGGGCAAGGAGGCGGCAGAGGGGCCGGTGATGTTCCAGGGCGATCATGCCGCGGTGGCGTTCCGCAACCTCAAGGTGACCCCGATGGAGTTCGGCAAGTGATCCGACGTTAGGCTTAAGGCACCGGCATTCGGGTCAGGTAGCTTTCAGCATAGCTAAGCTACGAGCGGACGCCGAACCTACGACCGGATCATATCCCGCTGTTCCCTGAGCGCTTTCGATAATCGCGGGGCGACTCGGCGGAGGAGCGGCGGAATTGAACATTGAAGTGGGACAGGTTGCGGAAGCCTGACGCGAAGGCGATCTCGGTGATCGATTCGTTGGTTTCGGCGAGAAGGCGCTTGGCGTTGACGATGCGGACCTCGTTGAGGAAGGCGGTCAGGGATCGCCCGGTGTGGCTCTTGAAGTGGCGGCTGAAGGTCGGTTTGCTCATGCGGGTAACCTCGAGCAGGTCGTTGATGCCGATCTCCTTTTCGAGGTTGTTGAGGATGAAGCTGACCGCGTGGCTGATGACGGGCATGTTCTGTTCCTGATGGATCAGCATTAGATTGGAGTCGGAGAGGCGGATCTGTTCGTGTTTGGGGACGTCGGCCAACTCGGCGAGCACTTCGATGAACTTGGCCAGCCTGCCGAGCATCGGCAGGTTGGCGAGCATCGGCAGGTTGGCGAGCGCCCGCATCGCGTGCTCGATCCGCTGTACTACGGGGCCGGTAAAGCGGATTCCAAAATTCGCATCTTGCAGCATTGTCTCCAACGCTCGCATCTCGTGGAGCTGGCCCAGCGGGTGATTCGAATCGAGGACGAACTGAAGGGCGAAGCCCGAAGACGTGCCCAGATCAGGCCAGCAGTGCGGCAGGTTCGGGCCGATAAGGACGAGGTCCGGAGATTGGATATTCTCCACGTGATCGCCGACGAAACACTTGCCCTTCCCCTTGGAGACCAAGGTCAGTTCGTATTCCGGATGGAAGTGCCATTGGTCTCCCCTGCCGGCCAATTTCAGCCGCGAGCCGTCCGCCCGACACCGGACGATATCGGAGAGATTGTCGGTCCATGTGAGGAAGCGAAACGATTTCCTCGGCTCCAGATCGATCTGTTCAAGCGCAAGCGCCATATCGAGATTTGCTTATCTGAGTATCACATAATCCGGCGCAATGTCACATATTATGAGACGAAAACATTGTTTTTTGGGTGGATCGGGGTAGTGGCGCCGACAGCATTCTGTCTGACTCTAGCGGCATTGCTGTCACCGGGTTGGTTGCGGACGCAGGGGCATCGACGGCGGTTTCCCCCAACGATGTCACCCTCGGGGGGCTCCGCCACCGGGGCCGGCTCGGCCTTTCGGAATCTGATCCACGCGCCGTTGTGTGGGGGGAGGGAGTGTTACGAATTTGTTCCAACCGCTAACCGGCAGCCAATCTGCCGATATCTCCGGAACCTCGAACTGCGATCTCACCGGCCTCGACGCGGGGAGGACCTACACGGTAGGGTGGCGAAGCAGATCCTGGCGCAGGTAGCAAGATGATCCAGAAGATGAGAACGATACATTTGAGCACGGGCATCTTTTTCGGGGTTTGCGGCGCCGAACTGTCCGCCCAGTACGACGCGACGGCGCTGCGGTCCCCGTTGGCTGTCGAGGAGCATTTCCAGACCAGTCTCGGCAGGGTGGGGCACCGCTTCGAGGCTGCGCCGATCAACAAGTTCCGGCTGTACGATTTCTATGCGCGGCAGGCCGCATACCATCTTGGTCAGGGCGCGGCCAAGGCACCAGACTTTCTCCTTCCCTATCCCGGTCTCCAGGGCGGGCGGCAGGGGCATTGGGGGAACACCAACGAGCCGCGCTATTCAGCGGTGACCGACCGCACCGAGGAACCGGGTTACCACCGGCTGATGGTCCGGAGCGGTGGCCACTTCATCAGTTTCAACCCGGGTGCAAATAGGCCGGAAAAGGCCCTCTGCGTGTTCGATGCCGCAGGTCTGAATTTGAACCGGGTCGTGATCGACGCGGTGCAGTACACCCCACTGCACAACTTTTCGTATCTCGTCGATCGCTTCGGCTTCAACATGGCGGAACGGGGTCGTGGGTATCTCGTGAACAAGGGGGCTGAATGGGCTGACGCTACGGGCCGCCCGCTGTCGATCACCAACCGTGGGTACTATGTGCATGGGGAGGATGTGATTTACCGCCGTAACCTGAGCGCGGGCGATTACCTGGAGATGTCGCAGTTGGATTACATCGGAGATACCCCGGTTTTCCGGAGGGTTTTCGAGTGGGGGTGCACTTCGCCACCGTCGGTGTTTCGACTTCCTCAACCAGGTGCGGAATTCAAAGAGGAGGGTGCCGCGCTGGAGTTTTCAGAGAAGGGGGGATCGGCGAGAGCCATTATCAAGGGGGCGAAGTTTTCCGTGATCCACGAAGTGCGTGGAGCGGCAGGTGCCAAGTTTGTGGGGCAAGGCGAGGGTCTCACGGTCGAGTTCCCGGGGAGCCGGGCCGGCGACCGCTGGCAGGTGAGCAGTTGGGTCGCGCCTGTGGGTGCGGCCGACGGGGTGGCCCCGCCAGGGGGCATTGCCAAGCTTTCGGATCGACTGCGCGGGGGTGGATCGTACTTTGCTCAGGCCGCGATGGCGAAAGGGGGCGTCGATGCCGATCCTGCGGCGGCGGGCTCGGGATACGCGCTCGATGACATCCCGGTTCCTGTGAAGAACCCCTATGGGGTGCCGATGACCACTTCGGGCTTGGCCTTTGATGCGGATGGCGTCGCCTACATTTCCACACTCGTCGGTGATATCTGGAGGGTCACCGGGCTCGATGGCGAGTTGGGCGCGGTCACTTGGAAGCGATTTGCATCGGGGATCTCGCTGCCGCTCGGCTTGGAGATGGTCGACGGTGTGCTCTACGTTCTCGGTGAAGGCGGGATCACCCGCCTTCACGACTACAACCTGGACGGCGAGGCCGACTATTACGAGCGTTTCACCAAGATGGTGGTGCAGCTCGGCGGGCCGGGATCCGGGAACCAGAACCTTGAGCGCGATGCCGCAGGGAATTTCTATGTGTGTGGTTGTGCCGGCGTGATCAAGATCAGCCCGGACGGTGAGAAGATGGAAGTCGTTTCGGCCGGTGCGCGAAACTCGCTGGGGCTCGGCCTGCGGCCAGACGGGCTCGCTTTGTCGGACTCGTCTGAAGGCTCCCCCAACAATGGCACCTGCACGATCTATGAGTCGAACCACCCGGAGAACGAGGGCTCAGTGTCGCATCTGAAGCGCATCCTCTATCTGCCGCGGGGCGTCGACAACTCACCAGGCAGCCGCACCTTCATGAACGACCCTAGGTTCGGTCCGCTCGGGAAATGCATCATCGGAACCAGCTATGGTTCTGGGCGCCTCTATCACATCTTGCGTGATCCGAACCACGGGACCCCACAGGCGGCGATGATGCTGCTCCCCATGGAGGTCTCCAGCGGCGCGGCCCGGGTCGCGATCAACCCGAAGGACGGGCAGGTCTACGTGGTCGGGTTCGATGGTTGGGGCGATTTCGCGGTGGAGGAGGGGAGCTTCAACCGCATCCGCTATACGGGGGAGCCCTGCCTGAAACCGGTGGCGTGGAAGGCCTACAAGAACGGCATCTCCGTCACCTTCAACACCTCGATCGATCCGTCTTCGATCAGCGCCGACGGGCTGTTCCTCCAGCAGTGGAACTACATTGATTCCCCGGGATCCTACGGCTCGGGGGAGTACTCGGTGAAATCCCCGGACCAGCTTGGGCACGATCGAGTCGGCATCGACTCGGTCCATCTCTCCGACGACGGGAAGGAACTGTTCGTCGAAGCGCAGGCGCTCCTGCCCGCGATGTCGACGCAACTGTATAGCAAACTGAAAGCGACGAATGGCGCGGCGTTGGCCCTCAACTTGTTCGCGACCCTCAACCAGCTGAACGGCGATCACCCGAGGGGAGCCGCCTATTCCGGCGGCAAACCACTCGATCTCGTCGTCCCGACGAAACCGGGCAATGGCAATACCTACAGCAACCTGACCAATTTTTTCGACAAGCGTGCCGGCCGGGATCTCGTGAAACGTCCGGTCGCCGCCGCGGTTCCGTACAAGGCTGGCGACTTGAGTTTCGAATGGTTGAACCAGCACCTGTTCCAGAAGCAGTGCATGCCTTGCCACGGCCCGGGAATGCCGCACAATTACACGACCTACGACCGGTTGATGAAGTATGTGAACCTGGAGGTGCCCGAGAAGAGTTTCCTGCTGGGGATGATCCAATCAGAGAGCATGCCGCCGTTTCCGATGCCCACCGTCGCCCCGGAGATGAAGGCGGCGGTGTTGCAGTGGATCAGGGAGGGGGCCCCCGAGAGCGCCGCAGCCCGAGACAGCAGGATGCCCCTCTCCGCTGGCAAAACGGTCAATGTTTCGGGCGAGTGGATCGGCCGGGAGAAGGAATTGTCGAAGAACCACATCGTCGACGGGAGTTTCTCCACCATCTGGGCGGCGGCGGAGAACTCGCGCAGTGGTTGGGTCGAGATCGATCTCGGTGAGGAGCTGGAAGTTGCCAGCGTGATTCTCGACGACCGCCCCTACATGCGGGCGCGGAAGTTCGCGCTGCAGGTGAAGGAGGCGGGCGTGTGGAAGACGCTCGCCAGCGGAACGACGATCGGGGCTCGCAAGCGGCCCCAGTTCGAAGTGATCACAGCCAGGTACTTCCGCCTCAACATCGAGAGCGCCACCGACGTCCCGACCGTGTCTGAGTTCCAGTTGTACGCTCCCAAAAAATAGTATTCATATGGAAATAACGAAATTGATCGCCGTTTTCTACGTCAGCTTGTTGGCAGGGGTCGGCGCAGAGGAAGAGGACTTCGTGCCTCTGTTCAATGGCAAGGATCTCTCCGGGTGGAGGTTCTGGGGGGGGACGGCGGACTACAAGGTCGACGGGGGGACGATTCCTGGCACGACGGCAGCGGGGAGCCCCAACTCGTTCCTTTGCACCGAGGAGCACTACTTCGATTTCGACTTGCGGTTTGAGGTGAAGCTCGGGGACGACGAGCTCAACTCCGGTTGCCAGGTTCGCAGCAACACCTCGGCCGACCCAAGCGCTAAGAGCAAGGAAATGGAAAGGTTTGCAGCGCAGTTGAGGGCGGCGGGTGAAAAGGGACGGACGGAGTGGCAACTCAAAGAGGCCGTCGCAGGGGACTCAATCCAATACCGAGACGGCCTTTTCTATCAGGCCAACGAATCGGAACCATACAGCGGGTATGCAAAGAGAATGTATGATTCGGGACAAGTAAAGGGCCTGATCCAATACAAAGACGGCAAACCCGATGGCCTCGTAACGGCGTGGCGCGAGAACGGCCAGAAGCAGGCCGAAGAAACCTTCAAAGACGGCGAAGAGGTCTCAGCGAAGTACTGGAACAGCAAAGGCGAAGAGGTTGAGACGGAGGACGAGTCCCGCAAATAGCAGCACCCATCACGGTGCAGGAAACAGGGTGTGGTGCACGGGTTAGGGGTGCAGCGCCCCCCCTTTGTAATCGTGTATCGGGATTCGAGATCTAGGATGCAGGAACTATGAAGAAGCTGCTTCCACTGCTCAGTTGCCTGCTTCTCGTCGGCTGTGGGGAGAAGAAGGGAGTGGGTGATAACGGCCAGACCGACACGGGTTCAGCCATTGAGAAACCAACGGCTCCAAATGAAAGTGAAGCGCCCTCCGTAGATGGCGCAACGGTCGAGTTGCCTGCAAATGAGGTCGCGGACCTCCCCGCGCTGCCGGAGACTGTCACGAAGGAATTCATCATGGGACTATGGGCCAAGCCCCATGACGGGAGAGATATCATCAAAGAGTTTGCGGATGATCAGCTCCGGGAAGGAATCTGGAAGGTGATTTCAAACCGCGGTCCTCGTAGAGGAGAGATTGATCAAACTATTGGAGCTACAATGACCCTGAAGATGATCGATCGTCGTTACCAAGTTTGGGAGTGGCGGGAAGGCGAATTCCTCTCATACACAGTGGCTACTTATGATTATGATGCTTCTAGGTACCGATGGTGGGGCGCATCGCCGGAAGAGACATCAATTTTCGAGCATTCTGGGCGACGCTATTGGCGAAACCTAATAGAATGGAAGGCTGTTAACCTTCCAGATCCGGAACTGCAGTCGACCATGCGAACGACATTCATCAGCGAGGATGGAAAGAGGTTCAAGGTGATCGGAAAGGCCAAGCGTAACGGCGAGGTGGTGAGTTACTCGACGAGTGAATTTAGTTGGCATTCTGAATTGCCGGAGGAGCACAGGTCGCGGGAAGCTAAGTGATTTATTTTGGCTTTTCGTCACAGCCGCAGCTCACCCCATCACGGTGCAGGAACCAGGGTGCGGTGCACGAGGCCCTCCGACGGCATTTCCTGAGCTTACGAGAGCATCTTGACTATTTCATTGACCACCTCATGTTGAGCGCGTGAGCAATACACGCCTTCTTTGGGTTGGCTACATCCTCCTGCTTGCCGGGATGGTTGGATTGCTTCTCACCACTGTTGGAGTGATTGGATCCTACAGGGAGGTGGGTTCCGGGACCACTTCTGCACATGACCTTGCCCAGGATATCAGCGGAGTGCTGTCCCCGGCCGTAATCGGAGCTCCGCTTGCCCTGATCGGGCTGATACTCGTGTTGTGCGATTTTTTCTTTTTCCGGCCCTCTCGACGAGGACAGGCCTGATTTCTCTCCGCATCAGGGTGCAGGGTGAGGGATCACTGCACACTGAACCGGAAGAAGGCGAAGCGGCCTCCCGTCATCGTTTCTTACCGATCGATCGGTCCAGGAACTGGTAGAACTTATCGGTCGCAGGATCATCGTTCTTTCCCAAATCGTTATTCAGCTGGCGGTGGTTAGAATCCTCCTTGCCAAATGACTCGACCGGAATCCCCGATTTCGTCAACGCTTCCTGGAGACATTTCGCCTGGGCGCTCGTATTTGGATTGCCAGAGAAATAGAGGATGAGAAAGGGCGGGATATTCTTATCCTTCGCGACGTGTGTGACCGCCGAGAAGTTGGCGTGCTTCTTCGGGTCGTTTCCGAACTTCTGCCGGTGCCCGAAGGTGGGGAGTTGGCCTCCGTACAATTGCTGACGCAATTCTGCCGTCGTGATAATCTTGGGGATGTCGTAAGTGTCGCCGTCTACCGGCACGCATCCTTCGAGAACATTGAAGGAGACATTCTCTTTCTTCAGGTAGAGGTCATCGGTGCAGATCAGCGCCGCGAGCTGGGCACCAGCCGAATGCCCGCCGACGAAGATCCGTTCCGGATCACCTCCAAATCTGGCGATGTTTCCGTGTACCCAACCGAGCGCCTTGGCGACATCACGGATCAGCACGTCCATCTTTACGCCGGGCAGGAGTCGATAATTGGTCGAAACAAAGATGAACCCACGTTCCGTCAACACCTTGGGTTTCAATCCGACATCGCTCTTGTCCCCGGCCTGCCATCCCCCGCCGTGAATCCAGAACATGACGGGAAGATGCTTTTTAGTCGATTCAACAGGGGTGTAGACGTCGAGGACCTGGCGTTCATGACCGGGTTCCGCATAGGGAATGTCAGCTTTCAGTTTCTGGGCCAATGCAAGATTAGAAAGGAACAGAAGCGAGAGCGCAAGAAGGGCAGAGAACGATTTCACGATGCCCAAGCCTACCATGCCGCGCGAAGCAGGGGAAGTAGTCACCCCACCCATCACGGTGCAGGAACCAGGGTGCGGTGCACGGGTTAAGGGTGCAAAGGTGCAGGAAGCAGGGTGGTTTGGCTTTGCCCCCCGCGCCTGGGAGATTTTCGTGAGGGAGCCATTTCGCCTCAGGATTTCAGTTCGGTCGAACTGGAAGAGGGGGAGGCAACCATCCGCTGCTGCATCCCAGCGAGGATACTCTCGAGTTCATTGAGTCGCTGTATGGTGGCAAGGTATTTCACGCATATGACGAGTCCCCCAAAGAAGCAGAGCAATAACCCAAGGCTCCCCAATCCCAGTCCTGCAACAGCAACAATGACCACGCTCTCCCAATAATCAAACTTCGGCAAGCCTCCTATGAAGGCTCCGGTGAGGGAGAGAGTGAGGGTAGAGAATCCTACCAGGAGCGTAATCGTCCCCGAATTTCTTGCGAATTGAATCATTCTCGCGGCCCCGACCACGCACGCAAGGGAGACTAACAGAGCAATAAGACAAATAACCATTCCCACAGGATCCATCATAGTCAGGCGAAACTGCCATGGGTGCTAGGCGTCTGCAAGACCCCGCTTTCCGACTAGGAGATGGGTGCGGTAGGGATTGGCGACAATGAAATTCTGCGTAATCACGGCCTTTGCGCTGGTAGCGCTTCTTTCCTCTTGCTCCTTTCGCTCATCCCACCACTCCGTAGCCGAATATGAGTCGGCCCGCTCAGCCCGAGAATTCATAAGCGCTGAATCCTGCCAAAAGCGCATGACTGAAATTGAAGCGGCACACAGGGGCCGGGGAAGTGATCCTGAGTCGTATGAGGCGCGCATGAATGAAATCGAGAGGGCGCGGGCACTGCGTTTGAACTCTGTGTATCCTGACTAATCTCTCCCCGCTTGCCCTCCTGCGCCTGGGGGACTAGGCATCAGGTATGAAGATACTCGTCCTGCTGTTTGCCGCGCTACTGGTCGCGGGTTGTGGTTTGGAGTCGGCCAGTGAAAGCGCAGAGCCTTCTGCCGATACTGCGAAACCGATTCCCGCAGAGCCACCTGCCGCAGAATCCCCGAGTGAAGAACCTAGCGACACCCCGAAGTCGCTGAGCGATGCCGACGTTGTGCGACTCCTCAAAGAGGCGGTCGAACTCGATTCACTCCAATACCGAGACGGCCTCCATTACCAAATCAACGAGTCGGAACCATACAGCGGGTGGGCAAAGACGATGTATGATTCGGGGCAGGCAAGCCGTCTTGGACGGTTCAAAGACGGCAAGCACGATGGTCTTTGGGTGTGGGGGCACGAGAACGGCCAGAGGGAGCGCGAAGCAACCTTCAAAGACGGCAAACCTCATGGCCTCTTTACGTCGTGGCACGAGAACGGCCAGAAGTGGGGGGAAGAAACCTACAAAAATGGCAAACTGGTTTCCACGAAATACTACAACAGCAAAGGCGAAGAGGTTGAGACGGAGGAAGAGGCCCGCCAATAGCCTCATCACGGTGCAGGAAACAGGGTGCGGTGCACGTGGCAAGCTGTAACGGTGCAGGAAGCATGGTGCGGGACTACTGCACGCTGAACTGACCTGCAGTATGCGTGAGGATCTTAAAAGCAGCGTTGAGTAATTTAAGAACCCTCCCTTGCTCCTCGAACGCCTCGGCAGTTTGGCGCCGTGCAATAAATTCCATTGCTTTTGCCATACACGCTACAGGCCTGAATGCCTTTGGGAGAGCAGCGCATCACGGCCCGTGAAAGCCATGGTCAATAGCCCTGCCGAGCCCATATTCCCCCGCGCAACCGACAAGGAAAATAGAAAGCAGAAGAATTAGGAACAGTTTCAATTTCATGACGTTGTCATTCTAGTCTGCTGTGACAGGTTGCCGCGAATCGAAAATACCGATCCAAGTATTACTCAGGGCAATACTTGCACCCCATCACGGTGCAGGCAACAGGGTGCGGTATACGCCGGCAAAGGTGCAGCAAGCAGGAAACAGGGTGCGGTGCACGCGGTAGACCGCAAAAGTGCAGGAAGCAGGGTGCGGGGCACGGGGTAAGTGTGCAAAGGTGGAGGGAGCAGGGTGCGGGGTGGGGGAAGCTGACACCGGAACCTAATATTCCAGTTGGTCCAAAAGGGTGCCCGATTACCTCGCTAAGAGGTGCCAGGCGGAATGAGCCGAAGATCGATCATGGCGATGAAGCAAAAAGAAAAATCGATTAGTATCGCGCGTCGAACTCAGGTATTTTGATTGCTGGATTCGACCGATTCGTGATGAAACCGCAAGACGATCAGGCCCTTGAGCGCATTCGCGAGGAACAGGCCGCACTGCAAAAACGCCTTGACCAACTCGAACGGGAGATCGCCGCGCTGGCGGATCAGCGGGAGGCTTCTTCTGCGCCCGATGAGTCTTCTGCCGGACCCGCGTCCATCCAACCGGAATCGACCTCAATATCCAGTGCATTAACGGAAGCCAAGAAGGCTGCGATTCCGCCGCCCCTTCCGCCTTCTGTCACCGAAGCCCAAGCCCCCCAAAAGGAGGCAGCCAAGAAGTTGAAGCTGAAGTCTGCTTTTGCTGCTCCGCAGGACGTCGCTCCCGCGACCCGGCAAACGGCCACACCGGAGACAGTGCCGGAGACAGTGCCGGGGAACTGGCTTGCCGATGAGGAGACAGTGCCGGAGACCGGAGACGGCCTCGAGCTTAAACTCGGGACCTACTGGCTTGTGCGCATTGGTATCGTGATGCTCCTGACCGGCTTCGTCTTCCTCGTGAAACATTTTCTCACCAGCGACGAGGTCGCCGCCGGCCTCAAGGTCACGGCCCTCTACCTCCTTTCCGCGGCCTTGCTCCTCTCAGGGGCCTGGATCGGGAAAACCCGCGAGAGCATGCGCAACTACGGCGAGGTTCTCGGCGCCGGCGGTTTCGCGGCGGTCTATTTCACCACCTTTGCGGCTCATAAGGTTCCCGGCCTCGCGGTCATATCCAGTCCTCTCATTGCGGGAGTCCTCCTTCTCTCCTGGGCCGGCGTGATGGTCTACATTGCGGATCGCATGCGGTCGCAGACTCTCGCGGTCATGGGTGTCCTTCTCGCCTACTACACGCTCCTTATCGACGAAGTCTCTCCCTTTTCACTCTTCTCCGCGCTCATTCTTTCGGGAGTCGCGCTCGCCTTCCTCGTGCGTAACCGCTGGACTATCGTCGGTTCCCTCAGCCTCGCCGGCACCTATCTTGCCTTCGCCTACTGGCGCTTTCCCGAGTTGCTCTCCTGGTTGGGCAACGCCTCCCCGTCCTCGAACAGCTTCTGGCCCGCCTACGGTTTCCTCATTTGTTACTGGGCCGTCTTTACGGCGGCGGTTTTTCTCTCCGGTCACCTCGCCGAGAAAAAGCGCTCTACCTTAGCCGGATTGAACAACGCTGCTTTCCTCGTTTTCTTCGGTCTCGGGATGGGGCGCCACTACCCCGACCAATTTTGGATCTTTACTCTCATCGCGGGCTTCGTGTTCCTCGCCCTCTCGGAGGTCGCCGACCGGCGTCTCGGGCGGGGCACGCTCTTCGGCACGCTCTATCTCGCCAAGGGCATCGGGCTCATAACCCTCGCGTTCTTCCTCAAACTCAGCGGTTATTCGCTCGCGATTCTCATCGCCGCCGAGAGCTGCGCGCTCCTCGTCGTGGCGACCTACCGGCGCAGCAAGGTCCTAGAGGCCGCCTCCTACCTCTCGGCGGTCCTCGCGGTCTTCTACACCATCGCAAGCGAATTCGGCGGACCGGAGAAGCTCTGGTTCGTGGAATTCACCGACGGAATTCCCACCCTCGCCGCCTTCGCGCAGCTTTTTTTCTTCACCTTCAGTGCCTGGTGGTTGCGCAATCACGCGGAGGGCATTGCCCCGGAGGCGCGCTTTGAACCCCGCGCCTCAATTTACCTCGGCCTCGGAATGGCGGCTCTCCTCGTCGGCGCCTACAGCGACATCGCGAACGATTGGCGGTCCCTCGTTTTTGTCGGGCTCGGGGCGGCTGCGGCGGCCCTCGGAAGCTGGCGCCGCCTCAAACTTGTGGAACTCGCCGTCATCGGTCAGGCCTTCTCGGCGGTCGCCGCGATTACCTTCCTCGAACAATTGGTAAGCTCCGGGGCTCCACCCCTGGCCCAGTCGATCCTCGTTCTGCTGCTGCTCCTGGGTCTCCTCCACTGGGCCGTCGATGCCCGTGGCCCCCTCACCGGCCAGGGCATGCGCGTCTTTTTTGAATGGTTCTTCGCGCTCGCCTTTGTGGCCTCGCTCCTGCTCACGATCGCGGAACATGCCGGTCCCCTCGAGACGGCCTGGCTCTACCTTCCGGGCTCCCTCGCGCTGCCCCTGCTCCTCTACGGATACCGTATGCGCATCCCGGCCCTCGCGATCCTCTCGCAGGCCTACCACCCCTTCGCGATGTACGAATTCGCCTCCCGCGATCACTGGATCTTGGCCCTCTTTCCGCTCGTGCTCCTTCTCGCGAATATCTTCCTCGCCGACAACCTCTGCCGACGCGCCGATCCGGCAAACCGCTCGCAAAAGCTCTCCAGCTTGCTCGAGGCTGGCCTCTGCCTCCTCCGCGTCCTGGCTCTCCTGTTTTTTGCGGCCTTCGTCTTCGGACATCTTCCCGAGATCTGGCAAGCCTCCGCCTTTGCTCTGGCGGCACTCGCGGTGCATGTTCTCGCGATTCGTTATCTCGACCGGCAGCGCTTCGTCTTCGCGCTCATCCTTCTCGGGACGAGCGCATTCCTGGTGCTCTTTCGCGACGTTTGGCATTCCGGCGGCACCTGGCAAACCTACCTCGCGGCCCTCACGCCACTGGCCGTACAACAAATCTCGCGGCGGGGCGGCGGGCTCGCGGCCGCGAACACCGCTTATCACCGAATCCTCGCCACCTCCTCCGTCGGCCTGGTTTGGCTGGTGCTCTCCATCGAAGTCGACTCCATCGGACAAGGCTTCTACCTCACCGCAAGCTGGACACTCCTCGGCCTCCTCGTCTTCGCGGCCGGGTGGTTCCTGCGCGAGCGCATCTACCGCCTCCTCAGCCTCGTGGTCGTTGCGTCAGCGCTCGCGCGCCTCCTCGCGCTCGAGGTCTGGAACCTCGAGCCGATCGCCCGCATTATCACCTTCATCCTCATCGGGGTCGTCCTCCTCTCGCTCGGGTTCATCTACACTCGCTACCAGGATAAGCTGCGGCGCATTTTCTAAGGATTGCCCGGCCGGGTATTCCCTTCCCATCGCACCTCATCACGTTGCAGGAACCAGGGTGCGGTGCACGTGGTAAGCTGTGCAGAGTGCAGGAAGCAGTGATCAGGGCTTTTTGCTGATGAGCTTCACAGGCCTGCCCCCGTGTGTCACCCGCCGGCGAATACCGGCTTGAATCCCGCTTCTGTCAGGATGCGTTTGACCTCTTCTCGTTTGTCGCCCTGGATCTCGATACGTCCCTCCTTCACGGTGCCTCCAGCACCGCAGGCCTTTTGCATCTTTTTGGCGAGGGCCTCTTTTTCGGGCTGTCCGATTCCCGTGAAGTTCTTCACCACGGTAACCGCCTTGCCGCCGCGATGCGCAGTCTGACGGATGATGTCCACGCGTCCGCGATTGGTGTTCTTCTGTCCCCGCTTGGATGTCTTCGTGGGCTGGTTTTGCGAGTTCTCCAAGGATCCGGATTCAGGAGAGTTCTCGGGGCCGGACGGCAATTTATCCAAACCCGAAAGCCTCCCGAACAGACTGTGTTTCAACTCCTCGCCCCCGCCTGTCGATTTGCGTTTCTTCTTGCGGCTCACGGCTCCTTTTTAGGCAAGCGGGCCGCGAATTACACGAATGATGTGCCCCCCCCGAAAACTGGGCCATTTAGACTGTTAGGTTTTTGGGGGGCACATCAGGTCACATCACTTGTGTCTTGTGTCTTGTGTCTGGGGAATTCCCGCCCATCCTCCCGCCCCCTGCGAGAGCCCGCGCGGGTCCCGCCTCGATGGATATTCCTCCCTTCAGCAAACTCGGCCTCCCCGCTCCCCTTCTCAAAGCGGTGGAATCCCTCGACTTCGAGAAACCCTCCCCGATCCAGGCCCTTGCGATTCCACCGGCCCTCGCCGGGAAAGATCTCGTCGGACTCTCCGAAACCGGCTCCGGCAAGACCGCGGCCTTTGTGCTCCCGGCGCTCACCAAGATCAATCTCGACCACCATGTCCCTCAGGTCCTCATTCTCTCTCCCACCCGGGAACTCGCAGTCCAGGTCTGCGAGGAAGTGCACCGCCTCGGCACCAATCTTCCCGGTCTCCATGCCATCCCGGTTTACGGAGGAGCGCCCATCGACCGCCAACTCCGGGCCCTGAAGAACGGAGTCCATCTGATCGTGGGCACTCCGGGCCGACTTCTTGACCACCTCCGCCGCAAGTCGTTCGACCCCGCCCACATCAAGATCGCAATCCTCGACGAAGCAGATCGCATGCTCGACATGGGATTCCGCGAGGACATGGAGTTGATCCTCGGTGCGATCCACGACGATCACCAGACGCTATTCTATTCCGCCACCATGAACCGTGGAGTGGAGCACCTGATCCGCGCCTTCGGAAACGATCCCGAAACGATCAGCGTCAAGCGGAAGTCGCTGACCGTTGCCTCGATCGAGCAGCGCTACTACGAGGTCCGGCACCGCTCCAAGCTCGAGGTTCTCTCCCGCATCATCGACACCGAGGAGCCCCGTCTTGCGCTCGTCTTCTGTAACACCAAGCGCAGTGTCGACGAGTGTACCGAAGCACTCCTCGCACGCGGCTACTCCGCCGACCGGTTGCATGGTGACATTACGCAGCAGCTTCGCGAGCGCACCTTGCGACGATTCCGCGAGGGAAAAGTGGAGCTTCTTGTCGCCACGGATGTCGCGGCCCGCGGTCTCGACATTGACGACATCGATATCGTCTTCAACTACGACCTCCCCCAGGACCCCGAGGACTACGTCCACCGCATCGGGCGCACCGGACGGGCGGGGCGGACCGGGCGCGCGATTTCCTTCGTCTTCGGCCGTGACATCTACCGTCTCCAAAACGTGGAGCGCTACATCCGGCAACCGATTGCCCACACCCGGATCCCCTCCCAGGAAGAAGTCGAAGGAAAGCGCGCCGACGTCATTTTCGAAACCCTCAAGGATCTTCTCGAATCCGGTGCCTACGATCCCCACGGATCCCAGATCGAGCGCCTTCTCGATCAAGGGCACGCCGCTACCGACATCGCCGGCGCCCTCTTCACGCTCGTTCGTGGTGCTACCGGCCGCGAAGGAGAAGAAATCGCAGAGGACCGCCCAAAACACGAACATAGGAAGAGCTTCGATCGCGAAGATCGATCTAGGTCTTCTGACCGGGAGGACGGCAAAAAGAAGAGGAAGAGGGAGCGGATGTCTCCCACTCCCGAACAAGGCATGACCCGTCTCTTCCTTTCGCTGGGAAAATCGCAGGGTGCCCAGCCTGGTGAAATCGCGGGCATGCTCTATCGGGAAGCCGGACTTCCGGACGGCGCGATCGGCAAGATTGCCCTCTTTCCCCGCCACTCCCTGATCGACATCCGCAGCGAGTTCGCGGAGTCCGTCATCGAGTCCACTCGCCACGCCAAGCTGCGCGGCAAGCCCTTCAAGCTTGCCCACGACCGGAAGTGATTCCAGGCGGCAGCCTCTTCCCGCTTGAGGTTGGGGGTGACTTGATGGGATCCTCCAGGTCAGGCCTCCTTACGCCCCGGCATTGACTTTCTCTGCAACCTTAAACATACCATCAATACGCCCAGACTAACACTAGCTCTGACCCAGTTTGGGTAACTCGACCAGGGTCACAACTGGTTGGCAGCCAATTTCAATAAGATGTCAGCTTTGTAGGAGGACGGCCAACCCATCACGGTGCAGCAAGCAGGGTGTGTAGCTGGAGCGGTGCAGCAAGCAGGGTGCGGGGTGGTTTGGCTATGACCCCTGCGTCAGGTGGGCGGCAACGGAGAAGATTGCCCTGTTCTTTGTCGCACTGTTTGGCGCGTATTTTGTGAGAGAAAATCTAGTGAGGGACTGAAGCAGGCGGGTGAACCGTTAGCTATTCCCTTAAGCGATGTCGAGCCCGTGTGGTTGATCATCGACACGGGATAATAACTCCGCTAGCAGGAGCGAGTTAATCCACATTCTTGTTTTACCTGAGACTTAGATTCATGAAACGACTGTCTTGCTTGAGCGCCGTTAGTTTTACCGTGATTTGTATTGCGGTGTCGTGCCCGGTATTTGCCCAGCATGGGGCCGAGATTGCCGCGGATGCCAACTACCGGTTCGCGCAGGGTCAGAGGTTGGTTGCCGGGGATGAGCCAATCGACGTCACAACTGGGCACGCTTCGCCTTATGTTTACGACTTTGACGGCGACGGCAAGAGAGACTTGCTTGTCGGGGAGTTTGGTTCCGGTGTCTTTCGAGGCGAAACGACCACCGACAATTCAGTTGTCAATGCCCGGTTGCGGATCTACCTGAACAAGGGCACCAACGCCTTACCCCGGTATGGTGGCTTCAAGTATCTGCAAGGCGGTGGAGTAAACGCATCAGTTCCCAGCACATGATGCAGCACTTTCTGTCCACAGTTTGTGGACTACGACGCCGACGGGATCGATGATGTCATCACCGGTTCGATCTATGAAGACGTTTATCTCTTTCGAGGACTTGGTGATGGACGATTTGCCAAAGCGGAACTCCTCAAGGACAAGAATGACAAACCTCTTGAGGGAGGCTACTGCTGCACGACCGAGTTGCATGATATGGACTCCGACGGGGACCTGGATCTGGTATGCGCCACACGCATCGGCAAAGTAACGTGGCGCGAGAATGTCGGCACGCGAAGTTCACCGAAATTTGACCCGGAGGCTCAGTCGCTTCCCATGGAGAAAGGCGCTGCATCGATTAAAGGCTCCAACGCAACCTACGCCGACTGGGACGGTGATGGCCGAAGGGATCTGGTTGTCGGATCTGAACGAGGTCACGTCATCTGGCACCGCAATGTTGGAGCAGATGACAAACCGAAGTTCTCGTCGGGGCGGAAGTTGCTGAACGATTCGGGCTTCCCGGAGATCAGGGAGGGCGATGTCCCCGCTAGGCACGGAGACCGAACCAAAGTCCATATTGTCGATTACGACAGCGATGGCATGCTCGACATCCTGCTGGGCGATTTCACATCCTGCACTTACAACACGCGGCCACCGCTGACGGACGAAGAAATAGAGGAAAAAGCGGTCCTGGAAAAAGAGCTCAAGAAGACGGGGGATAAGACGTATTACGCAGAAGTGAATCGGCTCAACAAACTGTATTGGGCAGCAAAAAAGGCCGGGAATCCCGGGGAAGTCAAAAAGATCAAGGCGATGCAGGCGGAACAGCGACGCCCACTCGATGAGCTCTACAGGAAACTCAGGCCGTTCAGGACAACCGGTTCCAAGGCTCATGGTTGGGTGTGGTTCTATCGCCAATTGCCGAAGAGCGAAAGAGGTCTTGAGGAGGCCGTTCTATCCGTCGAACCATCAAGTCGAACGCCGGAGGTGACGCTGCGGGCGTTGGCCAGTCACACGTCCGTCGCGCCCGAGGAGGAGTTCCGGGTGGCTGTCAGTTTTCAGGTGGCCGACGGCTGGCACATCTATGGGGCGGAAAAGGGCGACTCCTACCTGCCCACCAGGATCGAATGGACACTACCTGCTGGCACATCGCTCAAGAATGTTCAATGGTCAAAGCCTCTGTCTGTTGAGAACGGGGAGGACATTCAGCCGACCTATGAAGGAACAGCGATGGCGATGGCAACGATTCTCGTTTCCAGGGATGCCGAACCTGACTCGAAACTCAGGCTGACGGCGGATGTGAGTTGGCAGGTTTGCACAGAATCGATTTGCAAATCCGGTCGGGCGAAGATCAGGACTGGTGTCGTTGTGGGCAAATCCGTTAGGCGCCAATCCGTATCAACCGATAGCGAGTAACTGTCAAAGCCTGCAATCCTGGCTTGGGTCGCATCTTTGGGCCGCCCGGATCGAAAATATCTGATCCGGTTCTTGGTATCATGATGTCAGGGTGCAGGAACCAGGGTGGGGTGCACCTTCGACACTGCACCTGATCCCTATTATACAAAATCCAAGATGCTTAGCAGGCGAATTACAGGATGACCTCAATCGCTCACCCGCCGCCTCCTCCAAAGGCTCCGCGCCGCGGACTTTTTCTCAAGGTTGGTATTCCAATCCTCGGAGTGCCGACAGTGATCGCTCTGGTTTTGTTCATCATCTATGGAACCGACACTCGTCATAAAAGCAGAAGCAGCATTTGGTGGACTGGGAGAGGACGGGGTCTTATCCCTCCCTCTGCTATTGATATCATCCTCCGGCAAGACCTCCTCGATCATTACGCAATCTACAGGGTGTCAGAGAAGGACCTTAATAAATTCCTTGATAAACGGTTCGCGCGGCCTGGGGCAGTGCTTAACTCGTTTAGTGAGAGGCGTCCCGCGACCTCCGCGACGATTGGAAATATAGTCGGCCCGCTTGGCTGGAAAGTCACAGTGGATACGGTCTTTTATAGCTACGCGGCGAGTAACGGAGGCACCCATAATTACTATCACGACACGAAGACCGGACTCACTTATCAAAGTTCTGCATACTGGTAGGCCGCTTTATCGGGATTCGCCCCCGCAGCCCACCCGCATCAGGGGCAGGAAACAGGGTGGGGTGGTTTTAGTTTGCCTTGCGCTCACTGCGGTTGGTTGGAGTCCTGCCGCCCGCCGACTTGTAGAGCGTGGCGACCTCTGCATCGTCCAAAGAGCGATCGTACAGACGGACATCATCCAGGCCGCCGTTGAACCAATGCGTCATATGAAACCCGCGCCAACGAATGGGGGCTGGCATGCCCGCCTTGGTCGCGATTAACGCCCCGTTCTTGTAGAACCTGCCTGTGCCTTTATCAAAGGTAAAGGTCAGCATCTGCCACACGCCTTTAACCACTGTGCCGGCGGGGAGATCCTTGGGCGTGAAGCGCTTTGCCACAGTCATGCCACAGTATACCGCTCCTGCTTCAGAGCTGTGGAAATACCATCCGTTCCACCGTACGTCGTCGTGGTGAGTTCCCATCCTTCCCGACCACCTGGCTCCGTTGACACCACCAACGTTACCATCCAGCACATCAGGTCGCCACCACCATGATACCGTAAAAGCATTCGTGTTCGGGCATTCCGCGTTGGTTTGGAGGCCAGGCCCACTGATCCTGGGATACGGTATAAGTATGGGGTCGCCCAAGGTCACGGCCTGTCCGATCCGGCCGGTCTCCCAGGTTGGGGGACCTTTGACGTCTGTGTAGACAGCCCACGCGTGGTTCTTGCCCACAGAATCCTTGTAGTTTTCATCGAACTTCCAATGGTTCACAAGGCCCTCTTCCGCAACAACAGTTGTCACTAGGAGCGTTAAGCACGCGACCACAAGGACAAGAGCGAGCCGTTGGATTAGTAACTTCATAACAAGTCAGATACAGCGCACATGCTAGCAACCGACCGCCAAACAGCAAGCACCTGCATCGTGGGGGGTGGGCAAGGTGACGACCACCAATTGGAGGGAAAATGGTCAGAAACCTCAGGAAGCGATTTTTGCTGAGGATGGATCTGGTGGCATATTGTCGGTCAAGTGTTGGGGCAGAAGTGGTGAAGAGATTATGCTCAATGAATACATGAGGCTGGCCAGCGAGTAACGGCCCGGCCAGTTGACCTCGGGTTGCAGTTCACCCCATCACGGTGCAGGAACCAGGGGGGCTGCTCCACAGAGAACCTGAAGTTAAAGGACTTCGGGGCCTTCTCCGTTTCAAGGAGGGGCAGGATTGAACACGTGGGTTCCAGTCTTGACGATCGTGGCAGCCGGAGGCAAGACCGCGTCTGTATCACGATCTGCCAAACTGATGAAAACTGCCCTTAGTGCCCTTCTCGCTGTCCTTCTCTTCGCGCTCACCGGTCCCGCGCTGCTTGGGGACAAATCGGACTCGGCCGGGTCGAGCCCGGAGGGCAAGAAGAAGATCGTATTCATGGCGGGCAAACGCAGCCACGGTTATGGGGCGCACGAGCATCGCGCTGGCTGTCTCCTCCTCGCGAAACAACTCAACGAGCACATGGGAGAGGTCGTAGAGGCCTCTGTTCACCTCCAGAAGGACTGGCCCGGTAATGCGGAGGTTCTGAAGGATGCCGATGCGATCGTCTTCTATTGCAATGGTGGCAGTGGTCAACACCTGGCCTATCAGCATCTCGAAGGGCTCGACGTGAAGCTGAAGGATGGGGCCGGAGTAGCCTGCCTGCACTACGCGGTGGAGCCCGGGGATGACGACAAGGGGCGCAAGCTCTTCCTTGACTGGCTGGGCGGCTATTTCGAGACCCACTATTCGGTCAATCCGCACTGGACTGCAGATTTCAAGAAGCTTCCTGAGCATCCGATCACACGCGGCGTGGAGCCTTTCAAGATTTATGATGAGTGGTATTTCCATATGCGCTTCGCTGAGGACATGAAAGGGGTCACGCCAATTCTTTCTGCTCACCCGCCCAAGAAGACCATGGATCGTCGTGATGGCCGTCATTCGGGAAATCCCCATGTCCGTGCGTCGATGGATCGGGGCGAGATCCAACACGTGGCATGGGCCTACGAACGGCCGAATGGTGGACGGGGCTTTGGATTTACCGGGGGACACTTCCACCGGAACTGGGGCCACGACGATTTTCGCACGCTCGTTCTCAACGCGATTACCTGGTGTGCCAGGGCAGAGGTGCCCGGGGGTGGCGTTCCCTCCGACAAGCCAACGGAAGCCGATCTGGAAGAGAACCAGGATTACCCGAAACCGGCAAAGAAGTAACCCTGTGCGAGGGGCGCAGTTGGACATCATCGCGGACCAACCCTTCAGCCCCCGGCTTCAACTCCCGTTTCTTTCTGGAAGGCAGGGATGGTGCTGTTGTATCAGTCCCAGCCGCTTCATGAAGTTCCTATCCCTCTCTCTTCTGGTTGTTGTCCTTCTGGCGCAACCATTACTGGCCCAGAGCGTTGGACCCGAGCCTCTCTACAAAAGCCGAATCCTCAAAAGCGGCGACACGGAGCGCCTGATTCCCATCGAAGTCGCGCTCAAGGGTGGCAATCTCTATCTGGTGGTCTCCAGTGAAGGCAACGGGAGCCACGATTGGTCCAACTGGATCGAGCCCGAACTTGTGATGGAGGACGGTGCCATCCTCGATCTCACCACCATTAAGTGGCGGGCGGCCTTCAGCACAGTCGGCGCGGTCCGGCATGGGAAAACGTATCGTGGGGGACCCATGAAAGTTGCCGGGAAAGAATACACGAGAGGCCTGGGGACGCATGCCGACTCGTTCATATGGTTCGAGGTTCCCGCCGGCGCGGCGGCCTTCCGCACAAAGGTCGCCCTTGATGACGGGGGGGCCATCCGTGGTGCTGAACTCACGCCCGCGTCCGTTCGTTTCCTCGTCTTTGACCGTGAACCGATTGGCTTCGCAAGGACGCCCGACAAGTTCAACCCCAATTCGCGTGATCCCCAGAGCCTGCCGGCTGACCAGCTTGCGGTGCCAGATGACCTGGAAGTCACCGTCTGGGCCACCAGCCCGATGCTCTACAATCCAACCAACATGGACACCGATGCCCAGGGACGCGTCTGGGTCGCGGAGGGAGTAAATTATCGCAAGAACAGGGATCGGCGCCCGGAAGGAGATCGTATCGTCGTTCTCGAGGATAAGGACAAGGATGGAAAGGCCGATAGCTCACACGTTTTTGTGCAGGATCCCGAACTGGTTGCTCCCCTTGGGATCAGCGTGTTCGGCAATCAGGTCGTGGTGGCGCAACCGCCCCACCTTATTGTTTATACTGATGTCGATGGTGACCTGAAGTTCAACCCGGAGGTAGACAAACGGAAGAACGTCCTCAGCGGATTCAACGGCAGGAATCACGATCACAGTCTGCACGCTGTCGTGGGAGGACCGGATGGGAAGTGGTATTTCAACCAGGGCAACTGTGGGGCTCACCTGAAGACCCGGGATGGCGATGAGTATTTTGTCGGCGGTCCCTACCGCGGGGGCGAAGAACCGGTGGTCGACTCCCAGGCCATTGGAGGCAGAAAGAGCTCCGATGGGAATGTGTGGGTGGGCGGCTTCGCGGCCAGAATGAACCCCGATGGCAGCGAAGTCCGCATTATCGGACACGGCTTCCGCAACAGCTACGAACATACCGTCACTTCCTTTGGAGATGTTTTTCAAAATGACAACGATGACCCGCCCGCCTGTCGGACCACCTGGCTCATGGAGGGAGGCTTCCTCGGGTTCTTCTCCCCGGACGGCAAGCGTGGCTGGCGGGCCGATCAACGCCCCGGACAATCCATCCAGGACGCCCAGTGGCGCCAGTGGGATCCGGGAACCCTGCCTGCCGGTGACGTCTATGGCGGTGGTTCGCCCACCGGGATCTGCTTTTACGAAAACGGCGCCCTGCCCTCCAGGTATAGCGGACTGCTCCTGAGTTGTGACGCCGGTCGCAAGGTCGTCTTCGGCTACCATCCAGAGTTGAAGGGCTCTGCCTATGCGCTCGACCGGTTTGACTTCTCCAAAAGCAAGGGAAGCAATTTTTTCCGCCCTTCCGACGTGATGGTGGGTGCTGATGGAGTTCTCTACGTTGCCGACTGGTTTGATTCCGGCGTTGGCGGTCACGCCGATCACGACAAATCCTGGTCGGGAACGATCTACCGCATTGCCCCCAAGGGCTTTCAACCTCGCATCGTCCAGGGCGATCCGGGGACCATCGAGGGTGCGATCAGTCTTCTTTGCAATCCTGCCCAGAACGTTCGCCTCGCCGGCTTCCAGATCCTCAAGTCTGCCGGGTCCCGGGCCGTTCCGGCAGTGCGTGAACTCCTCAGCCATGGCAATAGCTACGTCCGGGCACGGGCCATCTGGCTTCTTGCCCTGCTCGGCCCCGGGGGAATGGAGATCGTCAGCTCTATGCTCGAGGGTAGTCCCGACGCCCAGACGCGACTTGTCGCGTTTCGTGCCCTCCGTAACGCCGGAGAGGACGTCACCGTTCTCGTCTCAAAACTCTATCAGAAGGAACCAAGCGCCGCCGTCCGCCGGGAAGCAGCCCTCGCCCTGCGCGACGTTCCCGCCAAGCACAAGCACCTCTATCTCTCCCGGCTCCTCCAACAATGCGAAGCAGGCGATCGCACCTATCTCGAGGCCTGTGGACTCGGAGCCCGGGGGGCCGATGCCAACCTGCTATGGCGCACCATCAAGCAGCACACCTCGATTCAGGATCCCAAGGCATGGCCTGAAGTCTTTGCCCAGATCACCTGGCGCCTTCGTCCCCTTGAGGCGATCAGCGACCTGTTAGTTCGCGCCGGGGAAGCGGCCCTGCCCCTGAAGGCTCGTCTCTTTGCCATTGAGACCCTTGCGTTCTACGAGGATCCCCGCGCGCTCACCGCGCTTCTAAAGGCCGCGAAGATCCAAGGGACGGTGGGAGGCGAGGCCACCCGCTGGCTGATTCACCTGGGCAATACCCGTTGGCGGAAGCTGAAGGTCTTCGACTTCCTGAAAGAGAAGGGAATCTATGATTCTGATAAAATCGAGATCACCGAGGCCCTCGTTCCGGTCGCAGAGGGTGAGTCCAAGCTTCCTTCCGTGGCCGCCATTCTTGCCCTCAAGGGAGACGCCAGCAAGGGGAAGACGACTGCGCTGCGTTGCGTGATGTGTCATCGTCTAGAGGGTCAAGGCGTCGACTACGGTCCAACCTTGATGGGATGGATCAGCAATCAGGGAGACGAAAGGTTTGTGCACGCCGTGCTTAACCCCTCTGCCGGGATTGCGCTCGGTTATCCAGGCAGCCGCGTCAAATTGAAGGGTGGAAAAGAGATTCATGGCCTAGCCCTGAGTGCCAGGAACCCACTCATCGTCCAGAGTCAAGGAGGTGTCGTGCAGGTTATTCCTTCCGACAGGATCGAGGAAGTCGAACCCCTTGGGCGATCCCTGATGCTCTCCGCTGATCAACTTGGCCTGAGCCCTCAGGATGTTGCTGACATTCTCGCCTACATACAGACCCTCAATTAATGCCGCTACGGGTCCCGGTCAGACCTTCTGAAGTAATACCCTGTAACTCTTAAGGGGCAAGTGGTGCGCGAGAGAGCAAGCAGCCATTACTTTGCTGACTCACCGATCACGGTGCAGGAAGCAGGGTGCGGTGCACGGGTTGAGGGTGCAAGGTGCGGGGCTACTGCACTCTGAACCTGAAGAAAGCGGCATCGTCGGTAGGCACGAACTCGAAAGAGATGCTACCATCGACCACCGATACCGAATCATGGTTCACGGTGAAGGGTGATACTGCTATTCTATCTGGAAGGCTTGGCGACGGCCTCACCGGCAATGATTTTCCGGTCCTTCTTGCCCTGTAATTGCGAGACAAGATAGGCGTTGGCGATTTTGGAGCAGATGGCGGAGTCACTTAGGTCCATGAGGGCAGGGGAGCCCTTACTGCCAAGTTGGATCAGAAACTTTTGGGTAATGGACTCGCCGGTTTTGATTTCGAATCCGTCTGTTTCGAAATAGACGCGTTTACAGCCGCGCCAGCCATGTAGGCGGCCTCCCTTCCCTTTTCGTGGATTTGAGGTATCTGGCACGAGTAGAATGCTGGCCTTTGTCCAGTTGGAATATGGTGCCGGCGTTTCAGGGTCCCAATGAGCGGAAACATAGGCGGCGGTCCCCTTATGCCAGTCAATGGGCTGGGTAAGAGTGTCGCAGCGAAGCCAGCCATGCTTCACTTGGCTTGAGCTGATTCCCGTTGCGCCTGAGCTCGGGCGCTTGTTGGCGTTGCGTGGTTTAACCGTGAGTGTGTTGGGTGTGTTTGAGAGCACGTCGTAGGTGCGCCAATCCGATTGCGTTACTTGAAGGCCTTGCCATTCGTTGGGTTTCCAATTTGCATCCTTGATGCGTAGTTGGTTGGGGGCGATCAACTTCGCCGACAGGTCTTTTTGATCTCGAACGCCGTAGGTTGGATCGCCTAAGGTGACAATGGCGTTTCGCCACATTGTCACCTTTTGCGTCTTTCGTGCTTTCATCGTGTTTTGTACGAGGATCTGACCGTCCGGATAAATTTCGTAGCGTGTGTTGAAGACCAAATCGGTGTTCACTCGCCCCAGCATTGGCGAATATTCGTTTTCCAGGACTGCGCGGTCGCCGCCTTTTTCGATAATGCGTATGGATCGCGGGATTGCTTTGTGTTGATGACCGCCAGAGGCAACATGCGCGATGAGATCATGCGGATTCAGGCATTGGTTAAAGATTGCGCCTTGGGCATGGGCCGGGATGTAGTCGGTCGGGTTGTGAAGCAGATCGGTCGATGCTGCCGGATCCCCCGCCAAATCGTACCAGCGCGTTATCCCGTAGTTTTTTTCCGCTTCGAAAAACAAACGAAAGCGTCCGGCCGCTTCTATTTGAATGTTATGCTCAAGACCATTTCCGGATTCGACGACCGTAATCGGAACCTCGGCGACGACCGATGCGGCGGCTAATGTGAATCCTAGGATTGTAACCATATGGGGCTGCCAAAAATATCGATCTGCTGACTTCATTTTTGTTTACGGCCTTACCAGCTATGCTTTCCCCGTCTCCAGCCCTACCACACGTCCGGAGGCAGGGGAAGCAGGCACCGCTCCCCAGGGTGCAGGAATCAGGTCTTCCTTCGTGCCAAAATGTATCAACCAGCCGCCACCAACCTTTTTGAAGCTGACCATTTCACGGGTGTCACCATCCACCCCGTCACGGTGCAGGAAGCATGGTGCGGTGCACGGGTTAAGGGTGCAAGGTGCAGGAAGCAGGGTGGGGGGATGGCTCGCCCCCTCACCTATGAATCCCGTATGACGAGACGTGTATCCCTCACCCTGATCCTTGCGCCAGGACCCTGTTCTCCGGTTGGCCGTTGAGAAGAACTGAGATCGGTTTGCTCCCTGAATCGTCGGCAGCACCCCGGGCTGCGTGTATCTGCCTGAAATACAGGTAGTCGCCACCACCCGGCGACCGAACATTCCGGATGCTCTGCCATCTAGGGAATCTGCACCTTCACGTTGTCGAGGCAGAGTCCGCTGAAGGCATCCAGACTGCCCTCACTGACAAAATTGAATTCGATGAGGACAGCCTCCCCGATCGCGGCCGCGGGAACGGGCACCTCGATTGCAATGTAATCGAGATCGAAAACCGTCATGTCGATAGGCACGTCCGCGCCAAGCTGGGTTTGGTTGCCGGAGTGCAGAAAGCGCACGGAGGCGGTGTCGCCAAACCCATCTGCATCGCGGTAGGCGTCGAAGGTGAGCAGGGCGGCGGCGGCCCCGGTGAGATCAATGACCGGCGTGCGCAGGGAGATGTCGGAATTGGCTCCATAGTTGCCCAGGCTGGTGCACCAGGCGTTGGCCGAGTCGTCAGCCCCGGAGATTGGGCCGGTGGAGCCATTGGGGGAACCCAGCTCCCACTCCGTGTTCCCGGAGGCGTCATTGACGAGGGTGGTCCAACCCGCTGCGCCGGTTTCCAGGTCATCCGAGAAAAGGGGCGGAGGATTCTTCTCGCGAACCGCCACAAAGCCCTCCCCCGGGAAGGGCAGGGCGATGACCAGGGTATTGCTCCCGGAGGGATCGGCCGCGATGTCCTGCGCGCCACCCAGTTCAGCCCACGACGTTCTCGGTGAAGAGAGGTCGGGACTGACCAGGATATCATAGAGTTTACCCTGGGTGCTCTCCCAGCTGATACTGAGTCCGCTGGTGGCGCTGTTAAAGCTGATATCGGTGATCTTGACCAGGGTTTCGGTGCGGAGGAGGCCGGCCAGTCGCACTTCGGCGATGGTAAAGTTCCCGTTGTTGCCGACCATGCGGATGGTGTCGAACCTGTCCCCGGGAGTGAGCACTGCACCCAGGTTGATGCGAAGGTAGTTGGCCGGATTCCCCCCGTCGGGAGCGTTGTTTCCGAGGACCTCGGCGACGACCGCTCCGTCGGGGCCACCTGTCAGCAGGGCGACCTCGAAGTTGTTGTCCCTGTCGGGACAGCAACCGGTGCGTCCGTAAAAATCAAAGCGCAGATCGGAGCCCGACCCCCAGGTGATCTCCTCGAATGTCCAGTAGAGCGTGGGATTGCCGCCGTTCCCATGGTAGTGGGTCGCTCCGCTCCAGTTGGTGGCTGGCAGGCTGGCGGTAGGATTGTTCGGATCATAGGCGAAGGGGTCGCTGATTGTATGGGCCAGATTACCTCCATGCCCGCTTGCCGAGGATGCGTTGAGGTCGGGCGTCAGGGGGATGGCAACGAGCTGCGCGTTTGGGTCCGGGACGTCTTGAACGCTGATGGAGACTGAGGCGCTGGTGTTGCCGCGGGCATTCGTTGCTTCCAGCGTGTAGGTCGTGGAAACCAGGGGAGAGACCACCATCGAGGTGATGTCCGGATCGACGGGAGAGTCGTTGAGCCTCAGGTCGTCGAAGTTGCTCGCATCCCAGGTCAGGGTAATGTCGGTGCCGGCGGTGATGGTGTCCTGGTCGACCTCAAAGGAGCTGATGATCGGGTTGTTGTCGACCGTGACGGTGATGATGGCGGACGAATCCTCTCCATCCACGGTGACGGTGAGTTGGTAGGTGGTGGTCTCATCGGGGCCGGGGTTGAGGAGGGTCGAGCCGCTGCCTGCGGCGGTTTGTGGCAGGAGGTCCCCGATCAAGGAGTCGAGATCGCCAGAGATCGGCACGATACGGGCGGCGGTCGCGGCTGCCTCGAACTCCCAGGTGAAGGTGACCGGTGCGTCCGAGGGGACGGTAGCGGGAGTTGCGCTGAAACTTATGATGGAAGTGGGAGCGAAGCTCGCCGCCAGGCGAACCTCGGCGATCGTGAAGTTCCCGTTGTTACCTTGGATACGAATGGTGTCGAAGCGTTGGCCGGTGGCAAGTCCCGCACCCAGGTCGCTACGAAGGTAGTTGGCCGGATTTCCCCCGTCGGGGGCGTTGTTACCGGACACTTCTTGAACAACCGTCCCGGCGGGTCCGCCTGTCAGGAGGGCAATGTCATAGTTGTTGTCCCTGTCCGGGCAACAGCCGGTGCGCCCGTAGAAGTCGAACTGCAGGTCGGATCCATCGCTCCAGAGGATTTCATCGAATGTCCAGTAGAGCGTGGGATTGCCTCCGCTCCCATGGTAGTGGGTTGCTCCGCTCCAGTTCGTGGCTGGCATGGCCGCGGTAGGATTGTCCGGATCGTAGGCGAAGAGGTCGCTGGTTGTATGGGCCAGATTCCCTCCATGCGCGCTTGGAGAGGAATTCGCCACGTCCGGTGTCAGCGGAATGTCGACGAGTTGCGCGTCCGAGCCCGGGGCGAGGGAGAGCATTAGTGCGCAGGCAAGCATGCTGGGCGTAAGCAGAGTCATTCGTGGTATGGAGACTGGTATACTCATCTTGATTTTTTAAGGGCAAGGGCTAGGGAAGATTCATGGACAGGAGAAGTTTTTGGTCCTCCCGGCGCAAGTTTTTAAAGCGGCGGTTCGTCTCCTGCCGGTGCCGTTAAAAAAAAGCAGAATAGAGCTTTCCATGAAACGTTATGGCTGCGAAAACAGCGTCAGAAAGCCCTATCTTGCGACAAACATGAAGTCTTTGACCACCTTTGCTGCCCTCCTGGCGTCCGCCGCCCTCGGCCACGCTGCCCTGACCAACATTCCGCTGACACCGGACGTGGCGAATTCCCAGGCAAGCGCGCATGGAGGGAATCTGGTTAATACAACCAGCGACCCCTTCGCCTACGATCCGGACAATCCTACCGCGCCCATGCCCGCCACGAACTGGAGCGGAGCAACCCACTTCCATGGGGCCGGAGGCAATCCCACGGTCTACTGGGGCTTGGAGGAGATCACCTGGGGGGCGGGCTCCGAACTGCAGTTCGACTTCTACGGACGCACCGGCTGTTGCCCGGACAGGGACAACAACTATGACATTGCCCTCCTGACAGGCGGACCCGGCGGAACGGCCATCCAAGAGATATTGGGAAACAACGCCCCTGACGGAGGGAATCCGGCCAACTACCTTCGTACCGACCTGGGTGCGGGACTCGTGGCTGGCCAGTCCTTCGACACCATTCGTATCCAAGGTAACAACGGGAACTTCACGATCGCCGAGGTTCGCCTCGCCGGATCGATCGTTCCCGAGCCGAGCACGTCAGCCCTGTTTGGCCTGGCCGCGATCGGCCTTTTCCTGCGCCGCCGCCGCTAGACGGTCCTGCCACTTGATTTCAAGCCCATCGGTCCGAGCAGGCCGATGGGTTTTTGCTGCCCCATGGGGCGGGGGGAAACTCTCCCATGAAACCTGTCCACTCGACAGGGTCGAGTTCCGAGATGTTCATTTAGATTACGCTTGGCCCGGACAGGCCCTCGGCGGCGTGGAGGCGGTGCTGTAGTATGCAAAGCAGGGAGCACGATGCTGAAAATGGATCCTGATCTTTCAGGATCAGTGCTGGCGGAAGCAGCAAAGGCGAAGAAGTTGAGACGGTGGAAGAATCAGCCGAATAGCGCACTCGACATCACGGTGCAGGAAGCAGGGTGCGGTGCACGGCTACAGCCCGCAAAGGTGCGGTGCTACGCTACAGGCTGTAAAGTGCAGGAAGAAGGGTGCGGGGTGGGGGTAACACCGGCCGCCGAACCCTCAAAGGTTCGTGCAGGACCGTGCACATCGTGCATTTCCGGCGGGTTTTTTGCTGATAGGAAATTGGGTTTTCGTCAAGGCGCCGGAACGAACCGGAACGAACCGGAACGAACCGGAACGGAACAGGCCTGCCCTATCGGGCCGATAGTCCAAGGAAGATGCCAGAGAGGAAGATGCCAGAGAAATCAAGCAGTTACTGAGCCATCAGACTCCTCGGGGCCGGCCCCATTGTCCCGCCCTCGATAAATTCGGCCTTGGTAAGGGATTGGCGGCGGTCGGTTTTGCCGCGACTGACGTTGGCCGCCCAAGCGACGATGCGGCGGACGACGGGTTGGGGATCCCAGCGAATGTGGGCTACGGACGGTTCGGACCAGGCGAAAGTCGGATCGGCATCACTGCATATGATGGAGATGCCGCCCGGCACGCGGAGTCCCCTGGCGGCAGCAAATTGCAGGACCGCATTGAAGATGACAGGCTCTTCGCAAATGAGGGCCGTGGGGGGGGTGACTTGGAACAATGAGGAAAGGCAAGCTTGCAGGCCTTCCTTGCAATCGTCCCATTCCGGGAGATTGAAATTACCTGCGGAGAGCCCCTGTTCTTTAAGTTCGTCGAGGAAGGCCTGCTCGGTAGGGCCCGGTGCAGGAAGTCGACGTCTCGGACGTGCCAGCAGGGTGATGCGGCGATGTCCAAGGTTAATCAATTCGCGGGTTACCATGATGAAGGCGGGCGCCTTGTCAGGTCCGGCGCCGGCGATGGGCAATCCTTCCCGGCGCCCGAAGAGGGCGAAGGCCGGGGTCGGGTTCGCCGCGAACCACTGGAGGACCGATTGCGAGGCTGCACCGATCACCCATACATCGGCTTCGGTTGACTCGACAAATGGAGCGATTCGACTGACATCCATGCCCAGGGCCAGTAAGGATCGAACGGGATAAACCACCGTGTGCCCCGCCTCGCTTAGTTCGCGGTCGAGCTGGACCATGTAATTAGTATTCCGGTCGATTGCCTCTGAGAGAAGAAGGGCAACTCTCATGGGCCGGGCGGAGGCCGGTTTTGTGGAGGACGTGATGAGACGACGACGCCCTGCCCCCTGTCCGATGAGGAGTCCTTCCGCTTCGAGATTCCGCAGGGCGGATTCCACCGTTTTGTGGCCGACTCCGAACTCTGCAGCCAGGTTGTTGCGTCCGGGCACGGTCGTGAGCCATCGGCCCTTGGCCAGTTCCTGGCGCAGGTGGCTGGTGACTTGGTCCGTGATCGACGAAAAGTCGGATGACGCCATGGGAAAACCTGCTCTTTTAGTGACAGGTCGGCCAGAAAAATTACGATAGGTTCGTTCAGTTTATTCGTTTAAGAAACAGAAACAAACCCACGATTCCCCCCCCAATTTCACCATGACAAAAGAATCCGAAGACATTCAGGCCGTGGAGAGACTCGGCGAAGCGAGAGACGCGATCGTCACCGAGTTGCGCAAGACAATCGTTGGCATGGACGAGGTCATTGACGAGATGA
>MPMF02072627.1_pt1 | contig 42936 bp, 38 predicted proteins | sample 1617271 | NCBI WGS metagenome assembly MPMF02 (sample SAMN05944812, study PRJNA350692) | marine metagenome | biome: marine; feature: ODZ; material: water; isolation source: 120 m water sample prefiltered with 30 um filter, filtered on to 0.2 um... | place: Pacific Ocean | collected 2012-04-09... | reverse complement strand
GTCACTGACATTTTGCTTGCCTACCACCTGGTCGGGCCGAACATTCCACGGGCGCTCGAATTCAGCGCCGCTTTCAACTCGGTGCAACTGCTGGTGATTGCCGATCACGAAAAGCCGGTCAATGCACTGTCGGAGGTGTTTAGCCAGGCTGGCCACGCGCTCGGCGTGCTGCTCGATCTTGACTGCGGCCAGCATCGGACCGGCATTCCAGCAGGCGACAACGCTCTGGCACTGTACCGGCTGATCGACAGATTACCGGGACTCACTGCACAGGGTATTCACCTGTACGACGGTCATAACCACCAGAGTGCGCTCGCCGACAGGCAACGGGCGGCACGGGCCTGCTGGGGCCTTGCCTATGCCTTTCGCTCACAACTTGTGGCCGAATCGCTGCCCGTCAACCGGATCGTCGCCGGTGGCACCGGCACCTTTCCGGTCTATGCCAAAATCAACGACCCGGTGCTGGAATGCAGCCCGGGCACCAACACCTTCTTCGATGCCGGTTATGCCGCCCTCTTCCCTGACCTGAATTACGTTCCGGCACTCAGAATCCTGACCCGCGTCATCAGCCGGCCCGCGGACGACACCCTGACTTTGGATCTGGGATACAAGGCCTGTGCTTCGGACCCGGAACCTGGCCAACGCCTGGTGTTTCCTGACCTCAACAAGACGGAAGTCATTCTCCAGAATGAAGAGCACCTGGTTCTTCGAACCCCGGCCGCCGCCAGGTTTCAGCCGGGCGACGCGTTGCTGGCAATTCCCGGGCACGTCTGCCCGACCAGTGCCCTGCACAAGGAAGTCCAGGTCATCGACCAGGGCCGGGTCTGCGACACCTGGACCGTATCCGCCCGCGACCGGCGCCTGAGTATCTGACCCGCCGCTGGCCGGCGGCGCCTATTCGCCCCAGACCTCGCGCAGGAACGCCACCCAGTTCTCACCCAACACCTTGCGGATCCGGTTCTCGGACCAGCCGCGACGGACCATGGCGGCGGTCAGATTGGGAAACTCCGAGAGCCGCTGGAAGCCGACCGGCTGCGGCGCCACATCCCAGTCGCGGACGATCAGCCGGCGCCCGTGGCCCTTGTCCAGGCTGAGCCAGTCAAAGAATGCAGCATCCTGACCCTGGGTAAAATCTGTCCCGATACCGACCCGGTCCTCGCCCACCAGTTCGATTACATAGTCGATCGCTGCAACGCAGTCATCGACCGTCGACTCGGCACCCCTGGGCAGGAACGAGGGGTAGGTGGTGACCCCAACGAATCCACCGTGCTCGACGATCAGCCTCAACTGAGTGTCGCTCTTGTTGCGCGGGTGATCGAGCAGCGCCGCCGGGCAGCAATGGCTGTAGGCCACCGGAGCCTTTGAATAGCGGATCGCATCTTCACTGGTCTTTGCACCCACGTGCGACAGGTCGACCACCACGCCGAGCCGGTTCATCTCGTCGATCAGCCCGCGCCCATAATCGGAAAGGCCGCTGTCGTGGCTTTCATAACAACCGCTGCCGACGAGGTTCTGGGTGTTGTAGGTCAGTTGCATCACACCGACCCCCAGTGATTTGAACACTGCGACGAGTTCCAGCCGGTCCTCAATACCGCTGGTGTTCTGCCAGCCGAGGATGACACCGACCCGTTTCTCGCGCTTGGCCTTGTCGATGTCGCGCGTTGTGTACACAGGCAGCAGGATATCGGCATGCTCGGTGAACCATGACTTCCAGCGGGCCACGTTGACCAGCGTATCGTGCAATCCTTCCCAGACACTGCAAGTGCAGTTGACCGCGGTGATGCCGCCGCGGTGCATATCCTCGAAGACCTCGCGGCTCCACTTCGAGATCACCAGGCCATCAAAAACGATCGCATTCCGATGAATTTGTTCAGCGTCCATAACGCATAACCCTCAGGTCATCCGGAACTTTTGAGCCGGCGCCCGGTCCGGGAACCGGTGCCGGTCCCCTCCTGCCAGGCGATGGTGCCATTCACAATCACGCAGTCAATACCTGCCGCAACCCGGGTCGGTTGCTCGAATGTTGCCGAATCTATAATTCGGGACCGATCAAAGACCACAAGATCAGCAAATGCACTGGCCTCGATGACGCCCCGACCGCTAATCTTAAACGTGCGGGCCGACAGCCCGGTCATCTTGCGGACCGCCTCTTCCAGAGGGAACAGCTGCCGGTCCCGGCTGTAGTGCCCGAGGACCCGGGGGAACGTGCCCCACAGTCGCGGATGGGGATGTCTGTCGTGCGGAATACCGTCCGACCCGATCATGCCCATCGGATGGGCAAGAATTCTCTCGACGTCCTCTTCCTCCATGCAGAAGTAGATGCCGCCGCCCGGTTGCAGGCGCGCCATGGCCTCGGCCAGGGTCGAGCCCCATTCTGCGGCGAGGTCCGCCAGATCACGCCCGCCTGCTTCAGGAACTGCAGCTGACCAGCTGACGATGATCCGCCGCGAGGGCTCTATCATCTCTTCCAGCAGCACAGTTGAGCCGGCAACGTAGGGATACACGTCAAAACCGACCGGCTGTTCGGCACCTGCAGCTTCGATGCGGGCCAGAGATTCGCCGCTGCGACCCCACACCTCCTTGCTCTTGCACTTGTGATGAGAGACCACCACCGGACAACCCGCCCGGCGCGCCGTGTCGAAAGTTTCATCGAGCGATTCGAACAGCCGCTCGCCCTCGTTTCGCATGTGGGTGGCATAGATGCCCTGGAAAGCGGGCAGCTCTCTGGCCAACGCTTCGACTTCCGCCGGCGTGGCCGCTTTGTTGGGCGGATAGAAAAGCCCGGTAGTAAATCCAGCCGCTCCTGCGGCAAGACTCTCGCGAAGGAGAGTGCGCATCTTACCGATCTCGCTCTGGGTCGCTGGCCGGTCCAACTGATCCATTGCTCCGCAGCGCAGCGTCGAATGCCCGATCAAGGGCAACGCGTTGATTGCTGCCGGATGGCGATCAAGCTCGGCTGCATACGCCTCGAATGTCGGAAAGAGTGCATCGTTTGTATCGTTCGGGAACACCAGGTCCAGCGGCGGCGGTGGTGGCTTATCACTGACCCAGGGCGACAGGCTGACACCACAGTTGCCGACCACCACAGTGGTCACCCCCTGACTCAGCTTGGGCGTGACTTCCGGGTTGGCCAGCAGCAGTCGATCGTCATGGGTGTGCACATCGATGAACCCTGGCGTGACCACCTTGCCGCTCGCATCGATCACTGCATCAGCCTTTGCTACGCTGAGATCGCCGACCGCGGTAATACGATCGCCCTGCAGTGCTATATCGGCTGCTCTGGCGGGACTCCCGGTCCCGTCGATAACCTCGCCGCCTGTGATCAGCAGATCGCAGCGACCCAGTCTTTGTGTCATGTGTCCTCCGTTGCTGGCCACGTGATCTGTCACAACAGCCTCAGTCGGGAAATACAATCCAGCGGGGCAGTCTCAGCCAGGTACAGGTTTCCATCAGCATCTCCGGCGACACCGTGCGCGCCGAAGCGCACCGGCCGGCAGCGCCCGATCAGGGTGCCATCCGGCGACAGCATCGAGAGCCTTGGAATCTGATCGGTCACAAATACGTTCCCATCCGAATCTGCGTATATATCCATCGGATGAAAGAAATCAGGCCAGGCCTCGAGGAACCGGCCTTCCAGATCGAACAGCTGGACACGGTTGTTCTCCCGGTCTGCGACCAGCACCCGCTCGGCAGGATCGACCCAGACTGCATGCGGTGTCGTGAACTCACCCGGGCCATCTCCGGGCTGGCCCCAGGAAAACCGAAACGTTCCGTCGGCGGTAAAACAGTGGACTTGTGAATTGCCATAGCCATCGGAGACATAGTAATCGCCGTTCGGTGCTTGCGCGATATCAGTGGGGTGATTGAAAGGCGCATTGAATTGCGGGCGATGCCTTTGACCCAAGCGAAAGCGCACCGCGCCTGAAAGCTCGCAGGCCAGAATCTGGTGGGCATCACGGTCCACCAGCAGAACGAGATCCTCGCGGGTAATAAAGATGCCATGAGCATCGGAGAACTCACCCTCACCCCAGCTGTCGACCAGTGTTCCGTCGCGATCAAACACCAGCAGTGGAGGATTGGAGCGCTGAAAAACATAGACCCGGCCGTGTGAATCGACCGCCAGCTGACTGACGGGACCAAACACCTGGTCACCGGGCAATCGCCCCCAGGGACATTCGACGGCGTAATATCGACCGCCCAGTGTTACAACCAGATCGTCACGCATGGTATTCCCTCATAAGTCGCAGGCCCGCGAGTCGCAGGAACACGCCACTGCCACAGTCAAGAGCCCCCCCCCCGAAACGACCCGCCCAGGCACACAAAAAGGCCACCATCTCCTATCAGAGATGGTGGCCCGAATAAAACCAAGGTGCTGGCCTGCTACCAGAGATCAATCCGGCTTCAGGTCAGGGTCGCTCTACTTTTCGATGTTCCAGAAAAACGGCACTGGAGAGATCAGCACACCCTTGAGGGATGAACGGAAGGCCGTTGGCTGAAACCACTGACCGTAGTTTACATACGGCACGACTTCGTAGGCCCTTTTCTGCAATGCTGTCCCGATCTCGACCTGCTTGGCGGGATCGCTTTCACGGCTGAACTGGTCGCGCAGATCTTCCAGAGTCTTGTCGCAGGGCCAGCCAAACCAGGCTTCTTCGACGCAACCACCGGAGACACCGATATTTGCGATTGGTGAGGCCACGTCAGCACCGGTGCTGTAGGTGTGGAAGATGTTCCAGCCACCGTCAGCGATGCTCTTGGTCTCGGCACGACGGGAGGTCAGGGTACTCCAGTCCATCGCCTGCACCTCGACCTTGGCTCCGATCTTACGCAGCATCTGAGCGGTGACCAGTGACGCACCGTGCAATACCGGAATATCGGTCGGATCCATCAGAATCAGCGTCTCGCCGTTGTAACCGCCCTCTTTGAGCAGCTTGCTTGCCATCTCCAGGTCCTGGTTCATCAGCGGGCCTGAACCCACGTCGGTATCCAGCGGCGTATCGCACATGAAGTACGCCGCGCAGGTCCGCCAGAACTTCTCGTCGCCGATGATCGCCTGCAGGTAATCCTCCTGCTTGACCATGTGCAGCAAGGCCTGGCGCGCTTTTGGATTATCAAACGGCGGGTTCAGATGGTTCGGTCGCAGCCAGCCCTGGGTTCCCAGGGGGTCGATCACCTTGATGGTGATATCGGCGTTGCCTTCCATACCCGGCATCAGGTCGGGAGACGGGCTCTCCCAGAAGTCGATCTCACCTGCAATCAGGGCGTTCATGGTGGTCGCCGGATCAGGGATATACAGCCACTCAACCGTGTCGAAGTGGACAACCTTACCGCCGGCAGCGTAACTGGCAGGCTCGGAGCGCGGCTTGTAGTTGGTGTTCTTCCGATAGACGACTTTGGCGCCCGGCATATAGGCATCCTTGTCGAATATAAAAGGCCCTGAACCGATCACCTCTGGTACCGGCTCGAATGCATCGGTCTTGGCCAGCCGTTCGGGCATCATGAACGGTACGTTGGACGAGATCTTACCGAGCGAATCAAGCACCAGGCCATAGGGTTCGTTGAGCTTGAGCGTGAAGGTCTTGTCGTTGTTGGCCGTCCAGGATTCGGTGAACTTGGCCAGTTTCTGACCCATACCGTCGCGCTTGCCCCAGCGTTGGATACTGGCGATGCAGTCTGCCGATGTCACCGGCGCACCATCATGCCAGGCCAGGCCATCGCGCAGGGTGAACGTGTAAGTGAGGCCATCGCCACTGACTTCCCAGCCCTCGAGCATCTGCGGCTGTGGTTTCAGGTTCGAGTCCATCGCGATCAGGGTGTCGTACACCATGTAGCCATGGTTACGTGTGATGTAGGCCGTGGTCCAGATCGGATCGAGGTTCTTGAGATCCGCATGCGGCGCAACACGGAGTACTTTCTCCGCCATCGCCGGCCCGACACTGAGACCCAGAATCATGCTCAAAAAGACCGAGCAGACCCCGATCTTCAGAATATCTCTAAGACGTTTTGTCAACATACTTTGATTCCTCCGTCAGGTGTTATCAGTTTGGAAGGATGGGTGGATGATCGGCAAGACAGCCTAGTACCTCAAATTCCAATCACCTACACCGTGCAGCGTAACTCCCGCCTCACTTGTATCACGAGAGTCCAGGCCCACGCAAGCAAACCAGTCAAGTAGTGCAGTAGCAAGTCGAAAGAGATATCCTCAGAGCCGCTGTGGAAAAACCTCCGGGAAGTCCAACGGGCTTCGCAGTAAAATCCCGGCATGTTGCGGTACTGGCCCAAGTGCGACCGCTAAGGTCAACAATACGCGAGAATCATTATGAAACTACTCCGCTACGGTCCGGCTGGTGAGGAGAAACCCGGGCTGCTCGATCAGGACGGTACCATTCGTGACCTGTCGTCGGTCATTGACGACGTTAATGGCGGGACGCTTTCTCCGGAGTCCATTGAACGCCTGTCCGGAATCGAACCGGGATCACTGCCAGCCGTGACAGCCGAAGCGCGACTTGGCACCTGTGTCGGGAACATTGGAAAGCTCGTCTGCATCGGACTCAACTACTCGGATCACGCCAAAGAATCCGGTATGCCCATACCAACTGAACCGATCGTTTTCATGAAAGCCACCAGCTGCATCTCCGGACCCAACGACGACATCGAGCTGCTGCGTGGTTCCCAAAAGACCGACTGGGAAGCCGAACTCGGAATCGTGATCGGCTCACATACCAAGTACGTCAGCGAAGCCAATGCCCTGGAGCACGTTGCCGGCTACTGCGTGGTCAACGATGTCTCCGAGCGCGAGTGGCAGCTCGAGCGCCAGGGTCAGTGGATCAAGGGCAAGTCGGGCGACACCTATGGGCCCATCGGCCCGTGGATGGTGACCCGCGATGAAGTGCCGGACCCACAGGCGCTCGCCATCTGGCTCGAGGTCAACGGGCACCGTTACCAGGAGGGCAATACCGCCACGATGATCTTCTCTGCCCGAACCATCGTCTCGTACTTGAGCCAGTGCATGAGCCTGCAACCGGGTGACGTGATCGCGACCGGCACGCCGCCTGGCGTCGGCCAGGGTCAGAACCCGCAGGTTTTCTTGAAGGCCGGCGACGTTGTCACTCTCGGCCTGGACGGTCTTGGATCACAGCAGCAGACAGTCGTTGAAGCCTGATCCCGCCCGACCTGTTCCACCGCTTAAGCTTTCGCGGCCGCGGCGATCTGTCCTGGATTACTGGAGGACCGACCCATGAGCAACGTCGTCCGTTCATTCGCCGATGCGCTCGCCCTTGCGCTGCCAACTGCGCCGACACCGACCAACCCTGCGAATGACAACGTTCGGCGCCGGCTCGAGGACTTTCGCAGCGCGCTGACTACCGTGGATCACACAGTAACACCCGCTGTGGACCCCGGCTCTTTGCCAGCGGAGGCCCAGGCCTGGTTACAGAGCGCCATCGATGGCGCCCAGGGCACACCCGGGATTGTCACAGCGGCGCGGAACGCGGCCACAGCCGGCAGCTGGTACCAGATCTACGAGTCCGGTCCGGCCAGCGGTCACTCGGGGCCCGAACCGCACGAGGTCCTCACGGGGGGTATGTTTGCTGCCCAGATGATCGGCTTCCGTGGCCTGGTGACAAGCGACACACTGCTCGCGGGTCTGTTCCTACTGGGACCCGGCCTGCATTACCCGTTGCACCAACATCCGGCCACCGAGATCTACTTTGGCGTGTCCGGTGAGATCTGCATTCAACACGGCCTGGATGGCGAGCCGCAGGCTCTGGGCCCGGGTGATGTGTCACTGACGCCATCGAACCGACTGCATGCCCTGACGGTCGGCACGTCACCGGTGCTTTTGCTGTACTGCTGGCTGGGAGAGCTTGGCGGTCGCCAGTGGTGGTGGCGCCAGGACAGCGACGGTCACTGGTACCGGGACGCCTACGAGAGAACGGCCCGCGCCTCCTGGGAACGGACCGCAAGCGAAGCGGTGCCGGCCGACGTACTGGCCAGGCACTAACGCGGCAGGGATAATCGTCCTGTCACAACTGCAAGGTCAACGCTTTTGCATTCGTTGCCAAACACCGTAGAGGTCCCCTATGGCTGAAGAGCATTTCTTTGTAACCGGCGCGATGGGCTGCATCGGCGCCTGGGTCGTTCGCAACCTGGTCAAAGACGGTACCGGTGTGAGCGTCTTTGATCTCAGCACCGACCGGCATCGCCTGGAACTGATCATGACTGCGGATGAACTCTCCCAGGTCCAGTTCATTCAGGGCGACCTGACCCAGAGCGATGCCGTGACGGGCGCGCTCAAGGATTCCGGATCCACGCACATCATCCACCTGGGTGCGCTGCAGGTGCCATTCTGCAAGGCTGATCCCCCGCTGGGTGCTGCAGTCAATGTGCTCGGCACCGTGAATATGTTCGAGGCGGCCGACAAAGCCGGCATCGGACAGTTGGTTTACGCCAGCAGCGTCGGAGTCTACGGCCCCAAAGATATGTACCCCGGCAAACTTCTGCAGCACGACTCACCGCTCTATCCGATCAACCACTACGGCGTCTACAAGCAGGCCAATGAGGGCACAGCCCGGATCTACTGGCTGGACAACCAGATCGCCAGTATCGGGTTCAGACCCTACACGGTGTATGGCCCAGGGCGCGACCAGGGAATGACGTCGACCCCCACACAGGCCATGCTGGCCGCCGTACGGGGAGAGCCCTACCAGATCAGCTTTGGCGGCTACAACGGCTTTCAATACGTCGATGACATTGCCCGGCTTTTTATCCAGGCCGCACGCAGCACCCTGGCCGGTGCCGAGGTGTTCAACATCAGTGGTGCTGTTGCACACATGTCCGACGTCGTGGCGGCTATTCATGAGGTTCTGCCCGATGCGGGAATTACCCACGAAGACGCGCCACTGCCCTTCCCCGACGGGCAGACCGACAGCGAACTGCGAGGCCGGCTCGGCGAGATTCCGGACACCCCGCTGGCTGAAGGCGTGGCACGGACCATCCACCACTTTCAGGCCGCCATCGCGGACGGGCGCCTGCCCGGCAAGGCCTGAAATCAGACTCTTTTCCGGTACCGCAAGTCCTCAGGTTGCGCTCGTCAACAGCACTGGCCGCCGCTGGTGCCAGTCGGAGTCACGCTGGTAGGCCGCACCAATCTGCATCAGCAGCCCCTCCTCGAAAGGCCGACTGTTGAGCAACATCCCGATGGGCATCCCCGCGGTGGTGAAGCCACAGGGCAGCGACAGGCCCGGCATACCCGCCCATGAGAACAGATAAGTGAAGCGCGTGATGTGGTGGGTGATCGACAGCATGTCGGCACTGTCCCTGATCAGCGGCGCCGTCACCGGAGAAGTCGGAGTGAGGATCACGTCCACTTCTTCCATGGCGCGCTCGAGCACCCGGTTCCAGCGCTCACGGGCGCGTAACGCGGCAGCGTAATCCCGACCGCTCACGTCGCGACCCAGCAGGATCCTCGCCAGTACGTCTTCACCAAAGAGATCCGGTGACTGCTCGGCGCGCTCCCGGTGATATTCGTAAACATCGGCCCAGACCATCGGCATCACCGATTGGTGGGCCGTATCGGCACCCGGCAATTCGATCTCGACCAGCTCGGCGCCCAACCCGACCAGCTGCGCCGCTGCCTGTTCGAGCGCCTCTCCGACACCAGGCTCCAGATTCTCCAGAAAGAACCGGCGCGGGAACCCGATCCGCACCCCGGCGAGGTCACCGCTCATACGGCTCAGAAAATCAGGCCAGGTGTGGCGCACCGAATAGATATCTTCGTCGTCATAGCCTGCCATGACCGCAAACATCCGCGCCACGATGCCAACATTCCGGCCAAGCGGTCCAACCGTGTCGATGGCCGGGCAGACGCGGGTGAAACTGCCGGTCATGGGAACCGAACCCATAGATGGGCGCAGTCCGGTAACCCCATTTAACGCCGCCGGCGTGCGCACCGAACCGCCGGTATCCGAACCCACCGCGCCCACACACATCTCAGCCGCGACTGAAGCCCCGGCCCCGCCACTGGAACCGCTGGGTATTCTCTCAAGATCCCACGGGTTACGGGTCGAGCCGTAATGAGGGTTCTGAGTGGTCGAACCGTAGGCAAATTCATGCAGATTGGTCTTACCGATGATCACCGCACCGGCCCTGCGCAACCGATCAACGATCAGAGCGTCCTTCTGGGGCACGTAGTCTTCGAAAAATCGCGTGCCATTGGTGCACCTGACACCCGCGACATCAATGCAGTCCTTGACCGAGATTGGCACGCCGGCCAGCAGGCCCCGGCCATCGCCACGACAAAATTCCGCATCGGCACGCTCGGCTTTGGCCAGCGCGCTGTCTGACAAGACCGAGATAAAAGCATTCACTTCGCCGTCGAATCGTTCGATATTGGCGAGACACCGGCGGGTCTCAGCGACTGCACTTTGGTTATTCATGGTCGTCCTCTGGCTTTGACCATCAGCCCTCTCGAACCTGGTAAGGCATATTCCAGGTTGGGCCCGACGATTGATGTATTCAGTGTGATTGTGGCCGCAATTCCGCTGCGACGGCAAGGGTCAAACCTGCAAGCGCCGCAGGCCAGGCAGCGACTCTCTGAAGCCGGGGAATTCTGCCCAATGACCCTCACCCCTCGCTGCTGTTATTCTTCAACCTTGCGCGAATCATCCGAATGACAATCCCGAGTATCGCGACCAACAACGCGGATCCTCGCAGCCTACCAGGAAAACGCGATGGCCAGAGCCAATCTCAAACGTCTTTTTGCCAGTGAGCGCCTTAAAGTCAGTCACGCCCTGTTCGAGTTCTCGACCCCGGGGATCGGGCAACTTCTGGAAGGCGCCGGGGTCGACTTCGCTTTCGTCGACATGGAACATTCCGGTTTCGGGATCTCCGAGATCAAACGGCTTGTCACCAGCTTGCGAGCTGCCGACCTGCCTGCCCTGGTCAGACCTCCTTCAAAGAGCTATCACCATATCGCCCGGGCTCTGGATGTCGGAGCCGATGGCCTGCTGCTGCCGATGGTGGCCTCGGCTGACGAGGCCCGCGAGATCATCCAGCACATGTACTACCCGCCAAAGGGGCACCGGGGTATCGCGCTGGGGATCGCCCACGACGGTTACGCGCCACGCGCGCCCTCTGCGGCACTGGCCGCCGCCAACCGCCGGATCGCGATGGCCGCGCTGATTGAAACTGCCGAAGGCGTAGACAACGTCGAGGCCATTGCCGCAGTGCCGGGAGTCGACTGCGTGTGGCTGGGTCACTTTGATCTGAGCGCCTCACTCGGCATCCCGGGCCAATTCGATCACCCCGACTTTGTCCGGGCTGAAAGACGGATCAGGCGCGCTGCCCGCAGGCACGGCAAGGCCCTGGGCTTCCTGGTGGTTGATGCCGAGCAGGGTGCCGACCGCTTCCGCAAAGGCTACGACGTGATCTGTTACCAGATGGACACGCTGACCTACCAACAGACCTTGAGCCAGGGCATCGGAGAGCTGCGCCGCCGCTGTGGCCGCGCTAAGGCGCCAGGAAAACGATGAGCACCAGCGCTCCGTTCCGGGTGGCCCTGTCCGGGGCGTTCCGGAGCGCCGCAGGCGAGTCGGTGTTTCCGATGTTCGACCTGGGGCCGCTCGGGGATGATCCGAACGTTGAATTTTGCTACGTACCGGGCGTTGACGGGCGCATGACCGGCGAATCGCTGGAAGACTTCGATGCACTGGTGCTGCTGCTCGAGACTTTCGATGCCGGCAGTATTCCCGCCAGCGACCGGCTGAGCCTGGTCGCCCGGTTCGGAGTTGGTTTCGACACGGTCGATGTTTCTGCCTGCACGGCGGCCGGCATTGCCGTCGGCATCACGCCAAACGGCGTGCGCCGGCCGGTTGCCGTCGCCATACTGACATTTATCCTGACGCTTGCCGGCAGGCTCATGGTCAAGGACCGCCTGGTACGCGGTGGCCCCGAGACCTTTGCCCTCAGATCCGATCACATGGGCTCCGGTCTGATCGGCAAAACGCTCGGCTCGATCGGTCTTGGCAACATCGGTGCGGAAGTGTTCCGGGTCGCGGCACCACTCGGCATGCGCTTCATTGCGCATGACCCTTACATCGACCCGGCAGTCGCCCGGGAGGTAGGCGTGGAACTGACCGACCTTGAAACGGTCTTTCGGGAAAGTGACTTCCTGACCCTGAATGTGCCACTGTCCGATGAGACCCGGCACCTGGCCAACGCCGAGCGCCTCAAACTGATGAAACCGAGCGCCTACCTGATCAACACCTCGCGTGGGCCGGTGGTAGACCCGGCTGCGTTAGCACTGGCGCTGGAGTCCGGCATCATTGCCGGTGCCGGACTGGATGTCTTTGAGCCGGAACCACCCGCTGCGGACGACCCACTGCTGCAGATGGAAAACGTTATTCTGACACCGCACGCGCTGTGCTGGACGGACCAGTGTTTTGCCGGAATCGGGGCACAGGACCTGGAACACGTGTTTGCCGTCAAACACGGAGAGACACCTCTCGCCCTGGCCAACCCCGAGGTCGCCGACGAACCCGCATTCCAGGCCAAGCTGGCAAACTACCGTGCCCGCTTTGGAGCTCAGTCGACGTAACGCGTCCGGTCGGAGTCCAGCAGTTCCTGAACCCAGTCCATCCCAGTGATGCCGCTTTTGACCTTGGTCTCCAACGCTGTCTCGAGTTCCCGCACAACCTCAAGATCGCGCAGCACGGTGTCGATCCGCTCGCGGGCCACGACCACCACACCGTCGCGGTCCCCGATCAACAGGTCGCCCGAACAGATTGTCGTGCCGCCCATCGCGACCGGCAGCCCAACCGAGCCCGGTCCCTGGGAATATGGTGAGTTAGGCGAGACCCCGGTACAGAACACCGGGATTCCGACCGGCAGGATCCCCGCAACATCACGGACCAGTCCATCGGTGACGATCGCCCTGATCTTCTTGTTGCTGGCCATGACGGCAACGTTGTCACCGACCACCGCTGCGCCGTCGTAACCTGCCGTCTCGATCACCAGAACATCACCGGCCTGTGCCAGGGCGATCGCCGGCTGTACCGCCAGCATGTCTCTGGGCTCCAGATGCGCGGTGATCGCGGGCCCGACGAAGGTCATCTCGTTCAGTAATGGCTTGATGCGGTGGTCGAGAGCACCGGTGCCGTTCTGGGCATCGACCACGAAGCCGGTCGCAAGCCCCTGGAATGCTGCGATCTGCTCTGCCGTCGGCCGGGGGAATTCTTTTCTAACGGTCAGGGATACGGGTTCGCCGATCATTGTCTGCTCCGTGGATCGTGTGAGTTGGTTATCAGTTTTGTTGCGCGCGACTATAAACGATGTTGGCATCGAACCTATCCATGCGTCGCTTGGCCGAACCTGATCATGAAATCGGTACGGCTGCCCGGGAGGTCTTCGCTAGAGGGAGGGAAACCCTGGCAGATCCTGAAATATATTAAACTTGTTGTGATGATTGAACTTTGGACGACCTCATGAGCGACACCGTAACCCACACCATACGCCTCAGCCCGGCTGACAACGTCGTGGTCGCCCGCAACGCGCTACGCAGCGGTAGCGCTATCAGTGAAGAGGGCGTGACCACAGTTGAGGCTATCGATCCCGGGCACAAAATCGCCACGCGCCTGATCAAGCGGGGCGATACAGTGCGCAAATACGACCAGATCATCGGCATCGCTGAAGCCGATATCCAGCCGGGCCAGCACGTCCACACACACAACCTGCGAATGGACGACTTCGACCGCGACTATCAGTTCTGTCAGGGGGTAAAAAAACTCGATTACCGATCAGAGACTGAACGTGCCACGTTTCAGGGCATTGTCCGCGATGACGGGCGCATCGCCACCCGCAACTATATCGGCGTGCTGACCAGCGTCAACTGCTCCGCCACGGTGGCCCGCCATGTCGCTGCGAAATTCAATGACGCGGTACTTGCCGAGTTCCCGAACGTCGATGGCGTCGCAGCACTCACCCATGACTATGGCTGCGGGGGTTGTGCTGGAATGGGGCTCAACTATATCCAGCGTACCCTGTCCGGCTACAGTCGCCACCCGAACTTTTATGCGGTGGTAATCATCGGCCTTGGCTGTGAAGCCAACCAGATCGGTGCGATGATGGATGCAGAGAAGCTCAATCCGAGCGAGACACTGCACACATTTACGATTCAGGACTCGGGCGGCAGCGCGGCCGCAGCAGAACGTGGCGAAGGACTGGTCCGTGAGTTGCTGGCTGATGCCAACCGTATTGAACGGGTCGAGAGGCCCGCCAGTGACCTGGTTCTGGCGCTGGAATGCGGCGGTTCGGACGGGTATTCCGGCATCTCGGCCAACCCGGCGCTCGGGGCAGCCGCCGACCTACTGGTACTGAATGGCGGCACGGCCTGCCTCGCTGAAACACCGGAGATCTACGGCGCTGAGCATCTGCTCACCCGCAGGGCCGTAACCCCCGAAGTCGGACAGAAGCTGGTTGAACGCATTCGCTGGTGGGAAGACTACACGCGCAGTAATCACGCAGAGATGAACAACAACCCGGCACCCGGCAACAAGGCAGGCGGGCTCACAACCATCCTAGAGAAATCCCTGGGGGCGGTTGCCAAAGGCGGAACGACCAACCTGGTTGATGTCTACGAGTACGCTGAGGCGATCACCGAGAAGGGCTTCGTGTTCATGGACACGCCTGGCTACGACCCCGCTTCGATCACCGGCATGGTCGCCGGCGGTGCCAACATCACCTGCTTCACCACCGGACGGGGATCCGTCTACGGCGGCAAGCCGGTACCAAGCCTGAAACTCGCCACCAACACGTCGATGTACCTGCGTATGGAAAGCGACATGGACATCAACTGCGGGGAGATCGTCGACGGCGATGCCACGGTAGACAGCAAAGGCCAGGAGATCTTTGACAGAATCATCGCCTGTGCCTCAGGTGAGCCATCGAAATCCGAACTGATGGGCATGGGCGAGGAAGAGTTCGTGCCATGGACCGTTGGAGCGATCCTTTGAGAGGTTCCGTTTCGGTCGCCCACCGCTAGTACCAATCAACTCTTTAAACTTACTTCTGCTTCCCGTTTTACCATGCTGACGACTGAACAGCTCGATGCCTATCGCACACACGGGTATGTTGTTCCCGACTACCGGCTCGACGACGAAACCCTGGTGTCGATCCGGACCGACCACGATCGCCTGATCACCCGGCATCCCGAATTCCAACACTACTGCCCCACATTGCTGTCCTACGATCTGACGTTCCTCAATTACGCCCGCTTTCCTGAAATCCTGGACATGGTGGAGCAGATCCTCGGTGCTGATTTTGCGCTTTGGAACTCAAGCCTGTTTGCCAAACCAGCCGGCAACGGACAGGCCACGCCCTGGCACCAGGATGGCGAATACTGGCCGATCCGACCGGTCGCCACCTGCACGGTCTGGATTGCAGTCGATGACGCCAACTCCAGCAACGGCTGCCTGCGGATGATCCCAGGTTCCCACAAGAGCCAGGATCTGCTCCGGCACCACACCAATCCCGATCCTGACCTGACCCTCAATCAGGAGCTGCTGCCGACAGAATTCGACGAGACCCAGGCCGTGGATCTGATCCTCTCAGCGGGTCAGATCTCCCTGCACGACGTGCGCCTGGTGCATGGTTCCGAGCCCAACCATTCGGATCAACCACGCCGCGGCATGACCCTGCGCTACATGCCGCTGACTTCGGTGTTCGACCGTTCTCTCGCCAGCACCCAGTCACACAGTAAAGGCTTCCCCAATCACGGGGAACGGACTCTTTTTCTAATGCGCGGCAGCGATCAGACCGGTCTCAACGACTTTCGCATGCGCCAGTAACCCAACAGGAGAACCACACGATGGCGAACACTGAATTATCTGGCGTGATCCCGCCGATGACCACGCCTTTCACCGAACAAGGCGAGCTGAATCTTGCGGCCGTTAAAACGCAGATCGACTGGCTGGTGGACTGCGGAGTCAGTGGCATCGCCGTCGGCGGCAGTACGGGCGAGGGCCACACCCTGCAAGCTGACGAGTTCAAGGCCCTGATCGAGGCTGCCATGTCGGCAGCAGACGGACGCATTGCGGTGATTGCCGGCATCATCACGGATTCGACCCGGGAGTCGGTCAGGCGCGGCCAGATGATACGCGACTCCGGTGTTGCAGCGCTGCAGGTCACGCCGGTGCACTACGTGTTCAAACCCGAAGACGATGACACGGTGGCCCACTTCAGGACGCTGACCGGCGAGACCGGCATGCCGGTGATCATCTACAACGTGATTCCGTGGAACTATCTGTCGCCGGAGTTGCTGGTCCGGGTCATGCGTGAGGTGCCAGGTATCATCGGCGTCAAACAGAGCGCCGGCGATATGAAGCTTTTTGCCGACCTGATGATATCAGCTGCAAAGGACGACCTTATCTTCAGCGCCGTGGATGGCCTGCTCTACGCCAGTTACTGCCTCGGGGCGCACGGTTCGATCGCAGCGATCCTGTCCGCGGCCCCCGGACCGAGCGTGCGACTGTGGCAGGCCACAAAATCGGGGGATCACGCGACCGCACTCGATCTGCACGAACGACTGCTGGTGCTGTGGAACGCCATTGTCGGCGACGCCCTGCCGGCCACTACCAAGTGCGCACAGATTCTCCAAGGCATCCCGGCCGGACACCCCCGACAACCAATGTCCATGCCTTCGGAACAGCAGCAGGCCGTTATCCGGAAAGCTCTCCAGGGACTTGATCTCGTCTGAAGACTGAGTGGTGAAAGCAGTGGCAGTGCTGAACCCCGGTGTACTGACTGACTTCTCTGGCAGACATTCTTTCATGACCGATCATCAACGCCCGCACGCTGCCGAGCCCACCCTTCCCCGGTCGGATCGGTGAATATTCTGCGCAGCCAGAGCTTCGTTATCGTCGCGGCCTGTTTCCTGGTTCAGGCTGTCTATGTGGGTGTGCTGTTTACGTTCGGGGTTCTGTTTCTGGAACTCGAGCGCACTTTCGGCTGGTCCCGCGCGACCATCTCCGGAGCGTTCTCATTGTTTCTGGTCGGCACTGGCGTAATCGGGGTCGTGATGGGACGGCTCAACGACCGCTTTGGACCGCGTCGCATCATGATCGCCGGGGCTATCGTCCATGGTGTCGGCTACGCCCTGATGTCGATCATCCAGGCGCCCTGGCAGTTTTACTTCTTCTATGGTGTTCTGGCGGCGATCGGATTCAGCACCCATGACATCGTCACGCTGTCCACCATCGCCCGCTGGTTCAGCACCCGCAGAAGCCTGATGTCCGGTATCGTCAAGGCCGGGGCGGGTGCCGGCCAGTTCGTCATCCCGATGCTGCTCACCCTGCTGCTCGCGCGCTGGGACTGGCGTATAGCGTGCCTGATCTTTGGCGCGGCCTCGACCCTTATGCTCACTGTTCTGGCCCAGTTCCTGACCCGCGATCCACCGGCGGGCAGTGGCAAGGATGCTGCCGGCCTGTCGGTCGCTGCCGGTTCAGCAGAAGCTGAAACCGGCCTGACCCTCGGCCAGGCTGTCAGAACGCGAAATTTCTGGCTCCTGTGTGCCGGACAATTCCTGATTTTCTTCTGCCTGATGGTGATCATGATCCACATCGTCCCACACGCCCGGGATCTCGGATTCGAACCAGGCCGGGCGGCACAGGTACTGGCAACCATCGGGGCGGCCAGTATTGTCGGGCGTATCGCGATGGGTGCCACAGCCGACCGACTGGGTGGCAAAAGCGCACTCATTGTCGCCTATTGCGTACTCTCGGGCAGTCTGATCTGGCTACTTTTCATCCACGAGCCCCGGCTATTGTTTCTTTTCGCGCCGGTTTACGGGTTTACCCACGGTGCCTTTTTCACGCTCATCTCTCCGACCGTGGCGGAATTGTTCGGCACCCGCGCCCACGGAGTCATCTTCGCCATCGTTCTGTTGCACGGCACCATCGGCGGTTCCCTGAGTCCGCTCATTGCCGGCATCGTTTTCGACGCCGAGGGCAGTTACCAGCCCATTTTTCTGGTTCTGGCCGCGCTTGCCATCACCGGCCTCGTACTGGTTAACTTTCTCCAGCCCGCCCGGGTGGAGCGCGCCCGGGCGGGTTGAACCAACGCCTCTTTGGGAGGTCACTCGAACAGACCAATGCCCCGTCAAAGACCCTACCGAATCGGCACCGGTGCCGGATTCTCCTCCGACCGGCTTGACCCGGCGATAGACCTGGTCAAGCGCGGTCAACTTGACACGATCGTCTTCGAGTGCGTGGGTGAGCGGACCCTGGCCTTTGGCCACCGCGACCGGCAGGCCGATCCGGCGGCAGGCTACAACCGGCTTCTGGAGGCCCGCCTGCGGGCGATGCTGCCGCTGTGCCGGGCTCACGGTACCCGGTTGATCACTAACATGGGAGTCGCCAACCCCCAGGGTGCGGCCGAGGTGGCACTGCGGGTGGCCCGCGATCTGGACCTCACGGGACTCAGGATCGCGGTGGTCACCGGAGACGATGTGTTGGGCCACATTACCAGTGACACGCACTTGGCCGAGCCGGACTGCAGTGTTGCCGAGATCGGACGCATCCCGATCGGCGCCAATGCCTACCTGGGTGCCCAGGCCATTGCCCCGGCTCTTGAGGCCGGTGCCGAGCTGATCATTACCGGCCGGGTCGCCGACCCTGCGCTGTTTCTTGCGCCCCTTGCCCATCATTTTGACTGGGCCGACGACGACTGGCCAACGCTCGGCGGCGGCACTCTGGTCGGACACCTGCTGGAGTGTGCCGCCCAGGTCACGGGCGGGTATTTTGCCGACCCGGGCTACAAGGACGTGGCCAATCTCGCCTTCGTCGGGTTTCCGCTGGCCGAAGTCGATGCCGGCGGCAATGCGGTCATCAGCAAACTCCCAGGGACCGGGGGATGTGTCGACACCCGTACAGTCAAAGAACAGATGCTCTACGAGGTGCACGACCCGTCTGCCTATCTGACACCGGACGTGACTGCAGACTTCTCGAACGCCCGGGTATCACCGGCCGGAGACGACCGCGTACAGGTATCCGGTGCCAGCGGCACGGAAAGGCCCCACGATCTGAAAGTCACAGTCGCCTTTGATGGCGGCTACCTGGCCGAGGCAGAGGTCTCCTACGCCGGGAGCGGCGCCATCGAACGCGCGCGGGTCGCCGGACAGATCGTCGAAGAGCGCCTGGCCACCGTTCATGGTATCGATGCGCCGTGCCGTACTGACCTGATCGGCATGAATGCGCTGCACGGTATCCAACCGGAGCAATCGTCTGACATCCGGGACGTACGGTTGCGCATCGCGCTGCGCAGCCCAGACCGGCAGAACGCGGACGCAGTCTTGTGGGAGGTCGAAGCACTGCTGTGCTGCGGACCGGCCGGCGGCGGCGGCTACCGCGGCCGGGTAGATGACAGCGTCCTGACCTATTCAACCTTCCTTTCGCGCAACAAAGTCAGACCATCGGTCGAGGTCAGGACCGTATGAGCCGGACCATCGAGTTGCGGGAGATCGCCCATGCCCGTGCCGGCGACAAGGGCAACCGGTCCAACGTGTCTGTGTTCGCTCATCACCCGGATGACTATCAGCTGATCGTTGACCAGGTCACCGTCGAGCGGGTGAAGAACGCGTTCGCCCACGTATTAAGGGGGCCGGTCACGCGCTATACGCTGCCGAACCTGGGCGGTATCAACCTGGTAATGGACGAGGCGCTTGGCGGCGGTGTCAACGAGTCTTTGAACCTCGACAGCCACGGCAAGTCGTGGAGCTTCATGATCCTGTCACTGACTGTTGAAGTCAGTGACGCGGTTGCCCGACGTCTCGAGTACAACCCCAACTCCGGAACCACACCATGAGTGACATCCGTTTTCCAGCTCTCGGCAGCGACCGGGAGAGCGTTCTGCAAAATCTCGAGCAGGGCCGCAGCAGCGACCCGCCGTGGTACGGGCCCCGGCTTTTTATCGGCGGAAGCTATTTCGGCGGTCAGGATGTACTGCAGGTCGCGAACGACGCCAGCCGCATTTACCAGAACCACAACGCGCTCTACGCCGGCCAGCGGTTTCCGGCGTTGGTCCAGATTGAGAGCGAACTGGTCAGTGCCTGCCTTGATTTGCTCAACGGGTCGGCCGGTGCAGGCGGCAGCCTGACCAGCGGCGGTACCGAGAGCCTGCTGCTGGCCGTGATGACAGCCCGCGACTGGGCTGCTGACCAGCGACCTGTGCCTGGTATCCCGGAGATCGTCATCCCCGAAGCCGCTCATCCGGGGCTCGACAAAGCCGCGCACCTGATGGGTCTTAAGGCCTGTCGCCTGCCTGAGAGCACGGACTACCGTGCCGATCCGGCACAACTGGCTGCCGCGATCGGTGACAACACCATCATGCTGATCGCCTCGGCGCCGTCGTACCCGTTCGGGGTGACGGACCCGGTCAACGAAATCGCCCAACTCGCCCGCGAGCGGCATTTATGGTGCCATGTCGATGCCTGTCACGGCGGTTTTGTTCTACCGTTTGCCCGGCAACTGGGGCGTGCGGTTCCCGAATTTGATTTTGCCATCGCCGGCGTCAGCTCAATATCGGTTGACATTCACAAGCTGGGATACGCCAATAAGGGAGTCTCCACCCTGCTGCTTCACGATGCCTCGCTCGAGCAGTACCAGCGCTACAGCTTCGATGACTGGCCGGCCGGGCTCTATTCGACCGCTGGGCTTTCCGGCTCCCGCTCGGCCGGCGGGCCGGCCTCGGCCTGGGCGGTGATGCATTACCTGGGCGAGGCCGGTTACCGAAAAATCGTCTCTGAGATACTGGCGGCACGCGACCGGCTGATCGGCGGAATCGGATCTATTGCCGGTCTGCGGGTCCTGGGCGAGCCCGATGCCTACCTGGTAGCGGTGACCTCGGACGAGATCGACATCCTTGCAGTCGACGATTTCATGGCGGAGCGCGGCTGGACTGGTGGTCAACTCAAGCGACCACCTGCTATTCACCTGTTCCTGGACCGTTCGAATGTGATCAGCATCGATCATTACCTGAACGACCTGGCTGATGCGGCCGGCCGGGTGCGGGCCGGTGAACGGGCGGACCCACGCGCGGCTCAGGTCTATGCTCGCTGATTCTTGATCAAAGCCGAAAGCCGGCCGAGTGATTTGTATTGGGCGAGGTCGGTGTCAGAATAACGGGACAATGACCGCCTGCTGGGCTGTTCAGCGCGGACGGCACACTGCATTCACTAACCCAAGAGAGGAATGTTCACCATGCGACTGGAAAATAAGATCGTCCTGATTACGGCTGCGGCCTCCGGCATGGGACGGGCCGGGGTCCTTCGCTTTGCCGCGGAAGGCGCCCAGGTGGCGGCCGTTGACATCGATCAGGCCAGCCTGGACGCGGTGGTCAAGGAAGTTACCGATGCCGGGGGCAGCGCCACAGGCATCTGCGCCGATCTCACCCAGGACACCGACTGCCACCGGATCGTCGACGATACCGTCGCGGCCTTCGGCGGACTGGACCTCTTATGGAACCACGTCGGTCACCCCGGCCCCTCGTCGGTCGAAGGCATCGACCCTGACGACTACGAGATCGCCATGGACCTCAACGTGCGTTCAGTGTTCTGGACCACCGGCAGGGCCATCCCGGAATTGCGCAAGCGCGGCGGCGGCAGCATTCTCTTCACGGCCTCGATCGCCGGGCTGATTGGCTCGCCGTTCAGCCCCGTCTACTCCGCCGCCAAGTGGGGCGTGAACGGCATGATGGCGTCGCTCGCGGGCCGCCTTGCTGCGGACAACATTCGTGTCAACAGCGTTTGCCCCGGGCCAATAGACACCCCGATGTTGAAGGTCTTCATGGGGCGGCCCGACCAGGAGACCGACCGCGAGGCCAACCAGGCGATGATGGAGAAACTGACCCCGCTCGGCCGGGTCGGCCGGCCCGAGGAGATCGCCAACGCGGCGTTGTTCCTGTTGTCGGATGAAGCGTCTTTTATCACCGGCGTTGCGCTGCCGGTAGACGGGGGCTTTGTCTCCAAGTAACCGGGGCGCCCGCAGTCCCTGGTCTTGTGCTGCGCTGCGCTTCGCAGCGCCAAACTGTTACAGGATTTGCTATTGATGATCATTGACCACAACAATCTTCGCACGCTTGCCAGAGAGATGCTGATTGCGTCCGGCAGCGAGGACGATGAGCCCGCAATCGTTTCCGACAACCTGGTCGATGCAAACCTGCTCGGCCACGACAGCCACGGCATCGGCATGCTGCCCCGCTACCTGGAAGCGGTCCGGGCCGGCGAACTCACCGTCAACCAGCACGCCCGGATCGATGTTGACACGGGCTCTATGCTCACTGTGGACGGGGGTGCAGGCTACGGCCAGGTGATCGGGATGGAGGCCATGGACATTGGCATCGAAAGGACCAGGCAGCACGGCGTGTGCGTACTCGCCACACGCCACTCGTTTCACCTGGGCCGGATCGGCGCCTGGGGCGAGCGCTGTGCCGAGGCCGGACTGGTGTCGATGCACTACGTCAACGTGGTCGGTCACTCCGGCCTGGTGGCTCCTTACCGCGGCTCCGACGCCCGTTACGCGACCAACCCCTACTGCTGCACACTGCCCGGGACCCCCGGCCAGGAGCAGGTCGTACTCGACATGGCGACCACATTGATGGCCCAGGGCAAGATCCGGGTCGCCCGCAACAAAGGCGAGCGCCTGCCCGAAGGTGTGGTGATCGACGGCCAGGGCAGACCGAGCACCGACCCCGAAGTCATGTTCCAGTCGCCGCAAGGTGCGATGATGCCGTTCGCCACCTACAAGGGTTATGGGCTGGCACTGGTCTGCGAACTGCTCGCCGGGGTACTGAGCGGCGGCGGGACCTGCCGGCCGCAGACCAACAGGAACCACGACACGATCCTGAACAACATGCTGTCGATCATCATTGATCCTACCCGCCTGGTCGGGCAGGACTTCTTCGACAGCGAGGCTGCAGCGACCCTCAGCCACGTCAAGGCTTCACCGCCACTGAACCCGGATGAACCGGTGCTGGTACCGGGCGATCCGGAACGGGCCACAGGAAAACAGCGCCGCGCCGACGGGATTCCGGTCGACGAGCAGAGCTGGCGGCTGTTCGCCGACGCCGCCCTGACGGCCGGCATCGCCGAGGACCGGATCGAGGCGCTTGCCCGGGTCTGATCCGACCACGTAACCGGGCAGTTCGCCCAGCGGCCGCCAGGCCGAACGGGGTCTACGGTCCCTTCAGGGTATGGGGTGCGGAAAAGCTCCCCGTCGGGCTTCATAGGCCGCCCCGATCCGCACTGCCATCGACTCATCGAACCCGCGGGCCAGAATCTGCAATCCCCCGGGTAGATTGGCCGAGGTCAGACCCATCGGCACAGACAGCCCGCAAAGGCCAAGGTAGTTGCCCGCACGGGTAAAATGGGCCGGCGTCGATGACTGGTCGACCTCATCCAGCGCCACAGCCGGTGTCGCTACGGTCGGGGTCAGCAGCGCGGCAAATCCCCGCAGGCTCTCGAGGTATCCCGCCTGGTCCTGGCGCCGCTGGGCGAGCGCTCCAATGTAGTCGCGGGCCGATTTGCTCTGCCCCAGCAGGATCCGGGGCCGGACGTCCGGATCGACGGGCAGATCCTCGGACTCGTACAGCGCACCGTGGTGGAAGTACCCTTCCGAGCCGATGATGGTAGCCGTCGCGGCCGTCATGTCGGCAAAGGCCATCGGCCCATTGAAGGTCACCAGTTCCGCACCCAGGCTTTTGAGTTCCTCGCAGGCGGCGTCGTACAACGACAGGATCTCGTTGTCGACAACGACCCGTTCGGTGCCGTTCAGCACACCCAGCCGCAGGCCGCTGACGCCCTGGCTCAGCGCACCGAACAACCCGTCGCCGGTACTCATGTCACGCTCGGTGTCCAGTGGGTGTCGGCCCAGCATGACTTCGAACATCAGCACTGCATCGGCCACGCTGCGGGTCATCGGCCCGGGGGTATCCAGAGTATGCGAAAGGGGCATGATGCCGTCGGTCGGCAGCAGGCCTTCGGTGGTCTTGAGACCCACGATGCCGCACCAGCCGGCCGGCAAGCGGACCGAACCGCCGGTGTCGGTGCCGACTGCACAGCCGGCCATGCCGGTCGCGACCGAGACACCCGAACCGCTTGAGGAACCGCCCGGCGTACGCGCCGTGTCGAGGTCCCAGGGGTTGTGCGGGGTGCCCATATGCGTGTTTGTACCCCAGCCGCCCATCGCGACCTCGACTGTTTTGGTCTTGCCGAGAAGGACACCTCCAGCAGCGAGCAGGCGACTGGCGATGGTAGCGGTCGCCGGGGAAACGCGTTCCAGCATGGTCTTTGAACCGCCGGTCGTGATCCGCCCTTCGACGTCGACGATGTCCTTGAGGGCAAATGGCACCCCGTGAAACGGGCCGATGCGATGGCCGCTGGTGCAGGCCCTGGCCGCACCCTCGGCTCCGGCCATCGCCTCGTCTTCGTAGACCACCTGGAACGCCCCCAGCTGCCCGTCCAGCGACCTGATCCGTTCCAGACAGGTCTCAACGGCATCCACCGGGTTCATCGACCCGTTTCCTATTCCCCGTGCAAGATCGGTAACGGACAGATAAGTCGAATCGCTCATGGTTTGGCGCCCTTTCAGTTGAGGCGGAGACCCTCCGCCTCGATTAGCTCTTTTGCGGGTCGAGGTCGAGCCGCACCGTCTGGCCGATACCCGGTGTATCCGCGCCGGGGTATCGACTCATCACCAGCGGGTCATGGCCCGGCACCACGTGATCCGGGGTACTGGCGAGCGCCACCAGGCGCTTGAAACCCTGCAGCATGTCAGAGACATTGTAGACCAGTGGAAACGGCGCAGCGTCCTCGAAGTTGGCGTAAAAGTGGCTGGCATCGCTCGCCAGCACCACCCAGCCGCGCGCGGTCATGACCCGCACGCACTGCAGGCCCATGGTGTGACCGCCGATATGGTGGACCGTCACACCGGGCGCGAGTTCACTGTCACCGCTGTGAAACACCACCCTGCCGCGGAACACCTGACGCACCATCTCGACAATGTGGTCCACGGTGTAGGCACCGGCAAAGTAACCCTGGGTCATGTGCGGCCCGGTCGCGTACTGCATCTCGAGTTCCTGCAGATGGAATCGGGCAGCTGGAAAGTCTTCCAGTGAGCCAGCGTGGTCGTAGTGAAGGTGGGTCACGATGACATCGCTGACCTCGCGCGAGTCGATACCCAGCATGGCCAGACCCTCGGCGGGCGAGTCACCGTACTCACACACCCAGCTACCGTTGGAGCCCTCGGTCCGCCTGGTCCACTCGGCCCGGTCGAAGCCGGTGTCGACCACAATGGTCCGGTTGGTATTACGCAATACCCAGATATAGTAGGCAATCGGCTGATCGTGGTCATGTTCAGGGTCTGTCCAGCCGCTGACGATGAAGTTCTCGTGGCGTTTTCGATTCGAGCGCACGGCATAGCACAGGGCGTAGACTTCGTAAGACTCCGGGTCGGCCATGGTAGTTTCTCCGGTATTCGAGGGTCTTGATCAGAAACGGCGCTAGGCCCGCGGACTGTCAAGTCTACAGCCAGACAACCCCGCTGGCACGGAACGCCCCGGCTGCAGAACGGCCGCGCCTGTGCCGGGCTGTGGTGATATTTCGATCCCGCCGTGGCATGATGATCTGCATCTCGAATGCCTGTCACCAGGCGCTGTACTGTCCACAACCGGCAGGAGAACGAAGCATGACTGAAGGAAACACCATCGGCGTTGTCGGCCTGGGAAACATGGGCCTGCCCATCGCATTGAACCTGGTCAAAGGGGGTTACCCTGTTGCCGGAGTGGAGATCGACCAGGGCCGCTGGGAGACTGCCGAAGGGCTCACCTACGTGGCCGATGCGGCGGCGGCACTGGCGAGAACCGACACCCTGCTGCTCAGCCTGCCGGATGGCAAGGTGGTACAGGCGTTCCTCGCCGGGTTGCTCGAACTGTCACTGCCCGATGCGGTGACGGTCATCGACACCTCGACCATCGGCCCGAAGACCAGTCAGGAAATCTCCCGGCAACTGGCCGGCACCCCGCTCCGCTACCTGGACAGTCCCGTGTCCGGCGGTGTACACGGTGCCCAAGCGGGCACCCTGGCCGTAATGTGCGCGGGGTCCCGGGCGCTGTACGACCGGGTCCACCCGGCACTCGCCACCTTCAGCGCTAACCAGTTCTTCATCGGACCTGAACCAGGCCAGGCGCAGGTCCTGAAGATCCTGAACAATTTCCTCTCAGCCACGGCACTCGCGGCCTCCAGCGAAGCACTTCTTTTCGGCCAGGCCCACGGCCTGGAGTTGACCCAGATGTGTGATGTGATCAATGTCTCCACCGGCATGAACACGGCGACCCTCGACAAAATCCCCCGCCAGGTGGCCAGCGGCGAGTACAACACCGGCTTCAGCAACTCGCTGATGTACAAAGACATCTCGCTCTACCTGGAACGTTGCCAGGAACTGGGTACACCCGGCAGGATCAGCCAGACGGTCGTCGACCTCTGGGGTGCCTTCACGACGTTGTCGCCTCAGAGCGATGCGACTAACATATTCCGTTACGTCGACCAAACCCTCTAACCACCCCGCACCCGTGGCAGCAGCCGCCTGCAACCGGGTCAGGGCAAGGATTGCTCTCACGTTATGAAAATCTGCATCATCGGTGCCGGCGCGATGGGCGGCCTGTACGGCGCCCGCCTCATCAGGGCGGGCCAGGACGTGTCGTTCGTCGACAACCGGCAAGACGTGGTCCATAACATCAACCGGGATGGCCTGCACTTGAGCGGAGTCGACGGCGAACACTGGATCCCCGGGCCCGCTTCGGTCGATGCAGCCGATTTCGCGCCGGCCGATATCGCATTCATTCACACCGACACCAACAACACCGGCAACGCGGCACTGCACGCACAGAAGGTACTGTCGGCAGATGGCGGCTGGGCGATCACTTTTCAGAACGGCATCGGCAACGTCGAGACCCTGCAGGATGTGCTCGGCCCGGCACGGGTTGTCGGCGGGATCAGCTACCACAGCGCGGCCTCACCGGCACCGGGCCACTCCGATCACACCAATGCCGGGCGCACGTTCATCGGCGAGCTGAACGGGGCAGACAGCGGCCGTATTCGGCAGCTAAACGACCTGCTGACCGGTGCCGGATTCGACGTGAGCGTCGCCGAGGACATCGAGAGCGTTATCTGGAGCAAGTTCGTACTCAACTGCGCAGTCAATCCGGTCAGTGCCATGACGGGGCTTCGAACCGGCGAGATCGGCGCCAGCGAACCCGCCAGAGCCTTCCAGCAGGCGATCCTGGAAGAAGTGCTTGAAGTCGTCCAGGCCAGGGGCATCTCGCTGGGCGACACGGACCCCAGGGCCACGGTGGAAGGGTTTACCGGACGGCTGTTCAATCGCCCGTCGATGCTGCAACACATGGACGCCGGACTGGCGACCGAGATCGATTCGCTGAACGGCGCCGTGGTGCGCGAGGGCCAGAGGCTGGGCGTCGACACCCCGTTCAACCAGGCGCTGACCCTGCTGGTCAAAGCCCGCAACGCTCAGCTGATTCAGGCCCTTCACGGGCCGCCGATCGACTACCAGGCCCTGGAAGCCAGCGGCCAGGCAGATACATAGGTTGCAACGAGACAATCACTCAAGTTTTTCTTCGGAGGACCTCGACCATGCCGTATGCCACAACTGACGATGGGATCAAGCTGCACTACGAGATCACCGGTGCCGGCGATCCGCTGGTGTTCGTCCACGAGTATGCGGGCGACCACCGCAGCTGGGAGCCCCAGATGCGCTATTTCGGCCGTCGCTACCAGTGCGTGACCTACGCTGCACGGGGCTACCCGCCCTCGGACATCCCCGACGAGCTGGAGCAATACTCGCAGGACCGGGCCCGCCTCGACATTCTGACCATCCTGGATCACTGCGGTTTCGACAAGGCCCACGTCTGCGGGCTGTCGATGGGTGGTTTCGCCGCCCTGCACTTTGGCCTGCATCACCCCGAGCGCGCCGTGTCGCTGGTGGTTGCGGGCTGCGGCTATGGTGCGGAAAAAAACATGCAGGATCAGTTCCGGGCAGAGGCTGAAGCGACAGCCAGTTTCATCGAAGAGTTCTCCAACGAAGCGTTCGCCGACAAATATGCCGAGGGCCCGACCCGTGTGCAGTTCAAGAATAAGGACCCCCGTGGCTGGCTGGAGTTCAGGAACCAGCTGGCAGAGCATTCGATCCGCGGCTCGGTTCTGACCATGCGCGGGGTGCAGGCCCGCCGGCCATCGCTGTACGACCTTGAAGAACAGATGCGAGAGCTCACCGTACCGACCCTGATCCTGACCGGCGACGAGGACGAGCCCTGCCTGATTCCCGGGGTTTTCATGAAGCGTCTGATCCGCAGTTCCGCCCTGGTCACGCTGGCCAATGCCGGGCACACCATCAACCTGGAAGCACCGGACGAATTCAATCAGGCGGTCGACCAGTTCCTCATCCAGGTCCGCTCGGGCCGCTGGCCGGTACGCGTGGCACCGACCGAGGCCGGGGGTTCTATTCTGGGGATGAATGAAAAGAAGGCTTGACCTGAACGTCAGCCTGACCCATCGATCGTGAACGACTCCCGGCCAGCTCGTGCGATCGCCCTGATGATCGCCTCGATCGCGTTCATCTCGGTGGTCGATGCGACCTGCAAGGCTTTTACCGACGAACTGCACGCGGTACAGCTGGTGTGGGGTTACTTTATCGGTATCCTTACGGCGCTTTGCCTTTATTACAGTGTGCGCCGGGTCGGGTGGCGTGATCTTACCCGTACCGGCCGGCCGCTACTGCTGTGGCTGCGCTCGGCTCTCCTGGTCGGGTCGATCATGTCGCTGTTCGTCGGCCTGACCTATCTGCCGCTCACCGATGCGACGGCCATCGGCTTCATGGCGCCGCTGTTCATTACCGCGCTTTCCGTAGTATTGCTCAAGGAGCAGGTGGGGATTCACCGCTGGCTGGCGGTCGTCGCAGGGCTGATCGGAGTGGCCATTATCGTGCGTCCCGGCGGCGGGATCTGGCACTGGGCGGTGATCATGCCGCTGATCGGGGCGCTCTGCTTTGCGCTCTACCAGATCATCACGCGGATGATGACGGCAAGTGAAACCACCCAAACCATATTGTTCTATACGGGCCTGGGGGGTGTATTCTGGAGCACGCTGGTGGTCATCTTCTTCTGGCGCGAACCCCAGCCCGAACACTGGCTGGTGTTCTTTGCCACCGGAATCCTCGGTGCGACGGCGCATCTGTGCCTGGTCGAGGCTTTCCGCCGGGCGCAGGCCTCGCTGATCGCACCGTTCAATTACACCAAGCTGATCTTCGTCGCCATCCTTGGCTACCTGCTGTTCGATGACGTGCCGACGCTCAACACCCTGGCGGGTAGCGCCGTCATCATCATGGCGGGCTGCTATGTGCTGTATCGGGAGACCCTCACCACCAGGCCCCGACCCACCGCCAGCGGCTAGTTCATAAGAGCCGCCGCGCCTGACAACTACTTCCAACTGTCTCTCTACTTTGCAACATCAATCACCAGTCAAGCTGTTGCTATTGTTTCTGGCCGTGCTCCCGGGAGCATATCTCAACAGCTGGGCTTCCGATCAAAGCAAATTCGAGATCCCGGAATATGTTTCAAACAGTGCTTGCGCCGCCTGCCACATACAAGAGTTCAACTCCTGGTCAGACTCGGATCATGCCTGGGCGATGAGACCGGCTGACGACCGGAGCGTGCTTGGTGATTTCAGCGGTACAACGTTCAGTTACTTTGGCGACACAAGCAGGTTCTTCAAACGGGACGGCCGATATCTCGTCACTACGGCGGGACCGGACGGTGAACCGCACGATTATGAAATCAAGTACACCTTCGGTATCGACCCTCTCCAGCAGTACCTGATCGAGTTTCCAGGCGGGCGTCTGCAGAGCCTGAGCATCGCCTGGGACACCCGCCCTGAAACCGAGGGCGGCCAGCGCTGGTTTCATCTTTATCCCGATCAAGAAATCCAGCCCGGCGACCCGCTTCACTGGACCGGGCCCTACCAGAACTGGAACGGCATGTGTGCCGAATGTCACTCCACCAACCTTGTAAAAGCATACGATGCGACTCACCAGCGTTATCAAACCCACTGGAGTGAAGTCAACGTCAGCTGTCAGGCCTGCCATGGGCCAGGCTCCGCACATCTTGAATGGGCGCGACAAAAAGAACAGGGGATCGAGGTCGGCAGACTCACCAACGGGCTGCTGTCTGTACCCTTATCCACTACAGAATCGACCGGCATCGAAGGCTGTGCACGCTGCCACGCGCGGCGCCGGCAGGTCACCGCTGAGAACCGGATTGATCGGCCGTTTCTGGATAATTACCTGCCGGCCACCCTTCGACCCGGACTTTATTTTGCGGATGGACAGATTCAGGACGAGGTGTATGTCTACGGCTCTTTTCTCCAGAGCAGGATGCATCAGGCCGGAGTCGTCTGCGCGGATTGTCATGATCCGCACAGTGCCCAATTGAAAGCATCCGGCAACGCTGTCTGCACCCAGTGCCACCAGAGCACGGGCAACCCGCGATTTGCCGGATTACGAAACAAGACCTACGACGGATCCGACCACCATTTTCATCCTGCCGGTTCAGCAGGCGCCCAGTGCGTGAACTGCCATATGCCTGCCCGCACTTACATGCTGGTGGACCCCAGACGGGACCACAGTTTCAGGATTCCCCGCCCGGACCTCTCTGCCAAGCTCAATTCACCCAATGCCTGTAATCAGTGTCACACGAACCAGAGTGCCAGCTGGGCTGCCAGCACAATCGCCCAATGGTATGGTCCCGACCGCCGCCGGGAACAGCACTATGGTGAGGTATTTGCTCTCGCCCGGTCCGGCGACGCCAGAGCGATACCGAAACTGATCGCACTGCTCTCCGACCTTTCCCAACCCGCTATCGTCAGGGCCACCGCCGTAGCGTTTCTGACGCCGGGCGATCTGCCACAGTTCCAGGCCATACTCGATGCCGCTTATGACCAGGATCCCCTGATCCAGGCGAGTGCCATCCCTGCCCTGAATTCCCTGCCGCCGCGTCAGAAGGCCAAGGCGGCTGGCCCATTGCTGGAAGCCTCGTCGCTCGCGGTTCGTACCGAAGCCGCCAGGGTTCTGGGCTCGGTCTCACCTGAACTGCTCTCCGCTTTACAACGTCTCCGGCTGAAGGAAACTCTCAATGTCTATCGCGCAACCCAACTGGCGACCAGCGACGTCATTCCCGGAGCACACCTCAACCTGGCGGTCCTGGCAGCCGGCCGTGGCCAGCCCCAGCAATCAGAACAGCATTACCTGAATGCCATTGCCCTGGACCCTTACTTCCTGCCAGCCAGGATCAATCTCGGCAATCTTTACAATGCGCTGCGGCGAAACCGCGAGGCTGTCCAGGTATTTCGCGATGGCATTGTGCTATCTCCCGACGAAGGAGAACTGCACTATTCCCTGGGCCTGATCCTGGCCGAAGAAAAACAACTTGAAGCCGCTGTAATCTCCCTGGCCAGGGCATCAGAGTTGCTGCCGGATCGAACGCGGGTGCACTACAACCATGCGCTGGCGTTGCAACATCTCGACCGGCCGGCGGACGCCGAATCCGCCCTGACCAGGGCCTACCAAACCAACCCTGAAGATCCAGAAGTGCTGCAGGCGCTGGTCATTCTTTACGCGCAGCAGAGAAAATGGGATGAGGCCATCGTATACGCCAGACAAATCGTGAAACTTTTCCCCAATGCCTCCGGGGCAAACCAGACGCTGGATCAGCTTCTAAAACTGCGCGACCGGGACAACCAGTAACAGAGGGAATATCCGGCCGACCTGTGAGTCTGCTCTGGGTTGGAGCACCCAGTCGGATAAAAAAGGCCCATGGTCATCGGTCGATCACCATGGGCCCTTTAGAATCAGAACACGAGAACTATGAGGAGCCGCCAGTACCCTTCAGCATCTCCATGACCTGCTCAACATTGAAGGCAGCTGCTTTCTGGCGTGGTGGAAATTCAATGAATGTCTTCAGGAATTCCGCCACATACCCCTGTGCGGGAATCAGAAAGAAAACCCGGTCCAGCATCCAGTCGTAGTAGGTATTTGAAGTAAAGTAGGCCCGCTCGTAGGGGTCCCGGCGAAGGTTGAAAATGAGCGGTATCCGCAGCACTTTCCAGGGTTCAATCCAGGCCCTCATCGTGCCTTTTGCCTTCTGCTCGAGGAACATCAATTTCCAGTCGCCATACCTCAGCGCGGTCAGATCGCCATCGTCGGAGAAGTAGAAGATCTCCTTGCGCGGGCTTTCTTCCACCTCACCCGTTAACAGGGGCAGAACATTGTAGCCATCCAGGTGTACCCTGTACTGTCGCCCTATCGCGCTTACGCCATCTTGTTTGAGCTGTTCCTTTATATCCGGTGCACCGGCAGCAGCAAGGAAGGTGGGCAGCCAGTCCATATGATGCACGATCTCGTTCGTGACAGCACCGGCCTCGATATTTCCGGGCCAACGGACCATGGCCGGTACCCGCCAGGCTCCCTCCCAGTTGGTGTTTTTCTCACCCGCAAAAGGGGTCATACCCCCGTCAGGCCAGGTGTTCATGTGGGGCCCGTTGTCGGTGGAATAGAACACAATGGTATTGTCAGCAATGCCGAGGTCATCCAGCTTGTCGAGCAGTTTTCCAACGTGCATGTCGTGCTCAACCATCCCGTCTGAATACTCGTCTTGACCGGAGATGCCCCGCAATTCCGCTTTGACATGGGTACGGAAGTGCATTCGCGTACCATTCCACCAGACAAAGAACGGCTTCCCGGACGCATTGGCCCGATCGATAAAGTCGATTGCCGCTGCAACCGTTTCATCATCTATGGTCTCCATTCGTTTTTTGGTCAGTAGCCCGGTGTCTTCAATAGTGCCATCGGCTGAAGATTTAACCACGCCACGCGGACCAAACCGTTCCTGGAATGAGGGCTCCTTGGGATAGTCTTCGGTTTCCGGCTCCTCTTCAGCGTTCAGGTGATAGAGGTTACCGAGGAACTCGTCGAAGCCATGGTTGCTCGGAAGATGTTCGTCTCTATCCCCGAGGTGGTTCTTGCCAAACTGACCGGTCACATAGCCTTGTGCTTTGAGCAGACCTGCAATGGTTGGGTCCTCTTCCCGCATTCCGATCTCTGCACCGGGCAGCCCAACCTTGGACAAGCCCGTGCGATAGACACTCTGGCCCGTAATAAAGGAAGATCGGCCGGCAGTGCAAGACTGCTCGCCATAGTAGTCAGTGAACATCATGCCGTCTTTGGCGATACTGTCTATGTTGGGTGTTTTGTAACCCATCAGACCAAAGGTATAGGCGCTGAGGTTGGTCTGGCCCACATCGTCACCCCAGATGACGAGAATATTTGGCTTGCCCTGACTCCATGCCGTGGCAGACAACAACAGCAAAGACACGAAAGACAGCAATCGTAGTAGTGGTGTGGTCAACATCTTTTTCTCCTCTTGTCGGTTAACTGAAACATCTGGCACATCTGAACTTCACGAAACATCTCTTTCACTAAGCCTGATTGAGCTTCAATTCTGGTCCGCGACGAAAGCCTGGACCATCATAGGTACACCGAACAGGATCAGGGATCCCTTTAAGGAACAGGGTGATAAAACGTTGACTCATTCCAATCCCGCCTTCCTGCGTTTCCTGCGTGTGAGTACTTCTTTTTTATCTAAACTGTAATACCCCCGGATTGAAAGGCACAGGAGGCCGCGCCGGAGGGACGGCTATTCTATTACATTCGCTATGGAATTTGGAGACCTCTTGAGCCAGGGGCCGCTATCCGGGACACGACCGCCGCGCTGGATACCACTGTGCTCCAATCGGCTCAAAACATTGGCTTTCCTGCCCCTTTTGGTTACCACACCACCCCGCTGGATGTTTTTTGGTCCTGGGGGTGTCCACGGTAGACTTAACGACGCCATGACGCTGGAATCTCACACATTGCACGACACCCTCGGCGCACGGATCGACGGACTGGGTCTCGGGCAGCCGATCGACAATGCTCTGTTCGTCGAGATCCTCGCACAGTTCAGGCGACACGCACTGCTGCTCTTTCCCGCTCAGGACCTGACCGATGAGCAGCAGATCGTCTTCAGCGAGCGCTTCGGTCCGCTGGAGATCACCAAGACCGGCAGTGACGGGGCGGGCACCCGGCAGGTACGACTGACCAACATCGGACCGGACGGCGCGCTGCTGCCCTCCGATCACCGCCAGAACCTGATCGGTCGGGCCAACCGCCTGTGGCACGCCGACAGTTCCTTCAAGCCGGTGCCGGCCGGGCCATCGATCCTCTCGGCGCGGGAAGTCCCGGCGCACGGGGGCAACACCGAGTTCATCAACATGCGGGCGGTCTACGCGGCGCTGCCGGCGGGCCTCAAGGAAAAGGTCGAAGACCGCGTGGCGGTCCACGATTTCGCCCACTCCCGTGCGCAGGTGAACACCGGACTCATGACCGATGCCGAACGCGCCGAAGTACCGCCGGTTCGGCAGGCCCTGGTGCTCAACCACGGACCGGAACTTGGCCGCTCGCTGTACATCGGCTCCCACGTCAGCCACATCGAGGGCCTTTGTGCAGCGGACAGCGACCGCCTGATCGACTCGCTGATGGGCTTTGCCACCCAGGCCCAGTTCATCTACAGCCACCGCTGGCAGCGCCACGACCTCGTGATGTGGGACAACCGCTGCGTGATTCACCGCGGCACGCCGTACGGCGACGACCGCGAGCGCCGCTGCCTGGTACGGACCACTGTTGCCGGCACGGCCCCGACCCTGCTCGAGCGCTGAATGAACAGACCAGGTGCGGAGACCTTTGACTTCATCATCGTCGGCGCGGGCTCGGCGGGCTGTGTGCTGGCCAACCGGCTGTCGGCGCGGCCGAACGCCACCGTACTGCTGCTCGAGGCCGGCGGTCGGGACCGCCACCCATACATTCACATCCCGGCGGCCTTCATCAAGACCTTCACCGACCCGCGCTTCAACTGGTGCTTCGAGACCGAGCCGGTGCCCGGGGCCGGCAACCGGTCGATCTTCTTTCCCCGGGGTAAAGTGCTGGGAGGTTCGAGTTCGATCTCGGGGCACCTGTACGTGCGCGGCCAGGCCGAGGACTACGACACCTGGGCGGCACTCGGCAACAGGGGCTGGTCCTACGCCGACGTACTGCCCTTGTTCAAGGCCCAGGAAGACCGCTCCGCCGGGGCCGATGCCTATCACGGCAGTGGCGGCCCCCAGCACGTCTCGGACATCCACGAGCGCCACCCGCTGTGCGAGGCCTTCATCGAAGGTGCCGTCGGGCTCGGCCTGCCGCGCAACCCCGACTACAACGGTGCCGACCAGGCGGGCACCGGGTATTACCAGCGGATGATTCGCGCCGGCCGCCGGCACAGCGCAGCGGTGGCTTTTCTGCATCCTGTTCTGGAGCGGGCAAACCTGACACTCAAGACCCGCGCCCAGGTGACCCGCCTCGAGTGTGCCGGACGTCAGGTCACCGGCGTCAGCTACCACCAGGACGGGCGCACTCGACAGGCCGTAGCCCGCCGTGAGGTCCTGCTCTGCGGCGGGGCGATCGCCTCGCCGCAACTGCTGCAGGTCTCGGGAATCGGGCCCGGTGCGCTGCTGCAAAAACTCGGCATCCCCGTAGTTCACGAATCCCCCGGGGTCGGCGAAGGACTGCAGGACCACTACGCGGTGCGGGTCAGCCGCCGTGTCAACCGTCCCATTACCCTTAACCACCGCGCGCGTGGTTGGCGGCTGTGCTGGGAAGCCATTCGCTGGTATACCTCGGGCAGCGGCCTTCTGGCCTTCAGTCCGGCACACGCTTTTGCCTTTGCCCGCTCCGACCCGGGACTTGCCCGACCGGACCTGCAGTTGGTCTTCACTCCGGCAAGCTACGCCGACTCGACCGAACCGGTCAGCCGGCTGCAGGACGAGCCGGGGATGACCTGCGGCGTCTGGCAGACGGTGCCGACGAGTTTCGGCCATGTGCACGCCCGCTCTGCTGACACCCGGGACGCGCCGGCGATCCAGCCCAACTACCTCGACACAGAGCACGACCGTAAGGTGATCGTGCAGGGTCTTAAGTGGTGCCGCCGGCTGCTGCAGAGCGAGGCCCTCGCTCCGGACCGCGGCCCGGAGCTTTCGCCGGGCACCGCCTGTGAAAGCGATGACGATCTGCTAACCTACGCGGCCTCGATGGGCAGCACGGTCTACCACCCGGTGAGCACTTGCCGGATGGGCCGGGACGCTCTGGCAGTCGTGGACCCCGAGCTGAAACTGCACGGCATGACTGGCCTGCGGGTGGTCGACGCCTCGGTGATGCCGACCATGGTCTCGGCCAACACCAACGCAGCAACCCTGATGATCGCCGAGAAAGCCGCACAGCTGATAACGGGCGGCTGACCACACCTTCAAGAAAAGGAGCTTTCATGATTGAACTTCACAACGCGGCACTGGACAAACTGCGCAGCGGGGCGCTCTCCATAGGCATCGGCCTGCGCCAGGCCCGTACGGTGGACATCGGCAAGGCCATGAAGACGGCCGGCTTCGACTGGCTGTTCATCGACATGGAACACAACGCCATGGATGTCGACACTGCCGTGCAGATCAGCGTTGCGGCACAGGACGCCGGCATCGCACCGATCGTGCGGGTACCGGGTTACGAGCATTACCACGCCACGCGGGTGATGGACGGCGGTGCGCAGGGGATCGTGGTGCCCCACGTCGACGACGCAGAGACCGCGGCCCGGATCGCCTCGAACTGCCGCTACCCGCCGGTCGGCCACCGTTCGATCACCGGTGCCCTGCCCCAGCTGGATTTCCAGGCCCATCCGCTCAAAGACGCCACCGAGACCATCAACCGCGAAACGCTCGTGGTGGTGATGCTGGAGACCCCGACCGCCATCGACAATGCCGAGGCCATTGCCGCCGTACCGGGTATCGACTCGCTGCTGATCGGCACCAACGATCTGACGCTCGAGATGGGCATCCCCGGCCAACTCGGCGACGAGCGGGTCGTGGCGGCCTACGAACGCGTGATCGCGGCCTGCCAGGCCAACGGCAAGTATCCCGGCATGGGCGGGGTCTACACCCTCGATCTCATGCAGCGCTATATCGCCATGGGCGCCCGGCTGATCCTCGCGGGTAACGATTTCTCGCTGATGATGGATGCGGCACGTGGCCAGGCGACGGCGGTGCGCGACATGCTGGCCTGAGCCCTAGGCAGCCCTTTGACCCGAGCGGAGACTCAAGACCTTGATTGACCTTTACACCTCACCTACCCCCAACGGCCGCAAGGTCTCCATCGCGCTGGAGGAACTCGGCGTGGACTACACCGTTAAACCCATCAGCCTGGGCAAGGACGAGCAGCACGCGCCCGAGTTCCTGGCCATCTCCCCCAACGGCAAGATCCCGGCGATCGTCGATCACGACACCGGCAACACGATGATGGAGTCCGGCGCCATCCTGCTGTATCTCGCTGACAAGACCGGCCAGTTGATGCCGACCGAACCGGTGCGCTACTGGCAGGCCCTGGAGTGGCTGATGTGGCAGATGGCGGGCCCCGGCCCGATGCTGGGCCAGGTGCATCACTTCGTGAAGTTCAACGCCGGCAAGAGCGCCTACGCCGAGGAACGTTATCTCGCTGAAGGACAGCGCCTGTACGGCGTACTCGACCGGCGCCTGGCGGAACGCGAGTACATCGTCGACGAATACTCGATTGTCGACATTGCGGTGTGGCCGTGGATCTCGCGTTTCAACTGGCAGACCATCGACATTACGGCCTTTCCAAACGTCACCCGCTGGTACACCGCGATCGCCGGCCGGCCGGCCGTACAGCGCGGCTATTCGATTCCCAGGGACGCCGGCCCCATCCCCATGCCGGGTGACTGAACCCCATCTCGCGAGGCACTCACACCATGAGCACAGCTGACATCAGGGCCCTGACTTTCGACACGGGCGGCACGATCCTCGACTGGCACACGGGCTTTACCCGAGCACTGGCGGAAACCGGGCGTCGGCACGATCTTGAAAGAGACTGGGCCGCCATCGCCAACGACCTGCGCCGCCGTTCGCTGCAGAAGATGCTGCACCTGGGCGAGCACACACCGCCGGATTACAACTTCGACGACGCGCACCGGATGGTGCTCGATGAACTCATCGAGGAACACGGCATGCAGGCCTTCTCGGCTGCAGAGCGACGCGTGATCTGGTGGGACACGGTGCACAACCTCTCCTGCTGGCCGGACTTCCCGCAGGTACTGCCGAGACTGCGAGAGAGACTGATCTGCGCGTCGTTCACGATCCTGAGCTTTCGCATCATCATCGACACCGCCCGGCGTAACGGCCTGGCCTGGGACGCGGTGATCTCGTGTGAGGCGATCGGCAAGTACAAGCCGCTGCCGGAGGCGTACCGGACGGCCGCCCGCTACCTGCAGCTGGAGCCCGAACAGTGCTGCATGGTCGCCTGCCATAACTTCGATCTCGATGCAGCGAAGGCCGTGGGCTTTACCACCGCCTTTGTGCGCCGTCCTGACGAGTGGGGCGCGGCCGGGCCGCCCGACCCCGAACCCAACCCCCAGCACGACATCGTGGTCGACGACTTTCCTGGCCTTGCCCGGGCGGTCGGCATCGAACCCTAAATACCAACCGGACGAAACGCAAAGGAGACCACCATGGAACTGGGACTGAACGGCAAAGGAGTGATCGTCACCGGCGGGAGCCGCGGGATCGGCTTCTCGACCGCCGAGGCCTTTGCCCGCGAAGGGGCCAATGTGTCGATCTGTGCGCGTTCTGAGGGCCCGCTCGAGACCGCCCGAAAGGCGCTCGCGGCGCACGGCGGCACGGTGCACGCCGCAGCGTGTGATGTCTCCGACCCGGCGGCACTTGCCGATTACTTCGCTGCCGCCCACCAGGCGCTCGGCGCACTGCACGTGCTGGTCAACAACCCCTCCGGCTTCGGCCGCACGGACGACGAAGACGGCTGGCAGGTCTCTATCGACGTCGACCTGATGGCCCCGGTGCGCGGCTCGTGGCATGCGGTACCGCTGATCGAGGCGGCCGGCGGCGGCGCCATTGTGCACATCTCGTCGATCTCGGGTCTCACCCAGAGCCAGCGCACCCCGCCCTACGGTGCGGTCAAAGCGGCACTCAACCAGTACACGATGACCCAGGCCCTGGATCTCGCGCCGCGCGGCATCCGCGTCAACGCCATCGCCCCGGGCTCGATCTATTTCGAGGGCGGCGTGTGGGGTAAGGCCGAGACCGACAACCCGGCGCTGTACCAGAGCATTCTCAAGAGCATTCCCGGCGGCCGCTACGGCCGGCCTGAAGAGGTCGCCGCTGTGGCCGTGTTCCTGGCCTCGGATCCGGGCTGCTGGGTGACCGGCCAGACCATCGCCGTCGACGGCGGCCAGATGCTCTGAGGTATCCCCGGCAGCCTGCGTCACCGCCCCCAATCGGGCTAAACTATAACCAGCAGAACCCTGAGAGACCCCGCGCATGAACAAGGCCTTGAACGAAACCGAACTCTCGGCGGACCAACTGGCTGAAGCCGAACGCGAGCTTCGGGTGCAGCTCGCCGGCGCCTACCGGCTGGTCGACTACTTCGGCTGGTGCGAGCTGATCTACGGTCACCTGACCGCCCATGTACCGGGACCCGAGCCGCACTTTCTGATCAACCCCTACGGCTTGAACTACGACGAAGTCACGGCCTCGAACCTGGTCAAGATCGATCTGGATGGCAAGCTGGTGGAGCCCACCGAACACCTGGTCAACGAGGCGGGATTCATCATCCACTCGGCGATTCACATGCAGCCGAGCAGCCAAAACCGCGTGGTGATGCACACCCACAGCCGCTCGGGCATGGCGGTCGCTGCGCTCAAGGACGGCCTGCTGCCGATCAGCATGGGTGCGACCATTTTTTACGACGCGCTCGCCTACCACGAGTACGAGGGGCCCAGCCTGTACCTCGACGAGCGTGAGCGGTTGCAGGTCTCACTCGGCGACAAGAAGGCCCTGATCCTCAAGAACCACGGCCTGGTCACGGTCGGGGCGACCGTTGCCGAGGCTTTCTTGAGACTCTACCGGCTCGAGCGCGCCTGCCAGACGCAACTCGATGCCGCATCGGCCGGCGAACTCAACCTGTTGGACGATCAGGTGGCACGCAAGTCCGGCCGCGACGTCAACCGTTTCATGGAATCGAGCGATGACTACGGCGAACTCGAGTTCGCCGCCCTGCTGCGCAAGATCGACCGGATCGACGATTCGTACCGCAACTGACAGCCGCAGAACAACAGCCGTGAACGACAGCCCCGTCGGCCAGGACAGCTGGCCCGATGCCCTCTACGACAAGCTGCGGTCGATGGACATCAGTCTGTTTACCTACGTGCCCGACGCCGGCCACAGCGTCATGATCGAGCGGGCCCTGGCCGATCCGGCGGCGACCACGGTGCCGCTTGCCACTGAGGAAGAAGGCGTCTCGCTGCTGGCGGGCGCGCACCTGGGCGGCACCCGCGGCGCGCTGCTGATGCAGAGCAGCGGCGTGGGCAACTGCATCAACATGCTCTCGCTGACCAACATCGGGCGCTTTCCGCTGCTCTCGATCGTCAGCATGCGCGGTGACTACGGTGAACAAAACCCGTGGCAGTTCCCGATGGGCCAGGGCGCCCAGCCGTGCCTGGAGGCCATGGGCACTATCTGCCAGCGGATCGAGACGCCTGACGAGGTCCTGCCGGCAGCCGAGGCGGCGGTCAACATGGCCTACCGCTCGGACCAGTCCGTCGCCCTGCTGCTCTCGCAGCGGCTGATCGGCGCCAAGCCGTTCTGAGTGCAAGGCGCCATAACCCCGAATCAACCACCCAAAAGGCCCACCCAGACCATGGCAGCATCCCAGCCGGCAGCACGCGCACAGACCAGCTTTACCCTGGACCGCGGCGAGGCCGTGCCGGCGGTAGTCGGCGACCCGGACCATTTCCTGATCATCGCCGGACTCTCCTGGTCGGCCAAGGACGTCGGCAAGCTGACCGGCGAGGCGCCGAACGCCTTCCTCATGGGCGGCGCCATGGGCGGCGCCATCACCATGGCCCTGGGGCTTGCCCTGGCCCAGCCCGAGCGGGCCGTGCTGGCGGTATTCGGCGACGGTGAGTGCCTGATGAACGCCGGCAGCCTGTCGACGGTCGGCTGCACGCAGCCTGCTAACCTCGCGATGCTGTGTGTGGACAACGGCACCTACGGCGAGACCGGCAACCAGCTGACCCACACCGCCGGCAACGCCGAGCTTGAGATGATCGCCAGGGGCTGCGGCATCGACCGCACTCTGACGGTGCACAGCGAGGATCAGTATGCCGACGCGGCGACCCTGCTGCGCAAGGACGGCGCACCGCGGTTCGTGCTGCTGCGGGTGAGTGATGCCGCCCCTCCGGCCTACGCGCGCAACTTCGATGCCGTGGAGCGCAAGACACTGTTCAGGCGTGCCCTGCTGGGTTGATGGGATCAACGCGTCAACCTAATTTGCTGCTTTCGGGCTACAGGTTATTGCCCATCACGTTGTATCAAATGCCACCCGCTTCAAGGAGCTTATTCATGCGTTTACTGATTGTGCTGTTCCTAACCCTTCTCCTCGGCTTCAAAGCCCATGCCCTGGACAGCATCGAGGATTACATCAAGGAATACCCGAACCAGGAACAGGTCAAGATGATGCAGGCCTGGCTTGAACACAACAGCCCCGGCACCTTCGGCTTTACCGGCCTGGTCGACCCCAGTGACACCACCGTGGTCACACCGCAGGCGACTGTCGATTACGGTTATAACTGGTTCAGCCTCTCTGAAGGATCGGCCGTGCTGCACACACCCCGCTACGAGCGATTCTTTTCGGTATCGATTTTCGACATGCTGCACAACGTGCCGGCGGTGATCGTCAATCCGGAAAAACCGATCGTGCTGATGCGGCCCGACCAGACCGCGCCCGCTGGCGACTTTCACGTCGTGGTGCTCGAGACCGACCAGGGCCTCGCCCTCACCCGGATGGTGGTGGTGGGCAATGAAGACGAGGTCACCCGGCTTGGCCAGTCGATCCTCATGCAAGGCGGTGACGGCAGCATGCGCCGGGACGTGCAGCGCTTCTCGCCGGCGATCGAGAAGGCAGCGCTCGCCATCATCACTGCATCGATCGCCTACCTGGATCCGGACAAGGCCTTTGGCCAGAAATCAGGCGATGTCGGCTATATCACCGCGGCCGGCGGCGTGATGCTGGGCCAGCTGGGTACGCCGTCTGAGACGGTGCGTTACGGCACCATTCTGGCCGATGAAAACGGGCAGCCCTTCAACGGCACCGACACCTATGTGCTGACGGTGCCGGCCGGCATCGTGCACGACGATGGTTATTTCTCAATCACCGTCTACGGCTCGGACAACAAGTTGCTGATCGCCAACGACAAGAAGATCTACGACCGCACCCGCTATTCGTCAGAACAAAACGCCGACGGCACCTACACCGTGACCCTCGGCCCCGATGGCGAGGGCAAGAACGGAATTCCCACCGGCAAGCCGTTCTACGCGGTACTGCGCGCTTATGTGCCGGTTGCCGGGGCGGACATGGCCGTAAAAGTCGAGACCCAGTAGAGCGCTGCAAAGACCGGCATCAGTGACGATCCGATGCGGATCGTCACTCGTGATCTGAAACATCGCGGTCTCAAAGACACCGCTGTGATGCGGGTCCTGCCGGCGCAGACCTCGCCGGTACTCTCGGGTGAGCTGATCTACACCGGAGTCACTCGCGCCCAAAGATCGCTTGCGATCTGGGGTAGTAGCGACGTGCTCACAGGCACCATCGGGCACAGCGCCCTACCGGCCTGGCCCATAGGCTACAG
>MPMF02320258.1_pt1 | contig 42957 bp, 36 predicted proteins | sample 1617271 | NCBI WGS metagenome assembly MPMF02 (sample SAMN05944812, study PRJNA350692) | marine metagenome | biome: marine; feature: ODZ; material: water; isolation source: 120 m water sample prefiltered with 30 um filter, filtered on to 0.2 um... | place: Pacific Ocean | collected 2012-04-09... | reverse complement strand
CTTCGGCTCTGCCTCCGATACTGTTGCAAAACACATCTGGGCCTCGTTGGGCGCAAGATTGATTCGTCAAGCTGAGGTACAGCGCAAGAATGATTCGCTGAGTGCCCTGTTACGATCCGATTATTGCCCCAACTCGCCCTGTCGCCGAGTTTTGCAACAGTATCCCCCCAGCAACGGACGGTCAGGAAAGCGGGCCGAAGTGAAGCGAGTAGCCAAAAAGCGACATAGAATTCGACGCTCGTCAGTTACCGAAGACAACCCTCTCTTTCGGAAACCAGATCGTCGCCTTGGTTCCAACACCGATTTCGCTCTCGATCTCAAGTCCGCCGTCGTGTAGTTCCACCAATGACTTTACCAACGGCAGACCCAACCCGGTACCCTCGAACCTACGATCCAGGGCACCCTCAACCTGACCGAATTTCGACATTGCTTTTGGAATGTCGTGGGCGGCGATGCCAATACCGGTATCGGTTACGGATATCCGCATACAACCGTCTTCTGCCAATTCACCACAGACCATGATTTTGCCGCCCCTGTCGGTGAACTTCACAGCATTGGAGAGCAAATTGAACAGCATTTGTTTGGTCAATCTCTTATCGGCATGCAGTGTTGGTAAACCGGTTATCACTTCGACAGCAAAAACCAATCCGGCATCCTCGAATCGAGGCTTCATTATGTCTTCGCAAGTTTGCAATACCATGCTGACGTTCAAATTCTCTTCGTTGAGCTCCATCTTCCCAGCCTCAACCTTAGAAAGATCCAATATGTCGTTAATAAGACCGAGAAGATGTTCACCGCTTTCGTGGATGTTTGCCGAGTAGCCGTGATATCGAGTGTCTCCAACCGGCCCGAAAACCTGCCGTCTCATCATCTCGGCAAACCCCATGATCGCGTTGAGGGGCGTGCGCAACTCATGGCTCATGTTGGCCAGGAATTCGGACTTGGCCCGGTCGGCGTATTCGGCCGTTTCCTTCCAGAACGGCATTGCTGACCGTAAACGGGTGCCGATGTATCTGCCTCGTCAGGTCAGCCAGCGAGCCAGTGATGCGGTCTGCCCCGATAGCCAAGACAATCAACAGGGCAGCCATCACGAGGAAGCCACCGGCCAGCAGGCGTCCCGTTGTTAGCTGAGGTGTCATCGGCGAGGCCCCCTTCGCCAGAGATCATCCTGCCGATCCCAGGAACGTAGCTATTGCATCATGGGACCTCAGGAATTGTAACCAGAATTTCGAAGATCGGATGTAGCTTCCATCCTGCTCAGTCGATCCTGAAATGGGACACTCGCCGTAGGTAGGCAGAGTCGGCTGCGGGTCAATCACGTCGTTCCGGCCCCACCCCCACCATGCTCGCTGTACCTCCACCAACGGACGCTTAGGCGGCGAAAGCGGAAATGCCGGTTAGGAGGTCGGCTTGCTGGGGCAAGACCCTCGGCTCCACCGTCCAAGCATCGGCTTCTCCCGCTACGCACCCGAGCCCGATTTCCGCCTCGAAGCGCCGAAAAAGAGGGACCGGGACGCCTCTACTGCAGGCGTGAAAGCTCTGTGGTGAGGGCGCTGAGGCGGCCCAGCAGGGGCTCGAGCGGGAAGTTGAAGTTGGCGTCGATGGCGACCACGGCGTCGGCCTCGAGGCGGCCCGCCTCGAGGTCGTGGCTGGCCTTTTCCAAATCGCGCAAAGCCTCGTCGAGCAGGTCTTTATAGCGGCTGCCGAGGCGCATGAATTCGGCGAACTTGGCCTTCAAGCCCGGATCCGGGATGAGGGCCAGGCTGGCATTCGATTTCTTCTCCTGGCGGCGGGCCTGGACCACGGCGCGGCGGCCCACCAAGGTGCGTTTGCGCACGTCGACGGCCCAGTTGCGAACCAAAGCGGTGTTGTCGCCGCTTTTGAGTCCCTCGAACAGGCTGGCGCCGGCCTCGGTCATCATGGTCAGCGCCAGGGCCAGGAAATAGTCGGATTCCTGAAAATAGGGCAGGCCGACCAGTTCGCGCGCCGCCACGGCTTTCTGGCCGGCCCGGGTGAGGCGGCCATCGAGGACGTGGGCGGCATTTTGTGCGGCGCTGGGGCTGGCGTTATCCAAGGCCGCCCGGTGCAGGACCTCCGAGGTGGTGAGGTAATGGCGCACCTGGCGGTTCATCTTGCCGAGATGCGCCAGCACCACCGTCGAGGTGTTCTTCAGCACCGGGTTGCGCACCGCGGTCGGGATGGCGAGCGAAGGTGCCAGGGCGTCGTATTCCGCCAGATGGGCCCGCGCCTTGGCCAGCTCGTTGGCCTGCGTAGTGGTCGACGAGGTGGCTGCCAGATCGGCCCGGAAAAGGCTCTCGGCGGCCTTGTCCAAATGGTTCTGGGCTTTTTGCAGGCGCAGCGCGAGCGCTGTGTTGGCGGCCGATTCGGGCAGTGCCGGGCGCTTGCCGCTGGCTTGCTGGTACTTGCTGTGGAACTTCCGCGGCGCGGCCTGGCGGGGTTCCCGGTCCGACGTATCCTTGGCGGCCGGGGCGGCGGCCCTTCTGGGCGCTTGGCGCAGAATCGCCGTGATGTTGGCACCATCAGGCGTGCGCTGGCTCGAGACCAGGGACTTGGCGCCGATCTCGAAGGTGCGGCTGCCGCGGAGCGACTTGCAGACCAGCATGTTCGAAACCACCTGGCAGCTGCTGGCCGTGTTGCGGGCGGCCTTCTTGCTGGCCCGGGCCGTGCCCTGGCATTCGGGTCGCACGGCGCTACGGTAGCTGAGGCGCCCGCTCAGCGTGTAGACGCCGGGCCGGCCCGCCGGGCGCGATGCGAAAGGCGCCGCGCCCCAGGTGGATGTGGCAGCGTTCCTCGATGGCCTGCTTGGCCGTCCACTGGCCGACCAAGTCGGCGCCCGTGGTTTGGGCCTGGGCCGAGAGGGCCGCGCCAAGCGCCGCCGAAGCCGCGATCCAGAGCCTGATTAGCATCGTCCGCCCCCTCCTTTGGGTCCCAGTTTCCAACCCCGGGACGCAATATGACAGCTTGATTTTGCCCGGCCAGGGGGATTTGTTGCAAGGCTATCACGCCAACGCCAGGGGAGGCAGCCATGCAGGTCAAGGTCAACGGCATCGACATCAACTATGAGCTCGAAGGATCCGAGGAGGGGTCGGTGGTGGTTTTCAGCCATTCCCTGATGGCCGACCTGAGCATGTGGGAGGCCCAGGCCGCGGCGCTGGCCGGGCGCTACCGAGTGCTGCGCTTCGACACCCGCGGCCACGGCGGCTCGACGGCGCGGGCCGGGGCCTACAGCCTGGAGATGCTGTCCGACGACGTCGAGGCCCTGCTCGACGCCCTCGATCTCGGGCCGGTGCATTTCGTCGGCCTCTCGATGGGCGGCATGATCGGCCAGACCCTGGCGCTGAGGGCGCCTGAGCGGCTCGAGTCGCTGGTGCTTTGCGACACTTCCAGCCGCATCCCGCCCGATGCCGGACCGATGTGGCAGGAACGCATCGACACGGCCCAGAACCAGGGCATGGCGGCGCTGGCTGAGGGCACGCTGGATCGCTGGTTCTCGCCCGAGTTCAAGGCGGCCCAGCCGGCCCAGGTCGAAGGCGTGCGGCAGATGATCCTGGCCACCGAGGTTTTGGGTTTCGTCGGTTGCTGCCACGCCATCTCGCAGCTCGACCTGACCGAGCAGATTTCCGCCATCGAAAAGCCCACCCAGATCATCGTGGGTTCCGACGACGAGGGCACGCCGGTGGCGGCCCATGAGGTCATCCGCGACCAGATCAAGGGCTCAGAGCTCTGTATCCTCAAGGGCGCCCGCCACCTCAGCAACATCGAAAGCGTCGACGAATTCAACCAGGCGCTGGTGGCTTTCCTCGACCGTCAGGCCTGAGGTCATGTCCAAACTGGCCGGCCGGGTGGCCATGATCACCGGCGCCACAAGCGGCATGGGGGCCGAAACGGCGCGCCGCTTCGTGGCCGAGGGCGCCCAGGTGGTGCTGACCGGGCGTTCCCACGAGCGCGGCCAGGCGGTGGCCGCGGAATTGGGCCAGGCGGCCCGTTTCATCGCCATGGAGGCCGGCGATGACGACCAGATCAAGGCCGCCATCGACTTCACGATGGCCGAGTTCGGCCGCCTCGATTGCCTCTTCAACAATGCCGGCGCGGTTACCCACCAAAGCCGCATCGACAAGATCAGCCGGGCCGAGTTCGACTACGAGATCGGCGTGCTGTTGGGCGGCGTGCTGTTCGGCATCAAGCACGCCGTGCCCATCATGAAGGCGCAGAAGTCGGGCTCGATCATCAACAACGCTTCCTCGGCCGGCCACCGCACCGGCCACGGCCCGGTGCTCTACAGCATCGCCAAGGCCGCCGTGCTGCACCTCACCCGGGTGGCGGCGTTGCAACTGGCGCACACCGGCATTCGCGTCAATTCGATCTCGCCGGCCTGCATCGCCACGCCGATCTTTTCCTTCGGCACCGAGCTCGATCACGAGCAAGCCGTGGCGGCGCTGCCCATCATGGAGCGCGAGTTCGCCAAGATCGTGCCGCTGCAGCGCGCCGGCAAGTCCGAGGACATCGCCGCCACGGCGCTCTTCCTGGCCGGCGACGACAGCCGTTTCATCACGGCTCAGGACATCGTCGTCGACGGCGGCCTGGTGGCGGGCTACACGACGGCCGAATCGCAGGAGAAATTCGGCGGCGTACCGGCCGCCTTGAAGGCCGCTTACGGTGATTTATGACGGCGGCGCCCCCGTGCTAGGATAAGGCATGGTTTTGCGCGCCCTCGTATCTCTGGCGCTGGCGTTGCTGACCGCGGGTCCGGCCGGGGCCGGCAGCTATAGTGCCGATGGTCGCCAGAACGTCGATGAGGTCACCTATCCCTGGAGCGCGCTGGGCCGCGTCAACAATGAATACGGCGGCTTTTGCACGGGCACGCTGATCGGTTTGCGCTCGGTGCTAACGGCGGCGCATTGCCTGCGCAACAAGCGCCGCGGCGGCTGGCTCAGGCCGGCCTCACTGCATTTCGTGGCGGGCTATCAGCGCGGCGACTATCTGGCCCATGCCCGGGTCGCTTCATACGTTATTGGTGGCGATATCCAGCGCCTGCACGGCGGCCCGATCGCGCCGTCCAGAGACTGGGCCATCCTCAGCCTGGAACGCGACATTGGCGCTCTGGTCGGCAGGCTGGAGATTTTGCCGGCCCCGGCGGGGTCTCGGTTGGTGCAGGCGGGCTACCGTTTCGATCGGCCCCACGTGCTTTCGGCGGACCGGAGCTGCCAGGTCGTTGGATCGGTCGCCCAGGGCCGCTTGGTGACCCACGGCTGTGCTGCCGGGCACGGCGTTCGGGCTCGCCGCTGTTGTGGCGTCAGGGCGACCACTATCGCCTGGTGGCCATGCACGTGGCCACTTACGGTGGCGCGGATCCGATCGGTCTGGCCATCCCGGCCCGGGCGCTGGGCCGTGTCCTGGAATTGCTCAAGCGCGAAAATTTCGCTGGCTGGCCGCTGTCTTAACCGATCACGCCGTCGAGCCAGGCGATGAGCTCGGCGATGACCTCGGCGCGGTTGGTTTCGTTGAACATTTCGTGGCGGCCGCCGGGGTAGAACTTGTGGCTGACGGCGCTCAGGCCGAGCCGGCGGTAGGCCGCCAGCAGGGCATCCAGCCTTTTGGTGCGGTTGCTGACGGGATCCTCGCTGCCGGCCAGGACGTAGATCGGTAGCTGCTTTGGCACACGGGCCATGTTGCCCCGGTTTTCGATGAAACGCAGGCCCTGCAGCAGGTCGTGCCACATGCGGTTGGTGCAGAGGAAGCCGCAGCGCGCGTCGTCGATGTACTTCCGCACCTCTTCGGCGTCGCGCGAGAGCCAGTCGAAGGGCGTTCGGGGATTGTCGATACCCTTGTTGAAGGCGCCGAAGGAGATCGCCGTGAGGGGCAAGCTGCGGCCCCGGGGGCCGAGCCGCAGCGTTTCCACGGCGGCTAGGCCGAGCCCAAGCAAGAGCATGGCGCCACCACCCCAGTCGGAGCCCGAAAGCACACCGGCGGCGATGCTATGGCCGTGCTCGATGAAGTAGTGCTGGGCCATGAACGAGCCCATGGACTGGCCCAGCAGGATGCGCGGAAGTTGGGGATGCTCGGCGGCCAGACGGCGGTTGAGGGCGTAAAGATCGCTGATGCAGAGGTTCCAGCCATCGCGCCCGGCAAAGTAACCGAGATCGTCGTCGCTTTTGGCGGAACGGCCGTGGCCCCGGTGGTCGTTGGCCACGACGCCATAGCCCGCCGCCACCAGCGCCGCCGCCAGGGGAGCGTAGCGGGCCGCGTGTTCGGCCATGCCGTGGGCGATCTGGACCACCGCCCGGGGCTCGCCCTCGGGCCACCATCGGTAGACGAAAATTTTGGCGCCGTCGTCCGCCGTGTGGATGAAGTCGCCGGCTTTCATGGTCCGCCTCCAGGCATTCGAGAGGTTTTGACTCGTGCTGCGAAAGGGGCTTCTATGTTGACCCTACGGCCTTCGACGCCGCCCCCGCAACACCTTCAGGGACCTCGTTATGAACGACCTCGGCAACTCTCCCGCGGCCCGCGACATAGCCAGCATGATCCATCCCTATACCAACCTCTCGGTCCACCTCGAGACGGGCCCGATGATCATCAACGAGGGCAAGGGGATCTACGTCTACGACGAAGAAGGCAAGGAATACATCGAGGGCCTGGCCGGACTCTGGTGCACGGCCTTGGGCTACGGCGTCGAGGAGTTGGTGGAGGCCGCGGCCGAGCAGATGCGCAAGCTGCCCTATTCCCACATCTTCGCCCACAAATCGACCCAACCCAGCATCGAGCTGGCCGAGAAGCTCAAGGAGATGTCGCCCATACCGGTGTCCAAGGTGTTGTTCGCCAACTCGGGCTCGGAAGCCAACGACACCCTGGTCAAGCTGGTCTGGTACTACAACAACGCCTGCGGCCGGCCCGAGAAGAAGAAGATCATCTCGCGCATCCGGGGCTATCACGGCGTCACCGTGGCGGCCGCCAGCCTGACCGGGCTGCCGCACGTGCACGCCGATTTCGACCTGCCCATTCCGGGTATCCTGCACACCGACTGCCCGCATCACTATCGCGAGGCCGAGGAGGGCGAGAGCGAAGCCGAGTTCGCCACGCGCCTGGCGGCCAGCCTGGACAAGATGATCCAGGACGAAGGCCCGGAAACTGTGGCCGCCTTCATCGCCGAGCCCGTGATGGGCGCCGGCGGTGTCATCGTGCCGCCCGAGACCTATTACCAGAAGATCCAGGCGGTACTCGAGAAGTACGACGTGCTGTTTCTCTGCGACGAGGTGATCTGCGGCTTCGGGCGCACCGGCCAGCAGTTCGGCTGCCAGACCTTCGACATCGCCGCCGACACCCTGACCGTGGCCAAGGCGCTGAGCTCGGCCTACCTGCCGATCTCCGGCGTCTTCATTCCCGAAGAGATGTTCGAGGCCATGGTGCGCGAGAGCGAAAAGATCGGCATGTTCGGCCACGGCTATACCTACTCGGGCCATCCCGTGGCGGCAGCGGTGGCGGTGCGCAACCTGGAGCTCATGGAAGAGCGCAACGTGCTGGGCCACGTGCAAAGCGTGATCCCCCACTTCGAGGCCTGCATGGCCGCCTTCGCCGACCATCCGCTGGTCGGCGAGGTGCGCGGCAAGGGCCTGGTTGGCGCCTTCGAGCTGGTGGCCGACAAGGCCAGCAAGCGTGCCTTCGCGCCGGCCCAGAAGGTCGGCGCCTATTGTGGCGCACGCTGCGAGGCGCATGGCCTGATTGCCCGGCCCATGGGCGACTCCGTGGCCTTCTGCCCGCCGCTGATAATCACGGAATCGGAAATCGACGAAATGTTCGCCCGCTTCGGCAAGGCGCTGGACGAAACCGCGGCCTGGGTCGAGAAGGAAGGGCTGCGCGCGGCGTAGGCGGATTGGGGACACGTACCTTAATGCCTAAAAAGTAGGCATTAAGGTACGTGTCCCCCGACTTGCGCGCTAAACGTGCTGGCCGCCGTTGACGTGGATTTCGGCGCCGTTGATGTAGCTGGCCTGCTCCGAACAGAGGTAATAGACCAGCGAGGCCACCTCTTCCGGGCGGCCCAGCCGGGCCATGGGGATCTCCTCGGCCAGGGCCTGGTATTCAGGGCCGATCATGGCGGTCTCGATCTCGCCCGGCGAGATGGCGTTGACGCGCACGCCGAAGGCGCCGAAATCGCCGGCCATCTCGCGGGTCAGTGAGGCCAGGGCCGCCTTCGAGGTGGAGTAGGCGGTGCCGGCGAAGGGATGCACCCGGCTGCCGGCGATCGAGGTGACGTTGACGATCGAGCCGTGCCCGGCCTGCAGCGCCTCGATCAGGCCGCGGGCCAACACCACGGGACCGTAGAAGTTGACGTGGAAGACATCACGCCACTGTCTGAGGTTGGTGGTCAGGGTGTTGAGGCGCTCGCCGCTCGGGCCCTTGGGCGAGATGGCGGCGTTGTTGACCAGGGCGTTCAAGGGCGCTCCGTCGAGACGTTCGAGCATGGTGGCGACGCCGTGGTCTATGTTCTCGAGGTCCGAGAGGTCGATCTGCACGTGGTCCTCGGGCCCGGCCTCCCAGGGGCAGTCCTCGGAAAAGGCCATGCGCGAGCAGGTGATGACGCGCCAGCCGGCGGCGGCGAAGCGCTTTACCGTGGCATGGCCGATGCCGCGGCTGGCACCGGTGAGAATCAGGGTCTTGCGCTCGTCGCTCATGGTCGGTTTGCTCCACGCCGGGGCCGGGGCGGCCATCACCTAGGAAGGGTAGGTCGGCCCATGCCCCTGCGCCAGCCTTAGCACAAACTAATGCGCCATCAGTACGGGAATTGTAGCGCCGGCCAGCACCTCGCGGGTGGCGCCGCCGAAAATCAGGCGCCGGAGCCGGCTGCGGGTGTAGGCACCCATGATCAGCATGTCGGCCTCGGCCGCCTTGGCGGCGCCCAGCAGCCGATCGCCGATCGAAGCGGCGCCGGCGGTGACGTCCTGGCTGCTGGCGGCGATGCCGTGCCAGGCCAGGTAGTCGATTAGGGCGGCGGCATCGGGGCCACCCTTGCCGGCCTCCTCGACCTCCAGCACCACCACACGGTCGGCAGCATGCAGGAAGGCCAGGCCGAAGCGAATGGCCTTGGCCGCCTCGGGGCTGCCGTTCCAGGCCAGTGCCACGGTCTTGCCGATGGGGGCGGGATCGCCCGGCGGCACCACCAGCACCGGCCGGCCGGTGTCCATCAGCGCCGCCTCGAGGGTCACCGAGGGGCTAACGTCGTCGCCCTGGCGAGGCTTGCAGCAGACGATCAGGTCGGCCAAGCGGCCCCGCGCCGCCACGGCGTCCTCTTCGCGTCCGGTGATGGTGGTCAGATGCGCCGTGAAGCCGCCGCCGGCGCTGGCGGCGCTGTCGGCTTCCTTGACGCCTGCCTTGGCACAGGCCTCGCGGAACTGCTCGGCGGCCCGGGCCTGGCGCTCGCCGGCCTCGCTCTCGGCCACCGACATGACGTCCTCGATCATGGCACTGGTCATGCCTTCGCCGACGTAAGCCACGCTGTCGCGCGGGTCCATCGCCACGTGCAGCACCTCGATATGGGCGTCGAGCCACTTGCCGACGGCCATGGCGGCCGTCAACACGCCGCCCGAGCTGGCCACACCGCTCAAGGGTACGAGAATTGTCTTGATTGACATGGTCGCCTCCCTAGCTGTCAGGGGGGGATATCTTAGGCAGTTCCGCGGGGCGACGCAAAAGAAGCGGTGGTTGATTCCGCCCTTGCGTGAGTCCCGCTTTGGCTTGCTCGACGACGCCGTCGAGGGGCCCGGCGGCATCGATGACGTGCCAGTCGATGGCGCCGGTGAAAATGCCGCGTTGGCGCTGCAGCACGGCCGGGGTGGCGTCCGAGGCGCCGTTCAGGCGGGCTTTGATGCGCGCCGCCGCGGTTTCCCGCGGCGCCTCGAGCCAGAGGCCGTCGAAGCGCAGGCCGGCGTCGCCGGGGGCGGCGGCCAGGGCGGCGATGGCGGCGCGCTCCTCGGGCCGGGCCTGGACGGCATCGACGATGACGCTGTGGCCGGCCGCCAGCAGCTCGGCGCTGCGCTGGTGCAGGGTTTGGTAGACGCGCCGCGCGGCTTCCCGGGTGTAGCTTCGGGCCGGCAGGCGCTGCTCGGGCGCCAGGCCGGCCAGGCTTTTGCGTATGACGTCGCTACGCAACACCAGGGCCCCGGGTGGCGCTCCCAGCAGCGGCGCCAGGCGCTGAGCCAGGGCCGTCTTGCCGCTGCCCGAGAGGCCGCCGATGGCAACCAGGCGCGGCGCCGCCGGGGCGAGGAAGGCGAGCGCCTGGTCGAGGTAGCCGCGGGCCTCGCCCTGCAGCGCCTCGACCTTTGCGGCCCGGGTCTGGCATTCGCACATAGCGGCGCTGACGTGGGCCCGGATGGCGGCCCGCAGCGAGAGGTAGAGCCCCAGCGGCGCCAGGCCCTCGATATCGCCGCTCAGTTCGAGATAGCGGTTGAGCACGATGTTGGCCTCGAGCGGGTGGCCGCGGTGCAGCAGGTCCATGAGCAGGAAGGCGAGCTCGTAGTAGACGTCGCCGATGGCCAGGCGCGGGTTGAATTCAATGGCGTCAAACAGCGTCGGCCGGCCCTCGAAAAGGCAGATGTTGCGGAGATGCAAATCGCCGTGGCCCAGCCTGACGAAGCCGGCGCGGCAGCGCCGGGACATCAGCGCCTGGTGGCGTTCGGCCTGGGCCAGCATGGTGCGTCGCAGCCTCTCGACCTTGGTGCTGGCGAAGACAGTGCCGAGATGGGGGCGGAACTGCTCCGCCGCCTCGGCGGCCAGGGCAATCAAGCCGCCGCCGGCCTCGCCATCGGGGCGCACCTCGGCCCCGTCCAGGTAGTCGAAGACCACATCGGCCAGGGTCCGCATCAGCTCCGGCGTCAGGGCGTTTTGCTCGGCCAGGCGGTTGAAGAGTGTGGCTTCGTCGAAGCGCCGCATCTTGACCAACCACTCGCAGGGCGGACCGGCGCCGTCAAGTGCCAAACCGCCGTCAGCCTCGCGGCTCACCGGCACGACGCCAAGGTATAGCTCCGGTGCCAGGCGGCCGTTTAGCGCCACCTCGGCCTGGCAGCACTGGCGGCGCCGGGCCAGGGTGGAGAAATCCATGTAGGAGAAGCGGACGGCGCGCTTCATCTTGTAGGCGAAGGGGCCGGCCAGGAAGACGACGGCGCCGTGGGTATGGATCTGGCGCACCGCATCGCCGGCCGGGGCGTGGCTCGCCACCGCGTGGTTTGCGGGGTCGCCGAGAAAGGCGATGATCTCGCTCTGGTCCTGGACGATCACGGGGCTTCCTCGTGAGCGCGAACGAGCGAAGCGGCGGGCTGCGTTCGGGGCCCAGCCTTACTCTTCAGCTAGGTATTGTCCGGCGCCAGGGTAGTGCGATCGTTTGTCGCGGGTCCGTTTCAACCGAACGTCGGGTGGTCCTCGTCCAGGCCGGCCGGATCCTGGTGGATGATGACCTCGGCGCCGGGGAAGGCGTCAGCGATCAGGATCTCGACCTCGTCGGCGATGTCGTGGGCCTGGATCAGCGTCAGATCGCCGTCCAATTCGAGATGTAGCTGGATGAATTGCTGTACTCCCGAGGAACGCGTGCGCAAGTCGTGGACGTCGCGCACTTCGGCGTGGGTCTTGGCGATGGCCGCGACGCGTTCGCGTTCGGCGTCGGAGAATTCGCGATCCATCAGGTGGTCGAAGGAATCGCGCACGATGCTGAAGGCGCTCCACAGGATGTAGCCGGCCACCACTGCCGCCACCAGCGGGTCGACGAAGTGCCAGCCCAGCCCCATCACGGTCGCGAGCCCGGCGATAATGCCCAGGTTGACCAGCAGATCGGTCTTGTAATGCAGCTGATCGGCCGAAATGGCGAGCGATCCGGTTTGGCGCACCACGTAGCGTTGGAAAAGCACCAGGGCCAGGGTCAGCATGATCGACAGCACCAGCACGGTGATTGCCAGGGCGCCGTTGTCGACAGGCTGCGGCCTAATCAGGCGGTGCCCGGCCTGGAACAGCAGGAACACGGCCGAGCCACCGATGAAGGCGGCCTGGCCCAGCCCGGCCAGGGCCTCGGCCTTGCCGTGGCCGAAGCGGTGCTCGCGGTCGGCCGGCGTCAGGGCATGACGCACGGCGACGAAATTGATCACCGAGGCCAGGGCATCGAGGATGGAATCGACCAGCGAGCTCAGCATGGCCACGGAATCGCTGAGCAGCCAGGCGTATGTCTTGATCACGATCAAAAGGCCCGCCACGGCCAACGCGGCATAGGTGGCGCCGCGCATCAGCGCCGCCCGGCGGGCCGGGTGGTTCAAGGATAAAGCCTTTGCCTGGTCCAGCCTTGGCTGGCGCGGCGAAACAGAATGCGGTCGTGCAGCCGGAAGGCGCGCTGGTGCCAGAATTCGATGCTTGCCGGTTTGATGCGGTAGCCGGTCCAGAAGGCGGGCCGCGGGATGTCGCCGACGGCGTGCTTGAGGGCATAGCCGGCCACCGCCTTTTCCAGCTCGAAGCGGCCGACCAGCGGCTGCGATTGTTTCGAGGCCCAGGCGCCGATACGGCTCTGGCGCGGCCGGCTGGCCCAGTAGGCATCGGCTTCCGCGGAGCTGACCTCCTCGACCGGCCCCTGGACCCGCACCTGGCGGTTGAGGCTCTTCCAATAGAAGCAGAGAGCCGCCGCCGGGTTCTCGGTCATTTCCTTGACCTTGGGGCTTTCCGTGTTGGTGTAGAAGGAAAAACCGTTCTCATCGGCGGCCTTGAGCAGCACCATTCGCACCGCCGGCAAGCCGTCGGCGCCGCAGGTGGCCAGGGCTGCGGCGGTGGGGTTGACGGGCTCGCTCCTGGTGGCTTCGTCGAGCCATTCGGCGAACAGGGCCAGGGGATCGCGCTGAGCCGCCTCCTGGCCCAGCAACTCCTGGTCCTGGGGGTCGCTTGTATCCGCCGAATCCGTATCGCTCATAACCGCCGTCGCCTACGAAAAATGACCGCTGAAGCGGCCCTTACGGTATTCTAACGGCCGTGGCGAGGCCTTGTCGACAAGGCACAATTCTGCGATTTCTTGCATTGCTGCCGCAAAATTGCCCAAATGTTGGGGGATTCTGGCTCTAAACCTTTCATAGGATCTATTATACTGGAGCAACCAGGCCGGCGGCGGCCCCGGAGAGTGGGGCGCCAGAGGACCGGCCCAAGCAATTCGGAGGCTTGGAAGGCATGAAGGTCATCAGGATTATCGCGGCCGGCGTCGTGGCGCTGTCGTTGGCCGCCTGCCAGGATGCAGGACCGAAGCAACAAATCGGCACCCTCATCGGTGCCGCGGCGGGTGCCGTGGCGGGGTCCCAGGTGGGCAAGGGCAAAGGCCAGATGGTGGGTATTGCCGTAGGCACGCTGTTGGGATCGTTGGCCGGCAGCGAGGTCGGCAAGTCGCTCGACCGGGCCGACCGCATGTATATGCAAAAGACGACGCAGCAATCCCTGGAAGCGGTGCCGTCCGGCAGCACCAGCACCTGGAAAAATCCCGACAGCGGCAACAGCGGCTCGATAACGCCGCAGCGCACCTACCAGAAGACGGAAGGTACCTATTGCCGGGAATACCAGCAGACCATCAGCGTCGGCGGCCGCACCGAAGAAGCCTACGGCACGGCCTGCCGTCAGCCTGACGGTACCTGGCAGGTCGTCAACAACTGAGGCCCTCGCCGTCTCGCCCGGCTGCCGCAGGTGAGAAATGCGAGCTAATCCAGCCAGACGCAGGACGGCGGCCGGTCCGACCCTGGCGCTGTTGACGGGACTGCTGTTGCCGCTGCCGGCGGCGGCGGCCATGGCGGCGGTTCCGGCCCAAGTCAACGCCGATGCGGTCGCCGTCATCGTCGGCAACCGCAACTACGACCAGGCACCCGAGGTCAAGTTCGCCCACAACGACGCCCGGGCGGTGAAGCACCTGGTGCTCGAAGTGCTGGGCTACGCGCCGGCCAACGTCATCGATCTGCGCGATGCCACGTTGGCCCAGATGGTGGCCCACTTCGGCGCCGATAAGGGGCCGCCCGGCAAGCTGGCCAACTGGCTGCGGCCCGGCCGTTCCGACGTATTCGTCTTCTATTCCGGCCATGGCGTGCCCGGTCTCGAGGATCGCCGGCGTTATCTCTTGCCGGTCGACGGCGATCCCAACCTGGCCCAGATCACGGGTTATCCGCTGGCCCGGCTGTTTGCCAACCTGGGCCGGCTCAAGGCGCGCTCGGTGACGCTGGTGCTGGATGCCTGCTTTTCCGGAGTTACGCCGGCCGGGACACTGCTGGCCTCGGCCTCGGGTGTGCTGCTGACGCCCAGGCCGGCCCCGGCCCCGGGTGGGCTGCGCGTCCTCAGCGCCGCCGCCGCCGACCAGATCGCCAGTTGGGACGAAGAGGCGGCCCTGGGCCTCTTTACCGAGCACTTGCTGGCCGGGCTTTACGGCCTGGCCGATGGCGATCCCCACGGCGATGGCGATGGCGCCGTGACCATCAGCGAGCTGGGACGCTATCTCGACGCCGAAATGAGCTATCAGGCCCAGCGCCGCTTCAGCCGCCGCCAAAAGGCTATTCTGGTGGGCCCGGCGGACGCCGTGCTGGCCCGGCTGGTGCCCGGTGCCCGGCGCTGGCGGCCGAGTTCTCCCGGCTCCGGCGGCCGATCTTCCCGCCCCGCGACCGGCGAGCCGAGCCTCGAGCCCATCGAACGCCACCTGGTGGCCAGCGGCGAGGCGGTGGTGCGCCAGAGACCCAGTGCCGACGCCAAATCCCTGGCGCTGCTGCTGCCGGGAGAGCAGGTCTATGTCGCCGGCCGGCTGCGCCAGCGCAATTGGTATCTGGTCGAGGGTGGCGGCTGGGGCCGCGGCTACGTCTTTGCGCCACGTCTGCGGGAGCGATCAAACAACCCGGCGCCGTCCGGCCGGGCCGGGAATCCGGCGGCGCCGACCTTGGCTGCCGCCGCCGGCGCCGTCGCGGCCAAGGTGGCCAGCGAGCTTTACGGTCCCGAGGCCGGGCGCCTGGTGGGTCGCGGCATCGAGGTCCTGTGGGGTGGTCTGTTCCGTGGCGAGCGCGATGCCGAGCTGAGCCAGGACGACCGCCAGCGCATGGCGCGCAACCTGCAGCTGTCGCTCGAGTTGGATCCCAGCGGCAGCGAGCGGCGCTGGTTCAACCCTGCCAACGGACACGGCGGCGCCGCCCGGCCGCTGCGCACCTTCCGCACCGCGGCCGGCATTCACTGCCGCGATTTCCGCCAGACCGTGCAGCTTGGCGGCCCTCGCGGCGAGGCTTTCGGGACGGCCTGCCGGCGGCCCGACGGGCACTGGCGAATCATCGCGGATTAGGGTTTACACTGGACCCTGAAGTGACCAAGCTCGCGGCCGAATGCCGGTTCTGGGATGGAGATGGTTGAGACGAAGGCCCGGGGGATGATCAAGCGCTTGCTGGTGGCGGCATTGCTGGTCGTCCTGGTGGCGGCCGCCGACCGTCCCGATTTCGCCGTTGGCGTCGAGGCCTACGAACGGGGCGAATACCAGAAAGCCTTCGAAGCCTGGCTGCCGCTGGCCCGCGAGGGTGATCCGGCGGCCCAGCGCAACGTCGGCCACATGTTTCGCCGCGGTTTGGGCGTGCCCAAGAATTTCAAGAAGGCCGCCGAGTGGTACCGCCGGGCCGCCGAGCAGGGACTGAGCCGGGCCCAGGCCAACCTCGCCAACATGTATCTGCGCGGCCAGGGTGTGGCCAAGGATGTCAAGCTGGCGGCACGCTGGTTCCGGCGCGCCGCCGAACAGGGCCACGCCATCGCGCAATACAATCTCGGGCTGCTCTACGAGAACGGCGTCGGCGTCGAGCGCGCCGAGGCCGAGGCCTTGAGCTGGTATTTCCGGGCGGCCCAGGCCGGGCACCAGAAGTCGAAGCAGCGCCTGGCCCGCCTGGCGGCCAAGGGCGCGGCACCAGCAGCCAAGCCCCAGCCGCCGAGTGCCGCCGAGGCCCGGGCCGTAGCGCTGGCACCGGCTCCGGCTCCGGCGCCGGCGCCGGCGCCGGCCGAGCAGGAGGGCGCGGCCAAAGAGGCCGGGACGCCACCGCCTTCCCAGGTGCTGATCAAGGAAGCGGCCGAGGAGGCCGAGCGCGAACGCCAGCGTCAGGCCGCGGCAAAAGCCGAGACCGAACGAGAAGCTGCGGCAAAAGCCGAGCTCGAACGAAAAGTCGCGGCCAAAGTCGAGGCCGAACGGAAGGCCGCGGCCAAGGCCGAGGCTGAACGGGAAGCCGCGGCGGAAGCGGAGGCCGAAGCCAAGCGCCAAGCCGAGGCGGCGGCTGAAGCGGCAGCCGAGGCCAAACGCCAAGCGGAAGCTGAGTCAGCAGCCGAGGCCAAACGTCGGGCCGAGGCAGAAGCGGAGGCGGAAGCCGAAGCCAAGCGCCAAGCCGAGGCGGAAGCCGAAGCCAAGCGCCAAGCCGAGGCGGAAGCGGAGGCGGAAGCCGAAGCCGAACGCCAGGCCGAGGCGGAAGCGGAAGCCCAGGACGAGGCCAAGCGGCGTCAGGAGGTGGCGCGGGCGGTCGAGGAGGAAGCGCGGCGCCGGGCCGCAGAAACCGCCGCGGCGGAAGCCGTCGAAGCGGAGAAGAAAGCCGAGCTCGAACGTCAGGCCGCCGAAACCGTCAGGTTGGGGCAAAAGGAACATCAGGCGGCCGAGCGTGCCGACCGGGAGGCGGCCCGCCTCGCCCGCCTTGCCGAACGACGGACCGAGGAGGCGGCCGAAAAGGCGGCGGACGAGGCCGCCCGCGCGGCCGAGGAGGAAGCCGAAAAGCGGGCCGAGGCGGCGGGAAAACAGCCCGAGGCGGACAAGTCGGAAGATGAGATCGTCATCGATCTTGGTGATGACAAGGAGCGCCAGGACGAAGACGAGATCGACATCGAGTTCGACGATGACGACGAGGGGAAAAAGGAGACCGCCATCGAGTTCGATGGCGATGACTCCAAGGGCGAAAGCGATGCCCAAGCCGGGGCGGATTCCGAGGACCGGACGGCGGCCGACAGCGGCGACGAAGATGCCGAGAGCCCGGCCCGGCCGCGCGGCGGATCAAGCATCGCCGAACTGGCCGCCCAGCAAAGATTCGCCGCCCGTTCGGTAGCCGAACGTCTGGCCGACGCGCGCCGGCGCTACCTCGAGGCTCGCCGCGCCAAAGCGGCCGCGGCAGCACAGGCGAAACAGGAAAAGGCCTCGCAAGACGGTATCGAAAGCGAGGTTGTCGAAGAGGAAACCGAGGCCGAGCCCGGGCAAAAGCGCGACCAACCCCCGGAGGATGAAAAGGCGCGCGAGGCAGAGGAAGCGCGCAAGGCGGAGAAGGCGCGTGAGGCGGAGGAGGCGCGCGAGGTCGAGGAAGCGCGCAAGGCAGAGGAGGCCCGCGAGGCGGAGGAAGCGCGCAAGGCAGAAGAAGCGCGCCAGGCGGAAAAGGCTCGCAACGCTGAAGAGGCCCGCAAGGCGGAAGAGGCGAGCAAAGCGGAAGAGGCGCGCAAGGCAGAGGAGGCCCGCGAGGCGGAAGAGACTCGCAAAGCGGAAGAGGCGCGCAAGGCAGAGGAGGTCCGCGAGGCGGAGGAAGCGCGCAAGGCGGAGGAGGTCCGCAAGGCGGAGGAGGTCCGCAAGGCGGAGGAGGTCCGCAAGGCGGAGGAGGTCCGCAAGGCGGAGGAGGCCCGCAAGGCCGAGGAGGCTCGCAAGGCGGAAGAGGCCCGCAAGGCTGAAGAGTCCCGCAAAGCGGAAGCGGCCCGCAAGGCGGAAGAGGCGAGCAAAGCGGAAGAGGCGCGCAAGGCGGCGGTGGCTCGCAGGGTAGAGGAGGCCCGCAAAGCGGAAGAGGCTCTCAAGGCGGAAGAGGCTCTCAAGGCGGAAGAGGCGCGCAAGGCGGAGGAGGCCCACAAGGCGGAGGAGGCTCGCAAGGCAGAGGAGGCCCGCAAGGCCGAGGAAGCCCGCAAGGCGGAGGAGGCCCGCAAGGCCGAGGAAGCCCGCAAGGCCGAGGAGGCTCGCAAGGCCGAGGAGGCTCGCAAGGCTGAAGAGACGCGTAAGGCGGAAGATGCGCGCAAGGCGGAGGAGGCCCGCAAGGCCGAGGAGGCCCGCAAGGCGGAAGAGGCCCGCAAGGCGGAGGAGGCCCGCAAGGCCGAGGAGGCTCGCAAGGCCGAGGAGGCTCGCAAGGCCGAGGAGGCTCGCAAGGCCGAGGAGGCCCGCAAGGCCGAGGAGGCGCGCAAGGCCGAGGAGGCGCGCAAGGCGGAGGAGGCGCGCAAGGCGGAGGAGGCTCGCAAGGCCGAGGAGGCCCGCAAGGCTGAAGAGGCGCGAAAGGCGGAGGAGGCTCGCAAAGCCGAGGAAGCCCGCAAGGCTGAGGAAGCACGCAAAGCTGAAGAGGCGCGCAAGGCGGAAGAGGCGCGCAAGGCGGAGGAGGCGCGCAAAGCCGAGGAAGCACGCAAAGCCGAGGAAGCCCGCAAGGCGGAAGAGGCGCGCAAGGCGGAAGAGGCGCGCAAGGCGGAAGAGGTTCGCAAGATTATTGAAGAGCGCAGGGCCGCGGCAGCGGCGCGGGCCGAGGCGCGGCGTCGGTCCGCCGATCTGGCCGCTGCAGCCCAGGCCCGGGCCAAGGCCGAAGCGGCCGTGGATGCCGCTAAGCGCAAGGCCGCGGAGGATTTTCTGGCGGCCGAAGTGGCGCGCAAGCAAGCCGAGATGGCGCGCCGGTTGGCCGAGGAGGCGGAGATCCAGCGCAGGGTAGCGCTGGCCGAGCGCCGTGACGCCGAGGTTCAGGCGGCACAGGCGCGCCGCGAAGCCGATCAGGCCAGGAGAGACGCCGAAACCATGGGCGCCGTCGCCAGGCAGGCTGACGCCGAGCGCCAGGCGGCGGCGACGGCGCACCGAAACGCCGTGATCGAGGCGGCCGAGCGGCGCAAGGCGGCCGAACTCGAGAAGGCGGGGGCGGCTGGTGATACCGGCGTGCGGCCCTCGCCCTTGCTGGTAGCCGAAACCGAACACGAGGCCCGGCGGGCAGCGCGCCAGGCTTCGCAGCGCCAAACCGGCGAAACCAGCGCCGCCGCGGCGCCGAGCCAGGCCGCGAAGCCGGTGCCGCAATCGCCGGTGGTCGTCATGGGCGCCGAAGATTCCCGCGACTCGGCCGCCGGGGAGGAGGCTGACGAGGCGGCCAAGGCGCTGCCCCAATCACCAGTTATCGTTCTGGCAGAGCCCCGGGCGCGATCTCTGCCTCAGGCCGAGGCGCAGTCGGACAGCGACGATGCAGCGGCTGCTGCCGGGCCGGCGGGGCAAAGCGAAACGGCAGCGAGCGAGGCCCCGGCATTGGTGCCGCCTTCGCCGCTGCTGGTCAACGAAGCCAAAGCGACCCGGGAAACACCCCAGGAACCCGCCAAAGAAACCCAACTGGCAGCCCGGGTAGAGGCCGTGCCCATGGCGGCGCAACTGGATGCCGGTCTGGCCGCCTACCTGGCGCGGGATTATCGCTTGGCGCTGGCCAAATGGCTGCCGCCGGCCGAGGCTGATCACGCCGAGGCCCAGTTCTATGTCGGCGGTCTCTACCGCGACGGCAGCGGCGTTGCGATCGACCTGGAGGAGGCCTATTTCTGGTGGAGCCTGGCGGCGCGCCAGGGGCACGGTCGGGCCGGACGCTATCTGGCGGTGCTGAGAAGCGAAATGCTACCGGCCGAGGTGGCCGCTGCCAAACGCCGCAGCGATGATTGGAAGCCGTCGCCGCGCTAACCCGCATTTCTCCTGCTAGCCTTAACCATTTGCTATGATTAACCGGCTTGAATGAGCGCTAACGAACCATCCCCCGCGATCCCCTCGACGCCGGCGGCGGCCAACGAAACATAGGTCACATGATCGATCCCTACCAGGTGCTGGGCGTGACGCGTAAGTCCAGCACCGCCGACATCAAGAAATCCTATCGCCGCCTGGCCAAGGAACTGCATCCCGACAGGCACCCCGGCGACGGCCGTGCGGCCGAGCGCTTCAAGGAGGTGGCGAGTTCCTATTCGCTGCTCAACGATCCGGCCAAGCGGGCGCGCTTCGACCGCGGCGAGATCGACGGCCAGGGCAACGAGCGGCGCTACCGCCGTGGCCAGGCCCGCCCCGGCCCCCGGGCGCGCCGGCCCGGCGCGGCCGGCGCCGGTGCCTCCCCGGGGGCGGGACGAGGGGCGGGCCAGGGGGCGGGCCAGGCCGACGAAGCCGGTCCCTTCGAATCCTTCAGCTTCGAGAACTTCGGCTTCGGCGGGTTCAGCGGCGAGGATGTCTTTTCGCCCTTTTTCGGCAACCGCGGCAACAACTCGCGCCGGGCCCAGGCCCGGGCCCAGGCGCGCAGCCTGGACAGCCGCTACAGCCTCAAGGTCAACTTCGTCGATGCCGCCAAGGGCACCACGCGCAAGCTCAAGCTCGAAAACGGCAAGTCCGTCAAGGTCGCCATCCCGGCCGGCATCGAAGATGGTCAGACCGTGCGCCTCAAGAACCAGGGCGGTATGGCGCTCGGCGGCAAGCTGCGCGGCGACGCCCTAGTCGAAGTGCGGGTCGACGACCATGCCTTCTTCAAGCGCCACGGCAGCGACGTCCATGTCGAATTGCCCATCAACCTCAAGGAGGCGGTGCTGGGCGCCAAGGTCGAAGTGCCCACGGTCGACGGCCCGGTCAGCCTGACGATCCCGCGCTCGTCATCGTCGGGCCGCACGCTGAGGCTCAAGGGCAAGGGCATCATCGACCGCAAGCGGCGGCGCCGCGGCGATCAGTACGTGGTGCTGAAGCTGGCGCTGCCGGAGCGCCGCGACGCCGAGCTCGAACGCCTGATCGGCGATTGGGCGCCGGCCACCGGCGACGTCCGCGCCAAGATGAAAGCTGATTCTTGAGTTGAAGCCTGGCCACCCGCTCCCCCTCCCAACCACCCACAGGGTACCATTGATGGGTGGTTGGGAGGGGGAGCGGGTGGCCAGGCCGCACTTGACAACCAGGGTGGTTGGGAGGGGGAGCGGGTGGCCGGGTCGCACTTAACAACCCGGCCCGGCCACCCGCTCTCTATCGAGGCCGGGGGTCGGTGGCCAGGTAGGCGAAGAGCAAATGATCGCGCCAGGCGCCATCGATGCGCAGGTACTGGCGGGCGTAGCCTTCCTCGCTGAAGCCGATCTGGCGCAACAGGTCGCGGCTGGCGGTGTTCGAGGGTACGCAGGCGGCCTCCAGGCGATGGAGCCGCAATTCATCGAACACGAAGGGCACGATGACCTTCAGGGCATCGCGCATATAGCCCCGGCGGGCAAAGCGCTGGCCCGACCAGTAGCCTACCGAACAGTACTGCGAGACGCCGCGGTGGACGTGGTTGAGGTTGAGGCCGCCGACCAGCGCCCGGTCCTGGCGGCGGAAGATGAAAAAGGCATAGCCGCGGTCCTCGCGGGCCTCGCGCAGGTAGCGCTTGAGCCGCGCCCGGTAGGTGCTCTTGCTGAGCACGCCGTCGGGCCAGGTGGGCTCCCAGGGAATCAGGAAATCCCGCGATTCGTGGCGCAGCGCCTGCCATTCCCGCCAGTCGCCGAGTTCGGGCGGTCGCAAATAGACCTTGTCGCCGGTCAGCTTGGCCGAGACCTCGGGTTCGACGAGACTGCGCAGGATGGATGTCAAGGCCGGCACCCGATTGCCAATGGGCGGGGCGGCAAGCGCGCCCCTCAGGAAAATCTTGCCCGAACCCTGTCGTAGCTTTCAAGTCGCGATATGGGCCCGATGGCGGCCAGCACCGGCGGCCCGCCGCCGAGTACGCGCCCGGCCACACGCTTCAGAGCGGCAGTGTCGACGGCATCGATCTCGGCGATCAACTCGGCCGTGGGAATGGCCCGGCCGTAGATCAAGAGCTGGCGGCCGAGATGCTCGCAGCGTGCCATGGGCGCTTCCAGCCCCATCATGATGCCGGCCTTGTGCTGGGCTCGGGCCCGCGCCGTCTCGGCTTCGTCGACGTCCTCGGCGACGCGGGCGATCTCGTCGCAGAGCACCGGCACCAACTCGCCGACTTCATTTTCGCCGGTGCCGGCGTAGACGCCAAAGAGGCCGGCATCGAGATAAGCCGAGGCGAAGGAGAAGACCGAATAGCACAGCCCGCGCTTCTCGCGCAGCTCCTGGAAGAGGCGTGACGACATGCCGCCGCCGAGCACCGTGGACAGCACCTGGATGGCGTAGAAATCCTCGTCGTCGAAGGCCAGGCCGGGGAAAGCCAGGGTGATGTGGGCCTGTTCGAGCTGGCGCACCTCACGCCGCTCGCCGCCCTGGTAGTGGGCCGGTTGGCGGGCCTGGGCGGTGCCGGCGGGCAGGCGGAAAAGTTCGCCGACGCGCCCCACCAGGGCCTCGTGTTGGATGCGTCCGCTGGCCGCCAGCACCATCCGCGGCGCCTGGTAGTGGCGTTCCATATAACTCACCAGGGCCTGGCGCTCGAAGGCCCGCACGCGGTCTGCGCTGCCCAGGATCGAGCGCCCCATGGGTTGGTCGGGAAAGGCCGTCTCCTGCAAGAGGTCGAAGATGAGGTCGTCGGGAGTGTCCTGGACCTGGCTGATTTCCTGGATCACCACCTCGCGCTCGCGTTCCAACTCGGCCGCCTCGAAGGTCGAGTGCTGCAGGATGTCGGCCAGGATATCGAGCGCCAGCTCCACGTCTTCCTTGAGCACGCGGATGAAATAGGCGGTCTGCTCGCGCGAGGTATAGGCGTTGATCTGGCCGCCCACGGCTTCCACTTCCTCGGCGATGGCGCGGGCTGAGCGCCGTTCGGTGCCCTTGAAGGCCATGTGTTCCAAGAGGTGCGAGACGCCGCCCTGGGCTGGGCTCTCGTTGCGCGCCCCGGCATCGACCCAGACGCCGATGGCCGCCGTCTCGAGCTCGGGCATGGCGTCGCTGGCCACCCTCAAGCCGCCCTCCAGCGTGCTCAGCTCGACCGTCACGGCCTGCGCTCCAGGGTCTCGCGGATGTGGTCTTGCAGCGCCGCCAGGTCGTTGGCCAACGTCGTAGAGCGCTCGGGGCGCTGGAAAATGTCGGCCAGCCTGGGCGGCAGCGCCGGGTGCAGCCCGGTGGCGTCCTCGACGGCGTCGGGAAACTTGGCGGGATGGGCGGCGCCCAGCACCACCACCGGCGCCGCGGGTGCCAGCCGGCGGGCGGCGGCGACGGCGACGGCGGTATGGGGATCGATCAATTGTCCGCTTTCCTTGTGCACCTGGGCGATGGTGGCGCGGGTTTCCGCTTCGCCCACCGCCGTGGCCGAGAATACTTCGCCGGCCCGGGCCAGCTCGCTGGCCTCGACGGCGAAGCCGCCGCTCTGGTCCAGCGTCGCCATCAGGCCGCGCAGGCGGTCGGGATCGCGGCCCACGAGATCGAAGAGCAGGCGTTCGAAGTTGCTCGCCACCTGGATGTCCATGCTCGGGCTGATACTGGGCCGCACCCGGTCCTTGCGGTATTCGCCACTGGCGAAGAAGCGGGCCAGGATGTCGTTCTGGTTGGTGGCCACGATCAGGCGCTCGACCGGCAGCCCCATTTGCTGCGCGGCGTAGCCGGCAAAGACGTTGCCGAAGTTGCCGCTGGGCACGCAGAAGGTGAGCCGCCGATGGGGCGCGCCGAGAGCCAGCGCCGCCGAGAAAAAATAGGCGATTTGCGCCATCACCCGAGCCCAATTGATGGAGTTGATGGCACCCAGGTTGTGGCGTGCGCGAAAGTCGGGATCGCCGAACAGCGCCTTCACCAGGGCCTGACAATCGTCGAAGGTGCCATCAATGGCGATGCTGTGGATGTTGTCCGCCGCCACCGTGGTCATTTGGCGGCGCTGAACTTCGCTAACCCGGCCTTCGGGGTGCAAAATGAAGGCCTCGATGGCGCTGCGGTCGCGGCAGGCCTCGATGGCCGCCGGGCCGGTGTCGCCGGAAGTGGCGCCGGCCACCGTCAGGCGGGCGCCGCGGCGCTCGAGCTCGAAATCAAACAGCCGGCCGAGCAGTTGCAGGGCGACGTCCTTGAAGGCCAGCGTCGGCCCGTGGAAAAGCTCGAGCAGCCAGAGCCCCGCATCGAGCTGTCTGAGCGGCACCACGGCCGGGTGCTCGAAGCTGGCGTAGGCGGCTTCGATGTGGCCCGGCAGCGCTGCTTCCGCGGCCGAGCCGGCGACGTAGGGCGCCATCACCTGGGCCGCGACTTCGGCGTAAGGCCGCCCGGCCAGATCGTCCAGCGCCGCCGTCTCGAACTGCGGCCAGCTCTCCGGCAGGTAGAGCCCGCCGTCGGGCGCCAGGCCCGCGAGCAGCATGTCGTCGAAACCGATCTTTGGGGCCTCACCTCGGGTGCTGATGTAGCGCACGAAACTTTCCTCTCGCTAGCGCGGCGGCACCCTATAGAGCCCGGCCCAGCGGCGCAACGCTTAGTTGGGCATCAACAACCTGAGCCGGGCTTCCTCGGCCACCACCTCGACCGGCAGTTGGCCGCGCAGGTCGCCGTCGACCTGGACTGCGTAGCCCCGGGGCTCGAGGATGCGCAAGCTTTGCACCGGCCGCACCAGCACGTCGTCGAGGAAGGGGATGCGGCCGCGGGCATAGGCGATGCCGTAGCGCACCAGGTTCCAGCGTCCCGTGCGCAGCCCCAGCAGCACGTGCAGCGTGCCGTCGTCGAGGCGGGCCTCGGGGGCCACCACGTGGGGGCCGGCGAAGCGGCTGCAGGTGGTCACGATGACCGTCGAGGCGCGGTAGCGCTGATCGTCGATCTCGACCTCGAAGACGGTGCTGCCGTCGCGTATGAGGGCAATCAAGAGCGCCACGAAGTAGGCGCCGCGGCCGATCAGCGATTTGAGCCAGGGTTTGAGATATTTGACGGCCGCCGAATCGAGCCCGGCACCGACGCAGAGCAGAAAACGCCGGCCCTCGACGCAGCCCACCGTGGCCTCGATGATGCGGCCCTCGGCGATCATCCCGGCCATGGCGGCGGGCTTGGGCTCGAGCCCGATCTCCAGGGCCAGCACGTTGACGGTGCCGAAGGGGAAGGTGGCGAAAGCCGGCCCCTGGAAGACGCCGTCCTGGACCGCGGCGCCGTCGAGCAGGCCCGAGAGCACCTCGTTGACCGTGCCGTCGCCGCCAGAGGCCACGATCACATCGGCCTCCAGGCCGGGGTCGTCGCGGGCCTCGCGAACCTGGGCTTCGGCCTGGTCGGGGCCATCGGTGGGCAGCACCGTGGTGATGCAGCCGCTGGCTGCCAGGGCGTCGATGGTGCGGTGAAAGCTGCCGGGGCTGCGCCGGCGGCGGCCGGCGATGGGGTTGTCGACAACCAGAACCCGGCGGCCGGCGCTCATTCCAGGGCTTCCACCCAGACCGCCGTGTCATGGAAGGCGGCGCCGCCGGCCGGCGCCGGACTGTCGGCACCGGTCAGGCTGTTGATGCCGCACCCGTCCCGGAAGTGGCGGTTGGGCCAGATGCTCTCGACCACCAGCACGCCGCGCTGCAGGCCGTCGAAGAGCATCGCCTTAAGCTCGACCCGGCCGCGCCGGTTGCCCAGGCGCACCCCTGAGCCCTCGCCGATATTAAGCTCGCGGGCGTCATCGGGGTGGATGCGCAGTGTCGGTTGGCGCTCGCGCTCGAGCGAGCCCGGCGTCTCGGTGAACGTGGTATTCAAAAAGTTGCGCGCCGGCGAGGTCATCAGCTTGAAGGGATGTTCGGCGTCGGCCTCCTCGATCACCGCCCAATGATCTGGCAGCGTTGGCATCAGGTGGCCCAGTCGGCCCTGGCCCGGCCAGTCGGGCTTGAAGCGGAATTTGCCGTCGGGCCAGCCGAAGCCATCGAGGAAGTGAGCGCTTTCGAAGTCCGGCATGCAGTCATGCCAGCGCTCGGCCTTGAGGGTTTCAAGATCCACCAGCCCCGAGGTCTCGAGCGTGGCGGCGATGATCTCCATCTCGCTCATCTCGAAGCCGGGATGCTTGGCCCCCAAACGGTGCGCCAGCTCGCAGTGTACGAAATGGTTGGGCCGGCACTCGGCCAGCGGCTCGATCACCCGGGCGCCGAGCTGGATGTGGGAATGGCCGCCGGACTGATAAAGGTCGTCGTGTTCCAGGAAGGTGGTGGCGGGCAACACGATGTCGGCGAATTTGGCGGTGTCGGTGAGGAATTGCTCGTGCACGCAGACGAAAAGATCCTCGCGGGCAAAGCCCTGGCGCACCAGGTTCTGGTCCGGTGCCACCACGATGGGATTGGTGTTCTGGATCAGCATGGCGGTGACCGGGGGGCCTGAGCCGATGTCCTCGGCGTCGCCGTTGAGCACGGGGCCGATGCGCGACATGTCGAGGACGCGGATGGATTTATCGCGCACATCGAGGCCCTGGATCAGGGTGCGGTCGAAGGGGTAGATGCCGCCGTTGGAATAAAGCGCGCCGCCGCCCCGGTGGCGCCAATGGCCGCAGATGGCGGGCAGGCAGGACACCGCGTGCATGTTGGCGGCGCCGTTGCGGTGGCGGGTGAAGCCGTAGCCCAGGCGGATGAAGGCCCGCTCGGTGCGGCCGTAAAGGGCAGCGAAATCTTCGATCTCGGAGGCCTGAAGTCCGGTGATGGCGGCCGCCCATTCGGGCGTGCGGCTGGCCAGGTGGGCTTCCAGTTCATCCGGCACATCGGTGTATCGCGCCAGGTATGCCCGGTCGGCAAGGCCATCGCGAAAGAGTACGTGCATGATGGCGCAGGCCAGGGCGCCGTCGCTGCCGGGCCGCAAGCAAAGGTGAATATCGGCCGTCTCGGCGGTCGGGTTGCGGTAGGGATCGACCACCACCAGCTTGGCGCTCCGGCCCTTGCGGGCCTTGGCGACGTGGTGCATTACGTTGACCTGGGTGGCCACGGCATTGGTGCCCCAGAGCACGATGAGGTCGCTCTCCGCCATCTCGCGGGGATCGACGCCGGTCAGCCGGCCCGCTCCCGCCAGCCAGCCCGGCTGGGTGGTGCCGACGCAGATCGAGGTGCTTTGGCCGGAATAGCCCAGCGCATGGCGAAAGCGCTCGATGCCGTCGCGCTGTACCAGGCCCATGGTGCCGGCGTAGAAGTAGGGCCAGACGCTCTCGGAGCCATACTTTTCCGTGGCCCGGGCGAAGGCCGCGGCGACCTCGTCGAGCGCTTCGTCCCAGCCGATCGGTGTGAAGTCGTCCGAGCCCTTGGCGCCGGTGCGCTTGAGCGGCCTGGTCAGGCGCTCGGGGTGGTGCACGCGTTCGGCATAGCGCGCCACCTTGGCGCAGACCACGCCCGCGGTGTAGCTGTTCTCCCGGGCGCCGTGGATGCGGCCAATGGTGCGGCTGTCCAGGCGTTCGACCTCGAGGGCGCAGGTCGAGGGGCAGTCGTGGGGACAGACCGAGGCGACGAGGTCGGGTTTGTTCGGCACGCGGGCCTCCCGGGCAATGTAAACATGGATCGCTGGCCGCAGCATAGCGGGGGGCAGGGGGCCTGTGCTACCCTCGCGCCCCGGAGTACGCCATGGATCACGCCTTGCAGCACGAGATACCCGAGGCCGACGCTACGGCCATGCCCCAGGCTGCCTGGTGCGCCAATCCGATCATCGAATGGCTGCTGACCGAGGCCTGGAGCATTGCCCAGCCGGGCGAGCTGATTGCCGCCTTTGGGGCCCGCCTGGTGACTGAGGGGGTGCCGCTCATGCGCCTCATGTGCTTCATTCGCACGCTTCACCCCCAGGTCATCGGCACGCGCTATGAATGGCGCCGCGAGCGCGGCACGACCGAGGAATTCGAACCTCCACATCACGTCACGGAATCGCGCCAGTACACGGAAAGCCCGATGGCGGCGCTCTTTGAGGACGGCGCCGCCGCCATCCGCCGCCGCCTCGATGCCGGGGCCGAGATCGACTATCCCATCCTGGCCGAGTTGGCAGCCGAGGGGATTACCGACTACGTGGCGCTGCCGCTGATCTTCTCGGACGGCACCATCAACGCCATTACCTTTTCCGCCGACCGTGCCGGCGGCTTCCATACCGCAGAGCTCGAGGTGGTCTACGATTCCATTGCCGTTTTGGCCCGCCTGATCGAGACCCACACGCTGAGGCGCACCGCCCGCACCCTGATGGAAACCTACGTCGGCCGTCAGGCCGGCTCGCGCGTGCTGGACGGCCTGGTCAAGCTGGGCGACGGTGAAAGGATCCACGCCGTGATCTGGTTTTGCGACCTGCGCGATTCGACTGCTTTGGCGGAAACCCTGCCGATGGAGGAATTTCTCGGGCTGCTCAACGATTTCTTCGCCTGCATGGCCGGTGCCGTGATGGATCATGGCGGCGAGGTCTTGCGCTTCATCGGCGACGCGGCGCTGGCGATCTTTGCCATCGACGGTGCCGATCACCCACTGGACCAGGCCTGTACGCCGCTCGAAGGCACCTGCATGCGCTCGCTCGACGCTGCTCGCGATGCCCGCGCCCGCCTTGAAAGGGTCAACCTGAAACGCCAGGGCCGGGGCCAAGAACCGATTGGCTATGGCCTGGCGCTACACGTCGGTGACGTCATGTACGGCAACATCGGCGTGCCCGAACGGCTCGAATTCACGGTCATCGGCAGCGCCGCCAACGAGGCCGCCCGCATCGAGGGACTGAGCCGCGAGCTGGGCCACGACATCCTCATCTCGAGCGAGTTCGAGCGTTGCTTCGGAAACCAGATCGTCTCGCTGGGCCACCACCAGCTGCGCGGCGTGGGCCAAGCCCAGGAGATCTTCACCCTCAGCGACCCAGGGTTGGCCCCTTGAGCAGCCAGGCAGCCCAGCAGCCGCAGACCAGCGCCAGCCTGGTGGCCCGGCTTTGGCGCGAGCACATCCGGCGCCATCTCGGCCCCATCGTCTTTGCCGCCTTGTGCATGGTCGTGGCGGCGGCCGCCACGGCGGCCAACGCCTGGCTCTTGCAGCCGGTGATGGACGAGATCTTCCTGGCCGGCAACCGCGAGCTTTTGCTGCTGGTTCCGCTGGCGGTGCTGGGGCTGGCCCTGATCAAGGGCGGCGCCACCTTCGTCCAGGGCTATCTGATGGGCGCCATCGGCCAGCGCATCATCGCCGAGATCCAGTTGGCGCTTTACGCCCACCTGATGCGGGCCGATCTGGCCTACTTCCAGAACACGGCCTCGGGGCGGCTGGTGTCGAACTTCCTCAACGACGCCAACCTCTTGCGCGACGCCGTGGCGCGGACGCTGACCGGCATGGTCAAGGACAGCCTGACCTTGGTCTTCCTGGTGGCCTTGATGTTCTACCAGGATTGGCGCCTGGCCGCCGTCAGCTTCGTGGTCTTTCCCCTGGCCATAATCCCGGTGCGCAACCTGGGCCGGCGCATGCGCAAGGCCTCGACCGCTACCCAGGAACGCACCGGCCGCTTTGCGGCGCTGCTCAGCGAGACCCTGCAGGGCGCCCGCCACGTCAAGGCCTACGGCATGGAGGCCTACGAGACCGGGCGCGCCGGCCAGGCCGTCGAGGAGCGCCTGCGGGCCGTGCTCAAGGTGGTCAAGGCGCGGGCCGCGGCAACGCCGCTGATGGAGACGCTGGGCGGTATCGCCGTGGCCGCGGTGATCTACTATGGCGGCAGCCGGGTGATGGCCGGCGAGACCACGCCGGGCATCTTCTTTTCCTTCATGGCGGCGCTGATCATGGCCTACCAGCCGCTCAAGAGCCTGGCCAACCTGAATGCCGCCCTGCAGGAGGGACTGGCGGCGGCCCAGCGCATCTTCGCCATGTTCGACGTCGAGCCCGAGATCCGCGAACGCCTCGGCGCGCCGGCTCTCGAGGTGGCCGAGGGCGGCATCCGTTTCGAGGACGTGAGCTTCGCCTATGGCCAGGACCGCCCGGCCCTGGGCGGCGTCAGCTTCGAGGTGCCGGCCGGGCGCACCGTGGCGCTGGTCGGAGCCTCGGGGGCCGGCAAGTCGACGGTGCTGAACCTGATCCCGCGCTTTTACGACATCGGCGCCGGACGCCTGCAAATCGACGGCCAGGAGGTAAGCCAGGTCGGCCTGGCCAGCCTGCGCGCCGCCATCGGCCTGGTCAGCCAGGAAGCGACGCTGTTTGACGACACGGTGCGGGCCAACATCGCCTACGGCCGCCCCGGCGCCGACGATGCCGCCATCGAGGCGGCGGCCCGGGCGGCGGCGGCGGCCGACTTCATCGCCGAGCTGCCGCAGGGCTTCGACACCATGGTCGGCGAATCCGGCAGCCGCCTTTCCGGCGGCCAGCGCCAGCGCATCGCCATCGCCCGGGCCATGCTCAAGGATGCGCCCATCCTGCTGCTCGACGAGGCCACCTCGGCGCTGGACGCCGAATCCGAACGCCAGGTCCAGGCCGCGCTGGGCACCCTGATGCAAGGCCGCACCACGCTCATCGTCGCCCACCGCCTGTCGACGGTGATCGAGGCCGATGTCATCCACGTCATGGACCAGGGCGGCATCGTCGAATCGGGCAGCCACGCCGAGCTGATGGCGCGCGGCGGCACCTACGCCGGGCTCTACCGCCAGCAGGAGAGCGCTTCCGCCTCCATAACCGACATTACAACCCCTGTCGGAGCGCGGGCCTGAGGGCCGCGGCACCCGGCAGCGTCCGCCCGGCCGTGCGCCTCGACAAGCGCCTTCTTGCCAATCCCCGGGTGCGGGCGGTGCTGTGCTTCGTGGCCGCTGGCTACATGCGCTTGGTCTACCGGTGCAGCCGCTGGCAGACCTTCGGCGGCGAGATACCGGCCGCCTTCTGGCAGCGCCGCGAGCCCTTCATCGTGGCCTTCTGGCACGGCCGCCTGCTGCTGGCGCCCTTTGGCTGGCCGCGCGGCGTGCCCGTCCACATGCTGATCTCGCAGCACCGCGACGGCGAGCTGATCGCCCGCACCATCGGCCATTTCGGCTTCCAGACGGTGCGCGGATCGAGCCGCCGCCAGGGCAGCCAGGCGCTGCGCACCATGGTCAAGGCGCTGCAGGACGGAAGCTGCATCGGCATCACCCCCGACGGGCCGCATGGGCCGCGCATGCGGGCCAGCGAGGGTGTGGTTTCGCTGGCCCGGTTGGCCGGCGTACCGGTGATTCCGGCCGCCATCGGCATCAGCCGCCGCCGCCTCATGGGCTCCTGGGACCGCATGATCGTGGGCCTGCCCTTCAGTCGCGGCGTCTTCGTCTGGGGCCAGCCCATCACTGTGCCCCGCGAGGCCGACGCCGCGGCCCAGGCGGCGCTACGGCTGGAGATCGAAGAGAGCTTGACGGCGCTCTCGGATGAAGCCGACCGGCGCTGCGGTGTCACCCCTGTGACGGCGGATCCGGCATGACGCCCGGGCTCTATCGCGGCCTGACCATCGCGCTGGGGCCGCTGATCGCGCTCTATCTCAGGGGGCGCCGGCGGCGCGGCAAGGAGGACCCGGAGCGCTTCGCCGAGCGCCAGGGCCGAGCCTCGCGGCCGCGGCCCGAGGGGCCGCTGATCTGGATCCACACCGCATCGGTGGGCGAGCTGACCTCGGCGCTACCCTTGATGCGGTGCCTGCTCGAGCAGCGCGCCGAGCTCACGCTGCTGGTCACCAGCGGCACCGTGACCTCGGCCCGGCTGGCCGCCGATCGCCTGCCGCCGCGTGCCATCCACCAATTCGTGCCGGCCGACCGGCCGGACTGGGTGGGCCGTTTTCTCGACCACTGGCGGCCCGACCTGGCGCTCTGGGTGGAATCCGAGCTGTGGCCCAACCTGCTGGGCCAGAGCCGCGCCCGTGGCATCGTCACGGTACTGATCAACGCCCGCATGTCGCGCCGCTCGTTTCGCCGCTGGCAGCGCCTGCCCGGCCTGATCGGGCCGCTGCTGGGCGGCTTCGCGCTTTGTCTGGCCCAGGACCAGGAGCAAGCCGAGCGCCTGCGCGCCCTGGGGGCCACCAAGGTCGAGGTCAGCGGCAGCCTCAAGCAGGCGGCCGAGCCCTTGCCCGCCGAGGCGGCTGAGCTGCAGCGTTTGCGCGCCGCCACTGCCGGCCGGCCCTTGTGGTTGGCCGCCAGCACCCATGACGGCGAGGAAGCCATCGCCGCCCGGGTGCATGGCGACCTGGCCGCCGCCCACCCGGGCCTTTTGACCATCATCGTGCCGCGCCATCCCGAACGCGGGGACGAGCTGGCCGCGGCCCTGACGGCCGGCGGCCTGAAGCTGGCGCAGCGCTCGACCGGCCAGCGCATCGAGCCGGCGACCGAGATTTACCTGGCCGACACGCTGGGCGAGCTCGGCCTTTTTTATCGACTCTCGGAAATCGTCTTCGTGGGCGGCTCGTTGACGCCCAGGGGCTGCCAGAACCTGCTCGAGCCGGCCCGCCTGGGGGCCGCCGTCATCCACGGCCCCGACGTCGAGAACTTCCGCGTCGCGGCCGCCGACCTGGCCGCCGCTGGGGCCAGCACCATGGTGCGGGACGGCGGCGAGCTGGGCCGCGAGGTGGCCGCCCTGCTGATCGATGCCGGTCTCCGCGAACGCCACGCCGCCGCCGGGCTCAGGGTTAGCGGCGGGACGGGCGAAGGCCACGCCGACATTCTCGACGGCGTCGTGGCGGCGTTGGGACCCTGGATGCCGAAGACACCGGGGGCAGCGCCATGAAGGCACCGGAATTCTGGCAGGGAGAAGGTCCTTGGGCCACCGCGGCGCCGCTTTTGCTGGCGCCCTTGGCCAGCCTCTACGACGGCCTCGGCCGCCTGCGGCGCGCCCTGGCCAGGCCCCAGAGCGTGGCGGTGCCGGTGATCTGCGTCGGCAACATCGTCAGCGGCGGTGCCGGCAAGACGCCGACGGCGCTGGGTCTGGCCGCCCGCCTGGCTGCCCGGGGCTGCAAGCCGCATTTTCTCAGCCGCGGCTACGGCGGCCGCCTGCGCGGCCCGGTGCAAGTCGATGCGGCGCGCCACGACGCCGCCCTGGTGGGCGATGAGCCGTTGCTGCTGGCGGCCCGGGCACCGACCTGGGTGGCCCGCCACCGCGCCGCCGGGGCTCGGGCGGCGGTGGCGGCCGGGGCCGAGCTGGTGGTGATGGATGACGGCCACCAGAACCCGGGACTACAAAAAGATCTTTCGCTGGTCGTCGTCGACGCCGCCTACGGCTTCGGCAACGGCCGCGTCATGCCGGCCGGGCCCTTGCGTGAGCCGGCCGCCGTGGGCCTGGCCCGGGCCGACGCCGTGGTGCTGATCGAGGGGCCCGAGGCACTGCCTGGGCTGGCTGCCGAGATCACGCTCTTGGCGCCCGACCGGCCGCTGCTGCGGGCCCGGCTGGAGCCCAGCATCTCGGCCCTGCCGCTGGCCGAGAGCGCCGTCGTGGCCTTTGCCGGTATCGCCCGGCCGCGGAAGTTCTTCGCCACGCTGGAGGAACTGGGCTGCCGGATCGTCGGCCGCCACGCCTTCGCCGATCATCGGCCCTACCATCCCGACACCATCATGCGCATCGTCGAGGAGGCCGCCGCCAAGGGCGCCCGGCCGGTGACCACGGCCAAGGACGCGGTGCGCCTGCCGCCCGAGGCCCGGGCCATGGTCGAAGTGGTCGAGGTGGGCATCGTCTTCGCCAACGAGGCGGCGCTGGAGGCGCTGCTCGACGGCGTCTTGGCGGATCTTGGCCCTGTGGCGGCGTCATGATCCGAGATCCGCGCCACCGCCTGGAAGCGCTACTGCTCAGGCTGGCGCTCTGGTTTTTCGGCCGCCTGCCGCTCGACCGGGCCTCGGCTTTGGGCGGTTGGCTGGGGCGGGGCCTGGGGCCGCGCCTGGGGCTCAGCAAGCGGGCCCGGCGCAATCTCGGCCGGGCCTTTCCCGACTTGGAGCCAGGCCGCATCGAGGCCATCGTCGGCGGCATGTGGGACAATCTCGGCCGGGTGGCCGCGGAATTCCCCCACCTGGCCCGCTTGCGCTGCTACCAGGCCGACCCCGATGGCGTCCGCCGCATCGAGGTGGTGGGCGCCGAGAACGTCGACCTGGCCGGCCAAAGCGAGGCCGGCGCCATCTTCTTCTCGGGCCATCTGGGCAACTGGGAGCTCTTGCCGTTGGTGGCGCTCCAGCGTCCGCTGGCCCTGATCAGCGTCTATCGCAAAGCCAACAACCCCTACGCCGACGCCCTGATCCAGGCCGTGCGCGACAGCACCGGCGGCGAGCACCTGGCCAAGGGCGGCGCCGGCGCCCGCGGCCTGATCGGTGCCTTGCGCCGGGGCCGGGCGGTGGCGCTGGTGGTCGACCAGAAACAGAACGACGGCATCGCCGTCGACTTCTTCGGCCGCCCGGCCATGACCGCCCCGGCGGCGGCCGAGCTGGCGCTGCGCTACGGCTGTCCGCTGATCCCGTCCCGGGTCGAACGCCTGGGCGGCGCCCGCTTCCGCATCACCATCGAGCCGCCGCTGGAGTTGGTTGAGACAGGAGAGCGCGAAGCCGACGTGGCGGCTACCATGGCCCGCATCCACGCCCGCCTCGAGGCCTGGATCCGCGCCCGTCCCGAACAGTGGTTCTGGCTGCACCGCCGCTGGCCGGATTGAGGCCTTGCCCTAACCGTCCTCGGGTTTGGGCATAGGCGGCACCAGGCGGGCCGGGTCGAGGCGCTCGGCAAACCAGTTGACGCGCCAATCCAGGTGGGGGCCGGTGGCCCGGCCAGTGGCTCCCAGGCGGCCCACGAGCTGGCCCTGGGCCACGCTCTGGCCCACGGCCACCAGCACGGCGCTGAGATGCGAGAGCACCGAGGTCAGGCCGAATCCGTGGTCGATGATGATGGTGCCGCCGGTGTAGTAGAGATCGGCCTCGGCCAGCGCCACATCGCCGGCGGCCGGGCTCAGCACCGGCCGGCCGCGGGGGCCGGCGATGTCGACGCCGTAGTGGGGCCGGCGGGGCTCGCCGTTAAGAATGCGTTGGCTGCCGAAGACGCCGGTGATGGTGCCCAGAAGCGGCCAGGCGAAGCCGGCGGCGAAGTGGGGCTCGGGCGAATCAAGCTTTCGAGCGGCGGCGATCCAGGCGTTTTCGCGCCGGATTCGTACCAGCGCCGCAGCCGAGGGCGTCACCATGCGCGGCGCCAGGCCGTCTATGCGCTGGATGGCGTAGGAACGTTTGGCCACCTCGAGGGCGCGATCCCAGAGGCTGCCGTCGGGCAGGCGCGCCACCAGGCGATGATCGGGCTTGGCGTCGCGGCCGAAGCCGAAGACGAAGAGGCCGTCCTCGGCCACCCGGATGGCCCGGTCGTCGAGCCGGACCTCCGTGCCCGGCGGCGCTTGGCCCCGCATCAGCCCGCCCTGGATTGCCTCGCCTTCGAGCCGCAGCTCCTGGGCCGCGGCCGCGGTGGTCGCCAGCCACAGCCCGAGGGCGACCGCCAGGGCACGAATCAGGTCGGCTCCTCCGGCTGGCCCTGGCGTTCCTGGTGGCGCCGGGTGGCGATCACGGCGTCGGCGTAGGCCTCCTGCAACTCGGCGCTCCAATAGCGCAGGTCTTCGAGCATGATCTGCCGGCCGCTGACGGCACAGACCACGTAGTGCCCCGGCTTGAGCACCTGGTAGGCACCGGAATCGTAGCGCAGCTCGGCCTGCTGCATGGGTTTGTGCACAGCCAAAATCCTTCCCTTAGAGGCTCACAATAGCTCGCCCTGGCCGTCTGGGGGACCGGATTTTTTTCGCCGCGCCGGCCGCGCCAGCCGCCCCGGCCGGCCGCCGGCAACGGCGGCCTGGCGGCCATCGTGGAATTCGAGCTCCAGCGCCTGGCCCGAGCGCAGCGCGCCGGCCGAGGTGACCAGTCCGCCCTCGCCGTGCACCAGGGCGAAGCCCCGGGCCAGCACGCTCTGGTGGCTGAGGCTGGCGAGCAGCCGTTCGGCTGCCTCTAGTCGGCTCTGGTGCTGGTCCTGTCGGCGTCGCCAGGCCAGGGCCAGGCGGTGCTTCAGGCTCTCGATGGCGCGGCCCTGCTCGGCCAGGTGCCGGCCCAGCAGCGCCGGCCGCAGTCCGGCCGTGGCCCGGGCCAGCCGGTGGCGGCGCTCGTCGAGGCCCTGGCGCCAGGCCCGCGACAAGCGCTCGGCCTGTTCGTCGAGGCGCTGCACCGCCAGTTCGATCAGCTCGCGCGGGCCGCGCAAGCCCCGGGCCAGGCCCTTGAGCCGCACCTCGCGCTCTTCCAGGCTGCGCTTCAGCGCCCCATAGAGGCGGCGGTCCAGGTCCTTAAGCCCATAATCCAGATCGGCCCGCACCGGCACCGCCATCTCGGCCGCCGCCGTCGGCGTCGGCGCCCGGCGGTCGGCGGCGAAATCGATCAGCGTGGTGTCGGTCTCGTGGCCCACGGCCGAAATCAACGGGATCGAGCAGGCCGCCGCGGCCCGCACCACGATTTCCTCGTTGAAGGCCCACAGGTCCTCGACGCTGCCGCCGCCCCGCGCGACGATAACCAGGTCGGGCCGGGGTACCGTACCGCCGGCCGCCAGGCCGTCGAAGCCGGCGATGGCGGCGGCGATTTGTTCGGCCGCGCCGTCGCCCTGGACCAGCACCGGCCAGAGCAGCACGTGGCGGGGAAAGCGTTCGCGCAGGCGATGCAGGATGTCGCGGATGACGGCGCCCGTGGGCGACGAGACCACGCCGATGACCTCGGGCAGGAAAGGCAGGTTTTGTTTTCGCTCGTCTTCGAACAGGCCTTCGGCGGCGAGCTTCTTGCGGCGCTCTTCGAGAAGCTTCAAGAGCGCCCCCTCGCCGGCCAGCTCGATGCTGTCGATGACGAGCTGGTAGCGCGAGCGCTGGGCATAGGTGGTCAGCTTGCCGCTGGCGATGATCTCGAGGCCGTCTTCGGGGGCCAGCGCCAGGCGGCCGGCGGTGCCGCGCCAGCAGACCGCGTCGAGCACGGCGCTATCGTCCTTGAGGCTCATGTAAAGATGCCCCGAGGCGGCCCGCTTGAAGCCCGAGATCTCGCCCCGCACCCGCACCCGCTCGAAGGCCCGCTCCACCGAGCGCTTGAGCGCCGTCGAGATCTCGCTCACCGAATACTCGGGTACGTTTGGGGCCGCCTTGGCGGGTGTTTCGTTCGCTGCCGTCATACTCTTGCCTCGCAGAGGCGCTATGATACAAAAGGTATCGCTGGGCCGGAAGGTCATAGCGCCGGCCAGTGGGAGGCTACAGGGACGAATGTCAGCGCCCATCAACGTTCTCGTCGTCGGCTCCGGTGGCCGCGAACACGCCCTGGTCTGGGCGCTCGCGCGTTCGCCAGGCGTCGAGCGGCTTTTTTGCGCCCCGGGCAACGGCGGCATCGCCGACCAGGCCCGCTGCGTCGACGTCGATGCCATGGATTTCGACGGCCTGATCGGTCTCTGTCGCGCCGAAAGCATAGAATTCGTCGTCGTCGGCCCCGAGGCACCGCTGGTCGGCGGCCTGGTCGAGCGCCTGGAGGCGGCAGGCATCAAGGCCTTCGGGCCCAGCGCCGCGGCCGCCGCCCTGGAGGGCTCGAAGGGCTTCACCAAGGACCTCTGCGCCCGCCACGGCATTCCCTCGGCCACCTACCTGCGCTGTGCCGACTTGGAAAGCGCCAGCGCCTACATTCGGGCGCACGGCGCCCCCATCGTGGTCAAGGCCGACGGCCTGGCCGCCGGCAAGGGCGTGATCATTGCAGAGAGCGTCGAAGAAGCGTTGGCGGCGGCAGCCGAGATCCTCGACGGACGCTTCGGCGCCGCCGGCAACGAGCTCGTCGTGGAAGAGTTCCTGGAAGGCGAGGAAGCCAGCTTCTTCGCCCTGGTCGATGGCGAGACCGTGCTGCCGCTGGCTTCGGCCCAGGATCACAAGGCGGTGGGCGAGGGCGATACCGGCGCCAACACCGGCGGCATGGGCGCCTACTCGCCGGCTCCCGTGGTGACGCCCGAACTCGAGCGTCGCATCCTCGGCGAAATCGTCGAGCCCACGGTGGCGGCCATGGCAGCCGAGGGCCGGCCCTACCGCGGCCTGTTGTACGCCGGACTGATGATCAGTGGCGGCCGGCCCAAGCTTCTCGAATACAACGTCCGCTTCGGCGATCCCGAATGCCAGGTACTGATTCCCCGGCTGCAGAGCGACCTCTTGCCGGCGCTGCTGGCCGCGGCCGAGGGCCGGCTTGGCGAGGTCGAGCTCAAATGGCGACCCGAAACGGCGCTGACCGTGGTCATGGCGACCCAGGGCTATCCCGGCGACTACCGCAAGGGCAGCGTCATCGAGAACCTCGAGGCCGCCGGCGAGCTCGACGGCGTGACCATCTTCCATGCCGGTACCCAGCGCCGGGACGGCGCCATCACGGCCAGCGGCGGCCGCGTGCTGGGGGTGACGGCGCTGGGGGACGGCGTGCGCGAGGCCCAGGCCCGGGCCTACGAGGCGGCCGACGTGATCGACTGGCCGGAGGGCTTCTGCCGCCGCGACATCGGCTGGCGGGCCCTCGAGGGTTAGAGAGAGCAAGGAGTATCCCGTGGAGGAGACCGACCGCAGCCAGCAGTTTTCCGGCACCGAGCCCATGCGCGAGGGCCTCGAACTCGACGCCGCCCTGGTGCAGCGCTACTTCGAGGAGCAGGTCGAGGATTTCTCCGGCCGGGCCGAGGTGATGCAGTTCAAGGGCGGCCAGTCGAACCCCTCCTACAAGGTCACGGCCGGAGGCAAGGCCTGGGTCATCCGGCGCAAGCCGCCGGGCAAGCTGCAGCCCTCGGCCCATGCCGTCGAGCGCGAATACCGGGTGATCACGGCGCTGGGCCCGACCGACGTGCCGGTGCCCCGGACCTACGCGCTGTGCGAAGACCCCGAAGTCCTGGGCACGCCCTTCTACGTCATGGAATGCGTCGAAGGCCGGGTGTTCTGGGAGAGCCTGCTGCCCGGCATGTCGAAACCCGAGCGCTTCGAGATCTACGACGCCATGAACGAGACCATGGCCAAGCTGCACTCGGTCGACTACCAGGCCGTCGGCCTCGAGGGCTTCGGCAAGCCGGGCAACTACGTGGCGCGCCAGACCAGCCGCTGGGGGCGGCAGTACCAAGAATCGGTCTACGAACGCATCCCCGAGATGGACAAGCTGATCACCTGGATCGAGGAACGCCTGCCCGAGCACGACGAGACCTCGGTGGTGCACGGCGATTATCGCCTCGACAACATGATCTTCCATCCCAGCGAGCCCCGGGTGCTGGCCATTTTGGACTGGGAGCTGGCGACCCTGGGCGACCCGCTGGCCGACTTCGCCTACCACACCATGCAGTGGCGCATCCCCCAGGAGCTGCACCGCGGCCTTCGGGGCATCGACCTGGAGGCCCTGGGCGTTCCCGACGAGGAGAGCTACATCGAAGCCTACTGCCGGCGCACCGGCCGCGACGGCATCGCCGACTTCGACGTCTATTCCATCTTCAACATGTTCAAACTGGCCGCCATCGCCCACGGTATTTTGGTGCGCGAGAAGATCGGCACGGCATCCAGCGTGCATGCCTCGCAAACCGCCGCCGTGGCTCGCCCCCTGGCCGAGTTGGCCTGGCGGACCGTCATCGAGCGGGGTTTGGCGTAAGCGGCGGGGGGACCGGACAAGAGCAATAAAATAAGCCGCTCGCCGCGGGGCAGACCGGAACCATGGCTTCCGGTCGCAAACCAGCTTTGGGAGCCGTCGCCGCCTCAAGCAGCCACTCACTTTGTTCGCTGGGCCACTTGACCCGGTCGTCTGCGAGCCCTCTCCGGAGCGGTCGCAAAAAGTGGTACCTGTCCCCAATTTTTTCGCCATTTTTCCTGGATAATCAAGGAGTTAGCGGCAGGGGTTTGATCGTCAAAAAATGGTGCCTGTCCCTACTTTTTGCCCCCGGACAACAAAAACACACACCCCCACCCCTCCCTCCCCCATCAAGGGGGAGGGGGAAGAAAGTTGAGAGGAGAGCGGAGCGAATCGCGTCTCCCTCCCCCCTTGTGGGGGAGGCTGAGGGTGGGGGGCGCCGGCCACCCAGCTCAGTTGTACTTGCGCAGCTCCAGCCGCCCGACTTGGTCGGCGTGGACCTCGTCGGGGCCGTCGCCGATGCGCAGCATGCGGGCGATGGCGTAGGAATGCGCCAGGCCGAAGTCCTCGCTGACCCCGGCGGCGCCGTGCACCTGCATGGCGGTATCAACCACCTGACAGGTCATGTTGGGCGCCACCACCTTGATCATGGCGATCTCGGCCCGGGCCGCCTTGTTGCCCACGGTGTCCATCTTCCAGGCGGCGTGGAGGGTGAGCAGCCGGGTCTGGTCGATGGCCATGCGGCAGTCGGCGATCTGGCGCCGCACCAGGCCCTGGTCGGCCAGCGGGCCGCCGAAGGCTATGCGTTCCTGGGCGCGGCGGCACATCATCTCCAGGGCGCGTTCGGACTGGCCGATCATGCGCATGCAGTGGTGAATGCGGCCCGGCCCCAGGCGGCCCTGGGCGATCTCGAAACCGCGGCCCTCGCCCAAGAGGATATTCGTGGCCGGCACGCGGACGTCCGAGAAATCGACCTCGGCGTGGCCGTGCGGCGCGTGGTCGTAGCCGAACAATTCCAGCGGCCGCACCACGCTGACGCCCGGCGTCTGCAGCGGTACCAGGATCATCGATTGCTGGCTGTACTTGTGGGCTTTGGGATCGGTCTTGCCCATGAAGATGAGGATCCGGCAGTGCGGATGCGGCGCCCCCGAAGTCCACCACTTGCGCCCGTTGATGACGTAGTCGTCGCCATCGCGCAGGATCGTTGCCTCGATGTTGGTGGCGTCCGAGGACGCCACCTGGGGCTCGGTCATGGCGAAGCCCGAGCGGATTTCGCCGGCCAGCAGCGGCTTCAGCCAGCGCTCCTTGTGCTCGTCGCTGCCGTAGCGCTCCAGCACCTCCATGTTGCCGGTGTCGGGAGCGGAACAGTTGAAGACCTCGGGGGCAATCATCGAGCGCCCCATGATCTCGCACAAGGGTGCGTATTCCAGGTTCGAAAGTCCGGCGCCGACCTCCGATTCGGGCAGGAACATGTTCCAAAGGCCGGCCTCGCGGGCCGTCGCTTTGAGTTCCTCCATCACCGCCGGCTGGGCCCAGCGCTCGCCTTCCCCGACTTGGGCGTCATAGACCGGCTCGGCCGGGTAGACGTGCTCGTCCATGAAGGCCGTGAGCTGGGCCTGCAGTTCGACGACCCGTTCGGAATATTCGAAGTCCATGGCGCGACTACTTGTTGGCCGGCCAGCCGTACTGCTTGAGCTCGAGGCGGCCGATCTGGTTGGCGTGCACCTCGTCCGGGCCGTCGGCCAGGCGCAGCGTGCGCGATGAGGCGTAGGCCTTGGCCAGGCCGAAGTCGTTGGAGACGCCGGCGGCGCCGTGGATCTGGATGGCCCGGTCGACCACCCGACACGTCATGTTGGGGGCGATCACCTTGATGGCGGCGATCTCCTTGCGTGCCTCCTTGTTGCCCACGGTATCCATCTTCCAGGCGGCATAAAGCGTCATCAGGCGCGACTGGTCGATTTCCATGCGGCTGTCGGCGATCTGGCGCCGCACCACGCCCTGGTCGGTCAGCGGGCCGCCGAACGCGACGCGTTCCTGGGCGCGCCGGCACATCACCTCGAGCGCCCGCTCGGCCACACCGACCAGGCGCATGCAGTGATGGATGCGGCCCGGGCCGAGGCGGCCCTGGGCGATCTCGAAGCCGCGGCCCTCGCCCAAGAGAATGTTCGAGGCTGGCACGCGGACGTCCTCGAACAGGACCTCGGCATGGCCGTGGGGCGCGTCGTCGTAGCCGAACACCGGCAGCGCACGCAGCACCTTGACGCCGGGCGTGTCCATGGGCACCAGGATCATCGACTGCTGGCGGTACTTGTCGGCCGAGGGATCGGTCTTGCCCATGAAGATGAGGATCTTGCAGCGTGGATCGGGAGCCCCCGAAGTCCACCACTTGCGGCCGTTGATGACGTATTCGTCGCCGTCGCGGACGATCGAGGATTCGATGTTGGTGGCGTCCGACGAGGCCACCATGGGCTCGGTCATGGCGAAGGCCGAGCGGATCTCGCCGGCCAGCAGCGGCTCCAGCCACTCTTTCTTGTGCTCGTCCGCGCCGTAGCGCTCCAGCACTTCCATGTTGCCGGTGTCGGGGGCCGAACAGTTGAAGACCTCGGGCGCGAAGGGCGATCGTCCCATGATCTCGCACAAGGGCGCGTATTCCAGGTTCGTGAGCCCGAAGCCGCGCTCCGATTCAGGCAGGAACAGGTTCCACAGCCCCTCTGCGCGGGCCTTGGCCTTGAGCTCGTCGATGATAACCGGATGCACCCAGCGGTCGCCCTCGTCGACCTGCTGGGCGTAGACCGGCTCGGCGGGATAGATGTGGGCCTCCATGAAGGCGCTAATCCTGTCCTGCAGCTCCTTGACGCGATCGGAATACTCGAAGTCCATCTTTTCTCTACCTGTTTTGAATTGGGCAATAACGAATGACGGCGGTGGCTCAAGGCGCCCCCCGCCGCGGACGGATTCTAGCGCCTTTGGCGGAAAAAGTCCCGCAAGAGTTGGCCGGCGCGCTTCTCCTCGATGCCGCCCACGACCTCGGGCCGGTGGTGGCAACTGGGTTGGCTGAAAATCCTGGGCCCGTGGTCGACGCCGCCGCCCTTGGCATCGGCGGCGCCGAAATAGAGGCGGCGGAGCCGGGCCAGCGAGATGGCCTGGGCGCACATGGGGCAGGGCTCGAGGGTAACGTAAAGGTCGCAATCGACCAGGCGTTCGTTGGCCAGCGCCGCCGCCGCCGCCCGGATGGCCAGCATCTCGGCGTGGGCCGTGGGGTCACGCAGCTCTATCACCCGGTTGCCGGCCGCCGCCACGACCTCGCCGCCGGCCACCACCACGGCGCCCACCGGCACTTCGCCCCGCGCCGCCGCACGCTCGGCCTGGTCCAGCGCCAGGGTCATGGGGGAAGGCTCGGTCATGGCGGCAACCTGCCGGTCCGGGTGGAAGGGGTCAAGGGGTATGGATTTGATTGCCGGGCCTGGGCCGTCGGCCTAGCAGTCTGTCGGACTTGAGGGCGACAGACTATCTCGAATTGGTCTGTCGCGGTGCTTGTGCGCATTGGGCCGGCTCGGCTCTGATGTCTTCATGGTGTTCG
>MPMF02265700.1_pt1 | contig 43050 bp, 38 predicted proteins | sample 1617271 | NCBI WGS metagenome assembly MPMF02 (sample SAMN05944812, study PRJNA350692) | marine metagenome | biome: marine; feature: ODZ; material: water; isolation source: 120 m water sample prefiltered with 30 um filter, filtered on to 0.2 um... | place: Pacific Ocean | collected 2012-04-09... | reverse complement strand
GGCAAGCCACGCGTTAGGTACTATAAAAATGGGAATAAACAAGTAGAGTCCCATTGGAACAACGGCAAGAAAGATGGTGCGTGGACTTTTTGGCACGAAAGCGGCAAGAAGCGGTCAGAGGGCCATTACAAGAACGGACATAAAGTAAGCAGCAAAAAGTTCTGATCGCCCTGCTGCCGCGAAGAAGAGGGCGGTAGGGCGGTATCACCAATAGTATCACCAACCCCTGCATCCCCTTGAGCCGGGTGACTGCAAAGTGAATTGCAGCAGACTGGCTTTGAGGGTGTTGTGAGGGTATCCGAATCCTATTCAAGTCTTTTCATTTGACTGGAAATGAGGTGCCGGGCAAGGGGTTGAGAGCTTAAGTCCCCCGTCTCCGCTTTGGCAAGTCTCTATTGCATGAAAGGTTCCAGCGATTCGTCGCCGAGGCATAGATTGGGAGATTGTCACTTTTCGTTTCCGGGACGTTTGTCCCGGTAAACATAGTCGGGCCACAAAGGACAGTTCAGGTCAATCCAGCATTTGACTCGGCGCATCTCGTCCGAGGTCAGCTTAACTTTGTGGTGGCCCTCATCGAGCACCTGCCACAACTTGCTCTTGAGGGTTCCGAATGTTTTGGGGTCGGCCTTCGTGTGCTCTTCACCATAGTTGCAATCGACGTAGTGAACCCAACCCCCTGAGACGAGCGTTCGATAGGATGCGGGAACTTTATCGTGATCGAGCGTCCCGGTCAGATTGATTTTGTGTTTGTCTCCCGAGTCGTGACAGTCGACGCACTTTGCATCCCAAACCGGTTGGACGATCTTTTCGTAGGAGAATGGCCCGGCTCCCCACGGTGGTGGCTGAAGGCGGCTCGGCGCGCGCCCCGTCGCGATTCCGTTTTGGACCGATGCGGCGGAAACGCGGTTTTCATGACAGCCGATGCAACTTCGTTTCTCGCCCGACTGCAACTGGACGACGCTCCGCATGCGTTGCACTTCGTTGAAATCCTTATCTAGCGCCTGAAAGTACAGCACCTTGCCCGCCGGCGCAAGAAAGTTGGCCGAGCCGTCGGTTTCGACCGGAACGGTCCCCCAGGTCGCCTTGGCCACATAGCTGGGCCAACCGTGAGGTCCACGGACTTTGTGGATCGGCGTGGCGTACCAGTCGAGGTACGATCGGTGGTCGTTCTGGTACGTACCGTCAGCCAGTTGGATCAGGTCGGCTCGCACTTCCTGGCAAACGCGGAGGTACTTGACCTCGCCGTGCTTCACATGCGGCCTGAGGCCCTGGTAAACGTCCAACACAATAAACTGGCCCAGGTGTTCCTCGGCCAGATCAGGATCGATGGTTGATCGTAGGACGGGCGGCGTTGGAACTTGTCGCAACAGCGTCGGGCACATGCTGCCGACGGCCGGGTCCAAATACAAAACTTCACGGTTGCCGTACCGATCGATGACGTACAGGCCGAACTTGTCCGCAGGCGCGTGGCTGACCAGAAAGTAATCACGAGATACCGGCACCGGATCGCGGAAGCACTCTTTCCGGGCCCAACTCATGTGCGTATGGAACTGCACGTCGGGCGTGATGTTCTTGATGCTCTCCGGATTGGACCGGCCCTTGCTGACGTCGATCAAGGCGATCGGTCCGTTCAGGTCGCCACCGTGAGAGATCAGCGTGCTACAGATCTCCTGCGTGCCGGGCACCTCGCGGCCGTTGGCGTAGCAGTTGATCGTGTTGTTACCAAAAATCAATGTCGGGTGGGTACCGTCAGGCCGCATGGCCCAGAGTGTATGGCCGAAATCGGCGCCCTTGTCGATATACTCCGACCGAGTCCAGATGATTCGGCCATCGCGCATGACCGAAGGGGCCCACTCACTCAGGTTGGCGTAAGAAAGCGGCTGGATTTTCGATCCGTCAGCCTCCATCCGGAACATCACAAACGCCTGCGGCCGCCAACACAGAAACCGGCCCTTGCACCGGGTCGAAATAAACGCGACTCCGCCATCGGGCAAAGGGCAAGGATAGTAGTCGTGAAACGGCCCTGTGGTCAGTTGCCGCACACCGCTGCCGTCGGTGTCCATAACATAAATATGCCAGTGGTCCTTTTCTGTGGGGCGAAACGAAAAGTAGACTTGCGTCGCATCGAAGTTGGCCATCGGGTCACGAACCATTCCACCCCGGGCGTCGAACAATACATCGAGCTTGCCCTCAGTCACCTCTAGCCGTCCATGACGGCGAGGGAGATTCAGAACGCAGACTCCTCCGCCACCACGGAACTTGCCGTCGAGAATGACGCTGTAATTATGTGACGGCTCGAAGGGCTGGCGTTTCACAAATAGGATCTTTTCGAGCGAAGCAAGAGCCGGATCTCGCATCATCAACCGCCGCTTGGCTAGCCGGGCTTCAAAGAAAAGCTTATCGGGATCGCCGAGGTTCGCTTGATTGGCCGTTTTGTGCGCTGCGTGTGCCTTTCGAAACTCGGCCAATTCGTCGCGCTCTTTGGACACGTCTAACCCTTTGGTCGCCAGCCGCGCGATCATCTGCTGGGTCTGGTCTAAGACGCGCTCCAAAGGATCGGTGCGATCAATCTTGAGGAAAGCGTTTTTTTCGTAAGTGAATGCGTACGTCAGAAGCTCTTTCCAATCCGTGGGGGAGGCTGGTAGTGGCGGCGATTCGCTCGTAGGTCGCTGCTGATCGGCTGCCACCGACAGGCTCGATACCGAGAAGAGAATCAGGGCCAACAAGTTAATCGAGATATTCTTCACGACAGTGGTTCTCTGGAATTCCAGCTCTCTGATGATTCGTTCAATCAACTCGTCCGTAACCAATTGAGTTTCTGACGCGGGGTTTTTCTCAACAACGATTCTGTTCTTCACCTGATATCGGGAGGGAGTCATTCGACGGTTATACAGATCAGATCGATCGCTCGAAAGAAATCGACTTACTCTGATTTATCTACATTAGCCGAGTCCGTTTTCGCCCATTGGGCTTTCCAAGTCGTCCACACTTTCATCGAGCGAGCGAGGTGCTCTTGTGCGTCGCCGGGGACGCCGTAGCACATCAGCGCGATCGGACCGCGATAGTCGCTTTCCCGAAGCGTGGCCAGCAGGCTCGGGTTGTCGAAGTCGCCTCTGTCGAGCGACTGGATCAGCCCATGCGTCCAGGGCTCCGCGCCGACTTTTGCCCCGTTGATCGTCACGGCGAAGATCTTCGAAGCGTTCTCGCGAAGCACTGGCCGATAGTCCTTCTTGCCGTCGATCTTTAGCCAGTGGCATAGATTAAAGTTCACACCAACCTGCGGATGATTTGTCTTCTTGACGACCTCAAGGGCGTGAAAGAAGCTTTGGGTCCAGTCGCCCGTGTGGTGATAGATCGAAATTCGCAAGTCGCTTTGAGCTGCCATGTCCCCGAGCTGGCGGAGTATTTTAACCGCCGGGGCCATCCCCTGAGGATCGCCCGGCTGGAAACCAGAGAGCAATACACAGACCGTGAGGTTCCGACCTTTTAGCTTTTTGAATGCCTCGGGCAGTCGCGGATCGAAAGGCTTGTCGCCCGATTTCACGTTCACCGTGGTATAGAGCATGTAGACCTTGAGGTTGGCCTCATCCAATGTCTTGAGATTCTTCTCAATGTTCTCGTCGAACCATAGAGGATAGCCGACTCCGTCGAAGCCAAGTTCGTGAAGCATTTGAGCCTGCTGAGGAATCGTTCGCTGCTTCGAATCGGCGTGGCCCACGCAGAGACCGTAAAGTTCTGGTGCCCAAGCGGCCTTGTCGTTCTGAGCTGATGGGCGTGGGGCCTCCGCAAAGCCGACTGGGCCGATCAACAATATCACAACCGTCGCGGCCGGGATTATCCAATCGGTTCGCTTTAGTTTCCGCACCATATCCTTCCTTTTTAATCGTCTTAACCGACCTTTGGCAACTCGAAGTCTTTGCGCCTTGAGCGTGAGTGCATGCGGTTCGCCTCATCACAGTTGGTGAACCGTTCATCGACAGGATCCCAGCGGAGCGTCTTGCCCACGCGGACGGTTTCGCTCGGGGGCAGGGCGGCGTCACGGCCCAGAGCCGCTGCGGGAATTACGGTCGGCAGCGAGATTGCCGCCGTCCCGGTCTTGAGCAATTCCCGTCTCGTCCAATTCCGCTGCGCCATGTTCCGCTGTGCCGTGTTCCGCTGTGCCGTGTTCCGCTGTGCCATGTTCCGCTGCGCCATGATGGTGTTCTCCATGGGCAATTCTACAGATAGTCCTCAAGTCGATCGTAGTTCTTTCTGTTGAATCCTTCTTCGTTGTAGGGCGACGCTCCGCCTGTGCGGTCGTGAATATCCTGATCGATATAAACCTCGTTGTGAGGTTTGAAGCCAGGGACGGTCAGCACATTGGTAAAGACATCCATTCCGCGATGGCCGACGCCGGGCGGAATATAAACGAGGTCACCTGGCTGAAGCGGGTGCTGTTCGTACTGACTTAGGTCCGTCAAATCGGGAAACAGGATGATCGAGGCGTCTCTTCCCCGCTTCTCGACGTTGCACACTTCCGGATCGAGGACGAGATACATTTCTGTTTGAGGGAGTCCGCCGCCCGGCGGTCGGACCGGATGGAAGTGTGTGGAGGAGAGCTCCTGGGGAATGTTGACGACGTGCGAATTTACGAAATTCATTCCATCGTCTTGCTGTTCCGGATGATCCATGTGCCAGGTGAGCGGCAGTCGCCGGTAGGGATCAAAGTCGAAACTGCATCCACCCGCTGTGTCGACAAGATAACGCAGCCGCCGGGCTGTGGAGATGTGACTGACCGTTCGGTTCGTTTTCTCGATGGCGAGACAACGAAACTGCCCTCGAACCGGGATTTTTTCCTGACCGCAAGCGATTAACTGATCGCCTGAGATGATCGACTCATATGATCCAGACTGTTTGGTGGAATAGCCCACGTCACGATAGATATCAAACAGCGAGACGAGGGTGGCCTCGACCTGCTCGTCCCTGGCCCAGGGTCGCGGGAGTTGCCCCAAGCCCCAGAGTTCAGCAGCAAAATCGCCGAGAAAGACGTCTTTCTCAAAGCGTTTGAGAATTGCCTCGACATGGGCCAAAGCCTCAGGCGTGAGAGAAGCGGTTCCTTGTTTCAGCAACTGAAGTTTCTCGGCGAAGATCGGATCGATCTTGTCGCTCTGGTAGGTGTCGGGAAGTGGCTCGGCCCCACCTTCTTGTGTGCGATAGCCTTCCGGCAAAAACACCTCGCCGCGTCCCTCGTAGATCCAAAAGACCTTCATGCCGCCATGATCCGCATGCAGGGTCGTTTCACCATCGACCTCGATTACGCTGACTTTCAAATCTGCGTAATCGTCTTCAAGAAAGCCCTTGATCTCCGCAAACTGCTCGACATCAGTCAGAGGAGTTATTCGCGCATGGCTCTTGCTGCCTTGAGAGGCAGAGAGGAATTGGTTTTGTTCCATAAATAGAGTTCATCTCTTGATGGATGTTGTCATGGGTGCCGTGTGCGAGAACCAAGCTGCCACTCGCTCGGATCGTGCGTTCTTGGGGGACATTATTTCTCCGTCGGCGGCTTGACTACCTGGCCGTAGAGTTTCACATCGTCCCACTGGACGGTTTCGCCGAAACAGCCCAGTCCGATCCGACCCCAAGTGAAGTCGTGGTCGATCGCCGTTTTGGCCGGTTTCTTCATGTCGTCGAAATAGAGTTTGATCGTGCCATCCTTCACGCGACGGACCAGTTTGATTTGATGCCATCCGTCGTCATCCCAGGGCGATCCCGCGTTGGTCTCGCCAAACGGTTTGCGTGGACTGTCGTCGACCTTCAGGAATTGATTGGAGATGGCGTCGCGCACCAAACCTTGATGCGCGTAGTAAAAATGCTTGTCGTTTTGGTAGCCGAAGAAGATGCAGCAGTCTCGGTGACCTCCTCCCTTGAAGTCCGTACTGCGAGCCTTGATGAGAAGCACGAAATCGCCCACCACGAAATCGCTAAGCAGCGAAAGGTTGCTGGGGCTCGTATGCGGCGGCTTGTAATTGCTCTGTCCATGCTGATCGTAGACCTTGCCCTGTCCCGACATCTCGGTAATCTTCCACGCCTTGGGATCGGTGGGCTGCCAATTGTCGGCCCCTTGCTCGAAGTCGTCGGAAAAGAGCAACGGCAGGCCATCGAGTTCCTCGACGGAACGTACCGACAAGCAAGCCACGGTCGTAAGGAAAGTAAATACGCAAGCGATTATGAGCGTTTTTTTCATAGGTGGTCTCTTTCGCCTTGAGGCTCCTTGAACAGCATAGATAGTATCTCTGAAAAAAGAATGACTCCCGATCTACGAAATTTCGGACAATGTGAACGGCGCCCGGTAGGTGCCTGCGACCAGATTGTTGGCCTCGGCGTCGCTCTTAAAACACTCATTGTCCCGATCCACGTCGAGCCAGGGGCCAAGGGTCACCGTTTCGGCGTCGAGATTGATCTCGTGAGCCTGGAGATGCTTGGCCATGCGATCCCACATATCGGCAAACAGCGGCGTTTCGGCCACTTGCTTGCGGATGTCGGAGTCCGTCGCTTTGCGGCCGAGACGATACGAGATATTGCCTGCGTGGGTGACGGCCGTCGAACGGTGGCCTTCGAGGACATCGGCATGAAGGTCTTCTCGCTTTCCACTTCGCACCGCAGCGATGAAATTCTCGAAGTGCGACTCGGGGCCCGTGAACCGTTTGATTATCTTTCCGGTCTCGTCACGCACAATACCCGAACGAACCAGCACGACCCCTCCCTCGCAATGCACGCACGTATCGGTTCGGACACCGAAGAAATCGGGCATCTCCTTCGAGCCCTTGGCGGATCGCAGGTTATGTACCTCGTAGAGCACCGGGGCGGTCGGGAAGTCGTAATAGATGATCTGGGCGTTTGGCACGTTGCCCGCGTCGTTGAATGTGAACCGACCACCGACGCTCATCACCCGTCGTGGCAGTTGTGTTTCGCCGAGCACCCAACGAGCAACGTCGATTTCGTGAATACCCTGATTGCACGACTCGCCATCGCCTGTGTTCCAGAAAAAGCTGCAATCGTACTGCAAATGGTCGCGATAGATCGGTTCCATCCGTGCCGGACCGCACCAGAGTTCGTAATCGATATCGTCGGGAATGGGGAGCGGTTCACTTCGCAGGCCGATCGGACTGCGCGGCTTGTTGGCGAATGCGGTGAGGTACTTGATCTTACCGAGATGGCCTTCTCGGAGATATTTGATCGAATCGTGTGCCCGCGATTCGGATCTGGCCTGCGTGCCGCACTGGACCAGGCGGTCGTACTTGCGCGCGGCGTTGACCATCTGCCGACCTTCCCAGATGAAGTGCGAGAGCGGCTTCTCGCAGTAAACGTGCTTGCCGGCGGCGCAGGCGGCGATTGTCGGCAGAGCGTGATTGTATTGCATCGTGGCAACGGTAACGACGTCCAGCTGTGGGAGCTCGACCATCTTTCGGTAGTCGGTGTATTTGGCCACCTTGTGTCCGTACTTCTTTTCGAACGCTGCCGCGGTCGCGTCCAGACGTTTCTGGTCGGGATCGCAAATGGCCACGACTCGCACGCCGCTTTGGTCTTGGAATCGAGGGATGTGCGCACCGGCCCCGCGGTTACCCAACCCGATGATGCCAACGTTGATTTCCTCGTTGGCATTTTTGAGGTTTGCGGAAGCAATCTGCGGCACAGCATACGCGGCAGCGGAGAGGGCCGTACCCTGCACGAAACGCCTTCGAGAAATAGACATTAGTAGATCCCCTTTGTCTAGATTGTGGATGGAGTGTGGTAATGCAATGGCACTAGGAAAGTAGGTTCCGGGTGGGATAATTATTACGCCGCATGCTCCGGGGCGGAAACGGCTTCGTACTCTACCGAGGAGCCAGTTAGATTACTTCAGTATACCCGAGCTGTACTTCGAGTAAATCAGCAAAATTGAGATAGACAACCAGCCTCTGAATTGAAGCAGTCACGGGCACCATCGCACGGAAATGCACACCCACACGAGGGGGGTGTATATTCCGCTTCTCATGTTGTCCTCGTCAGGCTCATCCCAGATCACTGGAGTGCAGGCATGTCGATTCTTTCGCCACGGAGTTCCTTCTCGTTGTCATCCGGATCGTAAGATCCATAGAAGACGGCGTTGCAGTCGATCCAGGCGGCCACCGTACGAAGTTCCTCGTCGCTGAGCGTTGCCCCCTGGTGCCCGTCGCGAAGAATCTTCATGAGTCGGCTGCCGAGCGCGCCGAACTGTCCCCCGGGTGCTGTCGATTGGATCTGGTTGCGAGCTGGAAAACGTGGCACTAGTTGCGAGTCCTGAACAAGCGACCAATACGACTTTGTGAAACCTCTCGATGGTGTTGCCGTGAGGTCGATATTTTCGCTTGTCTTTTCGCTGTTGTGACACGTAGTACAATGCCGGTCGAGCACGGGCTGCACCATCTGAACGAAGGAGAACGGGCGTCCGCCGAGTGTTCCGGGATCGATTGTCGACGGCTGCCGATGCAGCGCCATCGCGTCGTTCTGCGGCGGAGCGGTTGCCCGGCGTTCGTGGCAGCCAATACAGGAGACGCGTTCGCCCGGTTGGACATACGTTGTAGAGCGCATGGTCTGGAGCGCGTAACCATCTTTGTCCAACACTTGAAAAAGGACCGGTTTGCTCGCGGGCAGCAGAAAATTGGCCGACCCATCCGGTTCGACGGGTACCGTGCCAAGAATCGCGCGAGTATTCTCTTCGCCCGCCACGCCAATCCGTGGATCGTTGGCAATAGGCGTCGTCTTTGGAAAGATCTGGATGATCCGCAGTTGCTTGACACTTCCCCTTGGAATATCGCCTATCCCCTGATAGACGTCGGACAGTGTCATCTGACCGTGCGCGGGCGGTCGCTTCGGCAAGCTGCTCGCAATCACCGGTGGCCGCGTGCGCGCCACGAGCGGGCATGGATTGGTGCTCCCAATCTTGGGGTCGCGATAGAGCAACTCACGATTGCCGAACGTATCGATGAGATAAAGTCCCAACGCGTTGGCGTGGTTGGCATGCGGCTCGAATTGCAGCGGCATCGGGCTGTAGGAAGCGAGAAAATAGTTCTCCGATAGCGGCCACGGAGCACTGTAGTACTCGGGAATATCCTGGCCCTCTGCCTCGGGAAAGGGCACCTGCGGCGTAATGCGGGTGATTCCTTGGTGGCCGTCGTCGGCAACGCTGGGATCGAGCACGACGATGGAACCGGCCGTGATGGAATGGTGGGCCGACGCCGTGAATACAAATTTTCGACTGCCTGGAATCGGCTGGGGCTGGAACGTGCAATGTGGGCTCTCCGTAGCATTGCCCCAAACGGCAATCGGATTGGTGCCGTCAGGACGAACTCCCCAAAGGTTCTGATGCGTTACGGCATCACGGTCGATGTAGTCCCACCGTGCAAAAAGAACTTCGCCTGAGTGAGTGACAGCAGGGAACCATTCATTGACATCATTCCAGGACAGGATTCGAAGATTCCGACCATCGGCATCGATGCGATGCAGCGTGTAACTGTCCCATCGCGGGCTGAACCCGGGGCCGAAGCAGCGGGAATAGCTCTTTCGCCGCGTTGAACAGAAGATGATCCCGCCGTCAGGAAGGTAGGTCGGCATGAGGTCTTCATAAGGCCCACGCGTGAGTTGCCGTAGCCCCGTGCCGTCGACGTTTACTTCGTAAAGGTGATAATAGCCGAGGCCATCGCCTTTTTCGTTCACCGTGCGGGGCATTCCCTGCTTGTCACACTCAACATATGAAAACACGATCCGCTTGCCATCGTACGACAGGCGAGGTTCAAGCACATTCCCAGCGGAAAGCTTACCGTCGAGAATGTCGCGACAGGCGAAGGATCGACCGGGGTCGGTTAAGACGAACAGTCCACCGCCCGGGCGCGCCCGAAAGCCGTAGTACTGCATCACTTCGTGGCTGTATGACGTCGGCACCCGCTTGCAGAAGAGTAGTTCTGAGAACCTCAGCAGCGGGTTGGCCAGAGCGATCCGCCGCTTCAAACGGCGAACCTCAAGATAGAGTGACTCGGTGTCTGCACTTGTCCGTTTTGCACGGCGGGTGAGTTGTTCGAGTTGGATTGCTTCTGCCGAAAGGAAGTCGCCGGAGCGACCGTCGCGCAAATCGAGCAGCAGGTTAGCGGCTTGTTCAAGATGCCGCGTGATGGCTAGGCTGTAGGCGTTGGCGATCTCGCCGATGCGATCTTCCCAACGCCACTCCGCCTCAACCATCTCGTCGAGAGTACCGTCGACTGGCTTGAAGGAATTCCGCGGCTCTGTGGCAACAACGTCGGGCGTTTCGCCAACGACAGGTAATACAAAACTGATCGTGACCAGAATAGTGAGCAGAGATGATCTCATAAAACGCTCTTTCAAAGCAAATGCCGCCTCAACCGCCGACCTAATCGCACAGTGGCCAAAGACTTGAGCGGCGAAAGCCTATCTGGCCGTGCCATCTCACTTGTCCCCGTTTCTTGCCTACTGGAGATGAACTATATGTACACTGCGAAGATACCTGCCGCGTCCGCCCTGGCCAACGCCAGCTGCGCGCACGCGTCGATTCGCCAGTTTCCATGATAACCTCTTCGGGAGGTTATGGGTTGAAAGAAAGTGATGAGAAAATGCGGCGAGATTAATGAAACAGTTTGGTCTTGTCTTTTATGGCCGCTGGGCCGGGGAGTGCGGTTCGTCCGCAGAAACGCGATCTTCGGGGCACGTATACTCATCTTGCGAGTATTCCGTTCGAACACGGGGGGCCGTCTTGGTTTTCGGCGGGTAGGTCCAAAGGGGGAACCAATCGGCCGGGGCGTCTTCGATCTCGCGCACGTCCTCGTCACTTCGGAACATGGCCCAGAGATCGACCCAGGCGATCAGCATTCGCAGGTCCTCCGGCGCCAGGTTCTTGCCGCAACGAGTCTTATCCATCGCCTGGTCAATCAGCTTGCTCTTGGGCGAAAGGTACGTTAGCGGCGGTAGGGTGTCGTAGGGTACACGCATGGTGCTCAGCAGTCCGACATACGTGTGCGAGGCCGAGATGCCCGGGGTGCCGCCTAAGTGCTGATGGTTCTTGCCGAGTGTGAGTGTCAGGTAGGGTTCCGGAAAGATGCCGCCCCAGCGTTTGGTTCCCATCGCATCCGGGCGAAGCGTCAGATTGAGCTGTTCGACCGCCTCTCCATCGCCCTGATGACATTCGTCACAGGCGCGATCGAAGATCGGCTGAATGTGCTTGACGTAGGAAAGGGAATGGACACCCCACGGTGGCGGCTTGAGCGGGCTTGGCGTTCTTCCAGCCTTGGCCCAGGTGGCGGCCGGGGTCGTGTTGTGGGACTCGTGGCAACCGGTACACCCCCGGTATTCGCCCGGTCGGGCCGAGACCCAGGAACGCATCGTGTGGACGGCTCGATAATCTTCGTCGAGCACCTGGAAATAGAGCATCCGACACGGCGGGACCTCGAAATTGACCGAGCCATCTTCGTGAATCGGCACAGTGCCGTGGATCTGCTTTACACTCAGTGGCCCGGTAACACTGACCACTGGCCCTTGGATCACGGCGCCATCGCCCCACGAAAGGTCGGTAGTCGGCGTGGGCGTTTTGCCTTGCAGGAACCTGTCGCCCCAGACGCCCCATGCGGTGTTCGGCCCCTTGCTCCCGAACGGCTTGCCACCCGAGTGGACGATGCCGACCGAGTAGTTCTTCGGCATGCTTTCGACGACGCGCAGATACTTACCGAGCTTGCGCACTTCTTGCGGGGCGTCGTCGAATATATCGTTCGAGAAGAACACCCCGGGCTGAATCGTCGGATTGTCCTTCTCCGAGCCAGGCATGTCGGCCAGATCGGGCAACTGCGGCGGCGTCTTTCGCGAGCGGACCGGCTGGGCATACAGCACGTTGTTATCACCTTGGTAGATCAACTCGCGATTGCCGTAGATGTCCATCAGGTAGAGTTTGAACTGTCCGATCGTCGGATCGTGACCCGAACGCATTCCACCGACCCATATTCCGCCGGTTCGGGCGGAAACGAGGAACAACTCCTCACTCAACGGGTAGGGTGTTTTGTAGGCCGCGTACTTGCCTGACGAGTGATACTTGTTCGTCACTACGGGCGTCGGAACGGGACCGTCGCCGACCTCCGGCCAGTGCATCTCTTGGGTCACTTTCCAGACGCCGCCGGGAAAGTTCAGGCCTTCCTTCGGGTCCACCATGCCGATGCACCCGACCCAGACATCGTGATGGCCGAACCCGTTGAATATCACCTTGGTGGAACCGGGAATCTGCCTCGCTTCACCCAAGTGATCCGGACGCTCGCTCTGGTTGCCCCAGAATGTCGCGGCCCCCGTGCCGTCGGGACGCATCGTCCAGAGCGATTGGATGTGCATGGGGGACTTGTCGACGTACTCCCAGCGGGTCGAAAGGACTCGCCCGTCGTCGAGCAAAGAGGGCGAAAACTCCGGCTCGGTTCCGGGGGTCAGGATGTGGATGTTCTTGCCGTCCGCATCGCAACGGGTTTGAATATAGCTGCGTGCCCACATTCCGCATTGGGCGTAGGTTTCGGCCCGGGTCGAGAGGAACAGGTAGCGGTTGCCAGGCAGATAGATCGGATCGATATCGCTGTAGCCGCCAGAGGTGATCTGCCGGAAGTTACTTCCGTCGAGTCCAACTTCGTAAAGGTGATAGGCCTTCTCGTCTTCCGGTTTCATGGAGAACAAAGCCTTTTGGCCGTCGAACGAGAGGTCGAAACTCATCATCGCGGCCGGCTGCCCGAAATCGTCGGTCGGGGCCAGTTCGCGCGGTGCGGGCGTGTCGGCGAAATCATCCAGCACCAGCAGCTTCGCGCCGTGCGAGGCACACATCTCGCTACGGAACCGGCTCTCGTGAACCCATTCCGTCTGCTGGAAGGTTCCGTGCGTGTCGAGGCTGCGGTTTGGGTAGGGGGCGTCGACGCAGATGATCGCCGAAAAATCGATCTCGGGCGACTTGAGCATGACGCGGCGTTTGAGCGCGCGTATGTCAAAGTACAGCTTGCGGATTCGTGATGCGTCGGCTTTAACATTGGAAACAGCTTGTTCGATGTTTTTTAGGGCGATCAACTCGTCGGCCAGATCGGGCGCATCGGCCCGGTTTTGCAGTCGGTCGATCATCTCGCCCGTCCAGACGATTTCTTTGGCCGTACGCGTCGATAGGTCGTCTTCCTCGGCCTGGAATATCCACTCGGTCTTATGTTGAAGTTCCCGTTCGGTTAGATGGGGAGCCTCTTCCTTTAAGAAGAGCTTGCGCGCCCGACGGGCCAGCTCCACGCGGCGATGCTTCTCGATCATCGCCTTCTTGGCTGAGAGCCACTTCGGGTCGTGGGGTGTGCCTGTCGATGCTTCGTAGAGGGCCAACTGTTCGGGCACCGAAAGTGCCGAGTCGAAGAGTCGAACGTCGTCGATGCAGCCATTAAACGGGTATTCGCCGTTGAGCGATCCGATTCCAACACGCTCTATCGGTGATCGAAAATCGGCCGGCGCGCGGTTATTGGCATGGGTTTTCCAAAGGAGATCGTTGGTGCGGAGGATCGACTTGCCCGACTTTCTGTTGTTGACAAACACGACGTGATACCAGCGGCCCGGCTCCCAGACGAGCGGTTTCGTGATGAGTTTCTGCCGCGAACCGCCGTTTCGCCAATTGAATACGAGGGCGCCGTTATCGACCTCCAACAGGATACGATGAACAAGTATTTCGTCGGAGAACGTGAAGAGTTGGCGATTGGTTCCACCTTCGTATTGGATCCACATCGAGACGGTATAGTCGGTCAGTTTTCCAAGTGCGGCGGCATGCTGATCGAGGCTGATGGACCCGGCCGCGGGGATGCGGATGGCCCGGCCCAACTTGCCCTCGACGGCGTGTTGCTTCAGGGCGTTTTGCTCCTGAGCCGGGATCAACGTGGCGTGATACCCGCTCGGTGAAGAATCGATCAGACGGTTGTCCGGTCCGATCTCGTCGAGTTTCCAGTGACCGATCGGAACGGTTTCACCTGGGGCTGATGCCGGTAGAAGCACCGGTAGAAGCACCGGTAGAAGCAGAGTCACGATGACGAACAAATTCGATGCCCCCAGGCCGAGATTCTTCCAAGAACGGCCGATCGCATTGGTCGTCGCGTGTTTCATCTCGATTCTCCTTGGGTATTCGATCAGTCCAGACTAACGGTACCCCTCCTGAATAATCTGGGCTAAACGAGTTCTCCACACCGCCATAATGTAGTTATAGTATACTCTGTTTATCCGGTATACAGCGGGTGAGTCATACACGCCATGTTTCTTGCCACCCGGCCTCGGTAGCCACGTCTGCAGCATGGCCGGGCCTGCGGGTAGCGTCCCAGAGCGAATAACCTGATTGCGAGGGGATGCCCGGCGCGAATCCCGCTATTTATTCCCGCCGCGCTCGAGATGCCCTTCCCATGCCGATCGCAGTTTGTGGACGGTCAGGGATTCGATGTGGACGTCCGTTCCGTGGGCGTGGAGGGCCAGGGGCGACTCTTGATGGGGCGGGACGATGCACGAAGTCATTGAAACCTCGCCGTTGTTGGCGAAGACTTCCAGGGAGGTACGGTCCAGAAGAATACGCAGCGTCACGACACCCTTGATGGGTACCAGCGGGACAGATTGGCCGACGGCCGAGAGCTCGTTATCGGCGAACATGACGGTTTGGCCGTGCATCCTCAGGGTGAACTGGCCGGCCTTGCCTGGACGGACCGACAGCTCGATATCGAACAGATCGCCCGATACACCTGCCAGGGCGTTCTCGCCAACTTTCAGTCGCCTGTCCTCGATCACAAAGGACTCTTGTCGCAGGGCGGCGATCTCTACGATGGGATAACGATAGAGCCTCGGGCCTGCCGGGCCGCTGATGAGTTTCAGCTCACACGGGAAACTCATCTGCTGCGTGAACGGCATGTCGGGATACTTGCCTAGCCACATCCATGCAATTTGGACGCGTCGCTGAGCTGTGTTGGTCCAGGTCTGGGCGGCGTAGAAGTTCTTCCCATAGTCACCTCGGATGGGACCGACCTCGGGCGTGAATGTCTTGCCGTCAAACGACCCGACGTAGTACTTGAACGAGGCGTCGTACAGGATCCATTTTGTCTTGGCCCTGTTGTCGTTCTCCGTCACGGGGCTGTCGGATGAATGCGACTCGAGAGCAATTTCAAACATATCAGGGCATTCGTAGAAGCCCTTGCCCTTGAAGTCTGATGCGTGGGTCCAAGTCTTGAGATCGTCCGAGGTGAAGAATCTCGCCACGCCGCGTTTGACAAAGAGTACCATGATCCACTTCTTCGTCGGATCGTGCCAGAACACTCTTGGGTCGCGTTCGCCGATCGACAGACCCTGGTTCGGTACGACGGGGTTATTCTTGTATGGTGTCCACGTTCTTCCGCGGTCCGTACTGTACGAGATACTCTGACTGAACGGTCGCCCCGCCGACGTGTAAGCTAATACGATCGCCTTGTCATCGCCGCGTGCAAAGCCGGCGGTGTTGGCCGCATCGACCACGCCCGAGCCGGAGTAGATTGCTCCGAGCTTGTCGGGCAAGATCGCAATGGGCAGTTCCTGCCAATGCACCAGATCGCGGCTGACGGCGTGCGACCACCGCGAGGGGGGGCGATCTTTGGCGCCCAATTCGCCGGGAATCTTGTTGCCGAAAGGGTTATGGTCGTTGAACAGGTGGTATTCGCCCTCGTAAAACACCAGCCCGCATGGATCGTTGATCCAGCCCTTCTTCACGGTGTAATGGAATTGCGGCCGGTATCGTTCCCGGTACAGGCCGGGCGGGCTATTCGTCGCGTCTTGGGCGAACGCTGTTGCGACGGGAAGCATTATCAGGGCGACTCTGCTCAATAGCCGTCTTCCGCTCATAGGGTGTTCCATAGTCGATTGGCGTGCGGGGTTACTTCTTCAATGTTTGGCAGAATGTTCGCTTCGACTTGTCTCGTCGCCCAGGAAAGTCCGCCGAGTACGATCTGTTGAAAAGGCTCTTGAACCCACGTGTCCTCACGATGCCCCATGGATGTGAAAAACACGCGACCCTTTCCATGTCGACGAGCCCAGGTCGACGGAAAGGGAGGACGCTGATAACACGGTCCCCGCATGCCGGCCGTCTCTTGCACCAAGATCACGTGCAGATCTTTGGCAAAGTTTTTCAGAGCGTACCATTCTTCTCGCATTCGAAACGATTTGCCGAGTCCTTGCATGCCGGGAAAATGTTCCGAAACGATGCGCATCGTCGCCTCTTGCTGGGGGCCATGTGCGACAAATTCGCCGCCGAGCATCGCGAGATACGGATCGACCTCTCGGTTTTTGACGTCCTGTGTATCTGACCCACCCTGCTTCTCTGGCGTCCGCCAGCAAGCACAACTCGAATGAAAGCCGATGAACCCTTTTCCGTCGGCGATGGCATCCAATAGTCGCTGCTTGCCTTCTTTCGACATAGGAGGCTCATTCTCTGGATTGGGCAGCGTGAGATCGTTATTCGTATAGCAGGCAAAGGCATCGTAATGGCTCAAGTCACCATCGAAAAGTCGGCCATCCTTGGTACACTCCACTTCGATGCCGAGGCGTTTTCCCATGGCAACAAACGCTCTTTCCGAATGACTGAGGGCACCGTCCTGACGGGTCACCACGGAATGATAATAGCCGACGTTGCGAGTGAAGTAGAGCACTCTTTGCGGCTTCTTGATTTCTACGCCTGCAGATATTTGCGGCAACACCGAACCGAATAACGCAGCACCGCTTGCCACGATCATGTCACGACGTCTCATCATACATCCCTTCATCGTGTGGCAATTGAGGCTCACGGAGGACGCAAGGAGCGTCTTCGCTAGAACTCCCACTTCACATCGTCGAGCGTTGTGTAGCCTTGGTAGGATTTTTGGAGGCGATCGACCCCGACCGCATGTTTGTGGATCCAAACGCGATAGTTGAGTCGAATCGGCTCGCCGACCTTAAATGTACGCCCTTCCGTGCCGGGCCAGCCGATACAGACGCAGCCGTAGCTACGCGTGAGCCAACTAGGCGGATAGTTCGGGTGACTCGTAGGCACGAACAGGGCCGCGCCGCTTCGTTCGGGTGCCTGTGGAAAATGGCTCGTCATATCGGCCCAAGGCAATCGCGTATTGACTAAATCTGATTTCGTGGTGAACACGCCACCCTCCCGCTTCGCTGCGCCTTGGGGCGTGGTGATCATGCCGTTCTTTCGCGGGGAAATATCGAACCGCATTGTCAGACCACCATAACTTTTAGTCGGCTGGCCACTGAGCGTGATCGGTTTATCGACCGGGATCCAAGTGAATTGCAAATCGAGGGCTCTTTCTCCATCGCTGCTCCGATGCGTTAGCAACCAGACGCGCTCGATCATAATTTTCTTGTCGCCGACATACCAACCATTCTCCACGCCCAATTGAGCCGCCACGGGGCCGGTCTCTCGGGCCAACCAGCGGACAAACTTCGGCTCGATATCTCGATAGTTCCAGAGGCTGTATTCCCTTCCGTCGTACCCGACACTCGGCCACGCCCAGAAAATGCCGTGGTGATGATAATGATCCCGCGGGAAATCGTCCGTCAGGACTTCTCCATATAGTCCCCACAACGGATGGATATAGCAGCCCCGGCTGCGGCGCGGGTCATTTTCGGGGACCTGGGGGTCGGTAATTGTGCCGTGGTTGTATACCAATACCGGTTGGTTCTTCTCCCATAGCCCGAGCGATTTCGTGCTAGATTCCTTGAACCGAAATGTCTCCTCTTTGCTTTCCCCTGTGTTGGGGCTCTTCACCGTGTCGGGCACAACGCGAAACCGACGAGTTGCATTCGGTTTCTTGCCCGCTGGAATCGCGACCACCATCCGCCTCGATTGTTTGTCGGGAGTGCCATCGGGGAGAACGGCCGTCAGTAATTGTGCGCGAAAATGATGGTTCGGGTCATTCGCGTCAACAAGTCGCCATGCCACGCCGGAATCGAGTGACACCTGCTGCGGCACGTCACTCGTCACATTCATTAAAACGTCACTCGCAGGAACCACCAGTATTGGTCCCGGTTCGTCTGCAGAGCCAATGGCGGATAGTAGGCTCGTGGCAATCGTCGCTACACATGCAAATATTCTCGCCATATTGCCAACGCTCCAATGTTTCATTTCAAATGCATTAGTTCATCAACTGTTGGAGTTTATCCTCGTCGACCTCAACGCCCAAGCCGTGGCCGGAAGGGACCTCTGCCTTTGCGTTGGCAATCGTGATCGGCTCGGTTAACACATCGGCCGTGACAAACTGTGGGCCGTTGAGTGCTGCAGGCTTCTTCAAGTCGTAGGCTCCGTAAAGCGCTAAGGTCGCCGCTAAAGAGATGTCCGGATCGGTCAAGCCGCTACCGAGCCACATCAAGCCTTCACGCTCGAGCATTTCGATTTGCTGTCGGGCCGAAATCAGCCCTCCGCATCGCGACGGCTTCATGGCCACGCCATCGAGCATCTTCAGGCGAATGAACTCGCGCAACTCGACAGGCGAAACGACGCCTTCGTCCATCAAGATGGGCAGCGCCTCTTGCCGCTTCAACGCCTGATAACCGCTAATTCGATTGGGCTTCAGAGGAGCTTCTAGCACATCTACTCCGGCGTCCGCCAATTTCGGCGCAACGCGCAACGCTGCCTGCTCGTCGTAGCCGCCGTTGGCATCCGCCCACAGAAACCCATTCGGAACGAGCCGCCGAACTAACTTGGCCAGTTCGACATCGAACGTCGGATCGGGCGCAACTTTGATATTGAAATTCCGGTAACCCCGACGGTGGCCGTCTTCGATCAACGATTCAACTTCATCCAGCTTGCGCGGATTGATTGTCCAACTCAGCGTGATCGGACCGCCCGGCTTGCGGCCCCACATTTGCGAGAGCGATTTCCCTGTGTGTTTGCCGGAGAGATCATGGAGTGCCAAATCGATCCCGGCCCGGGCGATCGGCATCCCCGTCGAGAAACCGGCCGCCACGACTTTGTCCATTGTCGCGTGGGCTCCTTCGATATCCAACGGATCGCGACCGATGAGGGCCGGGGAAAAGTAATCGCGAATCGCGATGGTCGACGTCTCTAGGGTTTCGTAGCTCCACTTGGCGAGCGGCACACTTTGTCCCCAGCCTACGACCCCGTTGTCGGCGGTGATCTTAACAATCACCGCAGCGCGGCCAAGCGAGCCGTGCGGCCCCGTAAAGAATTTGAAATGGCCGGTCATTGGGTAGCGCAGAGGAAACACATCGATGCGATCGATTTTCACATTTAACTCCTTGGCCCATGCCCGAGTTGCTCCCAAACATAAAGGGACCGCAGCTGCAGACAACAGAAAACGACGACGATTGGGGCGTGCCTTTCGCATGAGTAAATCCTTGATGTCTTCGACACACACTCAGATGAAGGTATGATGAATGAATGTATATAGTATAGCCCGCCTCGCCGTACAGAACCCTCGTCGAACTCCAGGCGGTTCGGTTAACGGTGCGTTAGCAGCAGCCTCACCGCAAATCGGCCGATCGATCGATCGTGAACCGGGGGGATGACGGCCACAACCAGGTCAGCGGCATCCCGAGCGATGCCGGCTACATAGCCATTGCGGCAGGCAGCTTTCACGGCCTCGCTCTGCATCAACAAGCCGTTGGCCCCACTGTCCCCGAACTGCGGGCGATTCTTTTAGCCCTCCTGGGTCTGGCACTGCTACCGCGAAGAAAAAGAGCGATCAAAGGGAATACGGGGGTTAGAACCGCCCCACAAATTTCTTGCAATGCCGCCGATTTCAATTAGACTCCTTGGTGGCAATAAAGGAATAGCTTATGCAATCGATCACACTCTTTCTTATTCTCTTCGCTATGCTGGCAACCACTGCGGCTAACGCGGATACCATCGTAAGCCGGGAGAGTAACAACGATAACCAATTCTGCGGCATTCCGAGCGATGCCGGCTATATAGCCATTGCCGGCGGCGCTGCTGTTGGGGCTTTTCGGTCTTGCGCTGCTGCCGCGAAGAAGGCGACAGAGCGACTCCCTGAGGCCAAGCGACAGTCTTATGCCCCACGGCTGAGCGTAGGCAATGGGGGTATCATTCTCTGAGGGCAGTTCTATGGCCAGGGGATACAGCAAACTCTTACTGGTGGTTCTTAGTGCGATGTTTACAGTATCGCATTTTGCTTGTAACTCGGGCGATGAGCCACCTAAGAATGGCCCCTACGTTGAGTACTACGAAAATGGCAAGAAGTGGAGTGAGACCCATTACAAAAACGGCAAGCGAGATGGCCTTGAGACGGAGTGGTATAAAAACGGTCAGAAGTCATACGAGGGCCACTACAAGAACGGAAAGCCAGATGGCCTTGAGACTTTTTGGGATGAAAGCGGCCAGAAGCTGCATGAGGCCTATTACAAGAACGGCAAGGAAGCAAGCCGGAAAGAGTCCTAATCCAGCGACTGCAAAACTGCATTGCAGCAGACTGGCTTTGAGGGTAGTGCGAGACTATCCTTCACCTATTCAGGTCTTTTTGTTTGACTAAAAATGAGGTGCCGGAAAACCGGTTACGGGTTTTTGCCCCGTGCCCTCTGCTCGTGGTGAACGGGGTTTTGCGTTTTCCCGCGGTCAGGCACCACCCTCCGCAAGGGCCGATTTTTCCAAACAATGCAACAAAACATCCCACCAAAGGAGAGGGCCGTGCACAGAATCGTTCCTGCAGTCCTCTTCGGACTTTGCCTTGCGGGTCCCGCCTGGGGCGGAACGTATGAAACGCTCGATGGCAAGCACCATGAAATAAAGACAACCAATGGCAATCTCCATTCTCGTAAAGGGCATGTCGGTCCCGGGGCAAATCTGCGATGGGCGGATCTCAACCGTGCAAATCTTAGCAGCGCAAACCTGAAATGGACCGACCTGAGAAACGCGAATCTGGAAAATGCAAAGCTCGTTAAGGCGGACCTGAGCGGAGCGTACTTGGCTGGGGCAGACTTGCGGGGCGCAGAGCTCCTCGCCGCTGGCGTGGACGGGGCGGATCTGAGCGGTACCGACCTGCGCGGAGCAAAACATTGGGACAAGGTAAAAACATGGAGCGATTCTTACTATTACCGCGGCAGCGAGCCGGAGTGGCCGGTCGGGATGGACCCGAAGAAGCTTGGCATCATTGAGAGAGATCGCCCAAAAAAAGAGCCCTCGGAGTAGCGACCAAGGGCCACTATCAAATTGGCAAGCAGATCAAATTGGCAAGCAGATCAAACTGGCAAGGGGTTTGAGAGATTCTCGAAGGCCGCTTTTCACCAGAAACTCCTCTCTTTTCTCTCTACAAAATACTTGCATCGCCATCAGATGCAGGAGAAAATGGCACCGTTGTCAACGGCCGATAGAAACCCAGGAGTTATAGCTATGAAGATTCATCATGCAATACACGCGTCCCTATCGGACAAAGGGAAATCGGTGGTAGCTGCACTGTTGCGACCGGGCATTGTTGTGATCGCACTGGTAGGTTGCGTCCATTTAATTTCTTCTGCTGCCCTGGCAGCTCCTATCAGCATATCGAACGTTACCTCAGATGTGCCCTCATTCATTACCGTCAACGGCGGAAGCACCGACCCGGCTGCCACCGTCGATGGAAACAAGTCGAGTAACCCGGGAGGTTTTGTGGACTGGGCCAACGATGGGGCTGCGGGCTTCTTGATTGCCACATTTACATACGAGTTCGCTTCCAAAGAGAATGTTTTCGCATTTGAACTCTGGAACGACCGGGGGCAGATTGATACGGGCATTGAGAATTTCGAATTGGTCTTTTATGACTCTATAGCATCTGTTTTAGATACTTACAGTGGTACCGCATCGCTGCCCACCAGTACCTCTGCAACACCACAGGGGGAATACTTCGACTTTGCAACAGTCATAGATGTCAAAACCGTTGACCTGCGGGTGTTGAGTTCTTTCGGTGTTCAGGCCAACCAGTTTCGCGAAGTTGAGTTCAGCGGTACACCGGAACCGAGCGGACTGCTTCTGGCTCTGTTGGGCCTGGCGCTGCTGCCGCTGTTTCGCAGGAGACAATCGCGCTGAAAAACGTAACCGTCGATGAGCGGCAGTGGCTCAAAAGGGCCACAAGCTGTCGCTATACTTCTGCAACGTCCCCATTGACGCGGCCGAGGAATTGGCCAAACTGTTGACAACATCAAGTACCCGGTAGGCGGATGGATGCAGAACGAACTGACCGCGCTGACGACGATCTTCACCGAGTTCTATTACTGGGTGACGGTGGTGTTGATGTTCCTGATCCATGTCGGGTTCAGCCTCTATGAAGTCGGGGTGTCGCGCGAGAAGAACAAGCTCAACACCTTGATGAAAAACGCCATGTTGATCCCGGTGATCACCTTTGCGTTCTTCTTTTTCGGCTGGTGGATCTATTTCGCCTTCCAAAACGGCCCGGGGATCACGGGCCCACTGAAGAGCGCTCCGTGGGCGGAACCCTGGAACGAACTGATGGGGACACACCTCGGCGGACCGCCAGGTGACGCAACGGCACTAGAAGGTGAAGATACTGCCACCTGGGCAAGGCTCAACGGCGTGTTTTGGGCGGCGTTTCTGCTTTTCTCGTGGACCGCCGGGTCGATCCTCTCCGGCGCGGTCATCGAACGGATTCGGTCCGGAGCGTTTTGGCTCTTGGCCATCCTGGTCGGCAGCGTCACCTGGGTGATTGATGCAGCGTGGGGCTGGTCCGATACCGGATGGATGGTACAGATCCTCGGCTATCACGATGCGTATGCCTCGGGCGTTATCCACGGCCTTGCCGGCGGGTCGGCCTTGGCAATTCTCATCCAGCTCGGTCCACGCATCGGCCGCTTTCGCAAAGATGGGACGCCCCGCATCTTTGTTGCGCACAATACATGGATGATTATCATCGGTATGTTTCTGATCTACACGGGATTCTGGGGATTTTATGCGGCCTGCAACATACCCATTTTTGATATCGATCCAGACAACGGCGGCACCCTTTTTTCTGCGGTCAACATTTATCTCACGCCGACAACGCTCAGCGCGATCACGTTCAATTTCCTCATGTCGCTCACCGGTGGTTTGCTGATCGGTTATGTGGTTTCCAAGGGCGACCCGTTCTGGACCTTCCAGGGAGGGCTCGGCGGGATCATCACCGCGTCGGCTGGCAACGACCTGTACCATCCCTACCAGGCACTACTGATCGCGGTCGTCGGAGTCTGGTGTGGCTACAAACTGCATTATTGGGTGGAACGCACGTTCAAAATCGACGACGCGGTGGGCGCGGTCGCGATCCACGGCTATTGCGGTACGATCGGTGTGATCATTTCCGGCTTTGTCCTTTGGGGCTACCCCAGTTCGGCCAATGCCGACTACGCTCCGATCACCCCCTGGGGCCAACTGACCGGGGCAGCGATCATGTTCGTCGGCCTCGGGTTTATCCCCTGCTTCGTCGCAGCCTGGGCTTTAAAGAAGGCCGGAATTCTCCGCATCCCGTGGCAGGTCGAATTGGCGGGACTCGACCGCGACATTCTCGACGAAGAGGCCATACATTACAAAGAGTGTCTTGCCGCGGAACGCGAGGCGCACTGCCACTATCTGAAGGAGTGACCGATGGGACCAACCGGACCGATCGAAAGCTGGACCCTCGACGTGCATCGTTTGGGCCCGATCTATCCATTTCTCGGTTGGGAATGGGTGACCTTTGCGCTCAGCGCGGCATTCTGTGTTTGGTTTCTGATCTGGAAACTCTCCACCGAAACGGCAAAATACAACGACCTGTCCAGACGCTACTCGACCGGCGAAGGGCCGGAAAACGAGACGGAAGAAAAAAAACTCTCTCCATAACTTTCTGCCTGAGAGTCCCGCTTTTTCTCACCGCACCATGCTCGTTCTCAACCGGAATGCCGCGAAGTTTGCCCCAGCAAAGAAAACGGCGAGAATGGAACCATAAAAAGAACGTTCTCGCTTCTGTTTTTGCCGATCGCTTTCTCTCTATGCGCAACATCGCTTCCCGCGGAGACACCGTTTGATCGCCAGGACACAAATGGCGATGGCAGGTTGTCGAGGCGGGAATTTCGAGGTCCCTCTGCGGCCTTCAAACGGATCGATCGCAATCACGACGGCTATATCACACATCAAGAAGCAAAAGGAACACCGCTCCGGGTTCATGGGGATCCGGCGGGACCGGCTAAACGCCGATCCCGTTTTGCGGCCACCACCGAATTGGTGGTTGTGGATACCCATAATCATCTCGTCGGCCCGAAAGTGACCGGAGATTTCCGTCTTGAAAAATCGGCCCCCAACGCCCTGGAGATCATGGATGCCACCGGCGTGCGGATCAACCTCTTAATGCCGCCGCCTCAAACGGTAAGCCCGCATTTTCATAGCTGATCTGGCAGCCAAGAGCGGTCTGCCGATCGATATGCACATGGAAGCGATTCCCCAAACAATGCCCCTGCTGTCTCGTTTTCAGTCACCACCCAATCCCCGAGTGTTGAAACCAAATATCGCTGCTTTCAAACGATTGCTCGCCCATAACCGCCGAGTGAACATTATCTGGGTGCATCTGGGATGGGATAATACCGAAAAGCGGACCGTTGCGTTGACGCGCACGCTTCTTGCTGAAAATCCAAATCTCTATATGAGCATTCGTATCGCCAGCGGGATGCAGGAAAGGAAGGTAGCGAAACCGACGTTTCCTCTCGACGAGAAAGGCCGGTTGAAGGACCAATGGCTAACACTGTTTCAAGAATTTCCTGATCGTTTTCTCATCGGGAGTGATGAAATCATCAAACCGTCCAACAATCATCCAAGTGCCGGAAGTATCCGCTCGACGGCGAGCATTCTCAAACAACTGCCAGAAAAGCTCCGGCGGCAGATCGGCTATGAAAATGCCTATCGTATCTACAAATTAAAGAAATAGGATGGGCACTGACCGGTGCGATTCGTCGATGCACCGCTTCTTCTCTGGCGAGAGAGCGCACCCTCTGACACCCGCTCGAGGGGCATCGATCGCGTGGCATCGATGAGTCGGTTGTCTGCTAGCAGCCTCCGCACAAAACCGGGCCCGTTTCTCGGCAGGACAGAACCAATGTCCTCAAACTTGGTCGCTAATCGTTACAGCTTATCAATGCTGGGAATTCTGGGTGGTTTGTGCCGCGCGGCGGCACGCGTGGTGGAGGTAATATTGGAATAAGCCGATTTACACATCATTCCGGCACAATCGCGACTTGCGCCAAAGTCAATCCATCAACCAGGAGAAGCGCGTGGATGTTTCTGCGCCCTCACCTTCGAACGACCCAATCTCTGCCCACCCCGGTCGTTCGCTCCTGCCCAGATCAGTCTGCCTGATTCTGTCACTGATCGTGATTCTTCTTTTTTCAGGCAAAACCATTGCATCTGAACTACGGCGAACTGCACTGGTGCGGGCAGTTGCAGAGGCACGTGATGCAATCGTGAATATACGCGGCCAGAAAATCATCAATCAGCCCAACCATGCCGCCGGAAACAGCGAAAATACCAAGCGGGTCAATGGCATGGGAACAGGGGTCATTATCGACCCGCGTGGGTACATCGTAACGAATTTTCACGTCATTGATGGCGTCTCCACGATCAACGTCAACCTCTCGAATGGGGACCACTATGTCGCGCAGACGGTCTCACATGATCCGAAAACCGATCTGGCAATCGTCAAAATTGATCCGCATAGCAATCGACTGCCCACGATTCGCATCGGAACCTCGCGGGATCTGATGCCGGGTGAAACGGTGATTGCGGTCGGCAATGCGTACGGCTACGAACATACAGTGACGCGTGGCATCATCAGCGCCCTCGACCGCACCGTGCAGGTCAGCGATGTCCAATATTATTACGACCTGATCCAGACCGATGCGAGCATCAATCCCGGAAATTCCGGCGGACCACTGCTGAACATCGATGGTGAATTGATCGGCATCAATGTCGCCGTTCGGGTGGGCGCTCAGGGAATCGGTTTTGCACTTCCGGTCGACAAAGTTCTTGACGTCTCCGCCAACCTGTTGAGCGTCCGGCAAATCGAAAAACGCAATCACGGTATTCGTACCAGGCCCACCGCCGAATCGAGTGATGGACTCGTTGTCGCAAGCGTGGAGGCAGGTACCGCAGGCCAGCGTGCCGGCCTGCGCCCGGGCGATCGGATTCGGACTGTCAAAAAAAGAGAAATCCGGAATTCTCTTGATTTAGAAACCGCCTTGCTCGGCCAAAAGGGAAATGAGGAGATTCCCATTGAGATTGTCCGGAACGGAAAATTGATCGATCTCGATTTGATCATGCCCTCATCGGGCACCCGCATCGCTTCCGTCGCAGATCCTACCTGGGTCACACTGGGGCTAAAATTAGAGGCTTTGAATGCCACTCAGCTACGAGAAAAGAAGAGCCGTTACCGGGGCGGCTTGTCCATCACCGCGGTGCGAGATGGCTCTCCGGCGCATGAGCAGGGGATTCGCAAGGGCGATATTCTCGTCGGAATGCACATATGGGAAACCGTCTCGATGGAAAATGTGACGTACGTGCTCAAACAGGAGCAATTATCCCGTGATGGACCGATCAAATTCTATATTCTGCGGGGCAATCAAACCCTCTTCGGCCACATCCACCTCGCCTCCGAACACCGTCGCGCAACCCAACGGTAGTGATCGCGACAACCCGGTTTGTTGCCCATCCGGTGGGGTGTTTGACGATTGGCCCCGCCACCCCTAAACTCCAAATCAACGGCACCTGACGCATTGGCGATGGCCACTTCTCTTTTTATCTTTCCTTCGACCGGATGATTGCCCGCCCATGGAATCCGAATTTGTCCGCTGGCTCAGGACTCGGCTTCCGAGCAGTCCGCTGCTCCGGGTCGGCCCGGGAGACGATGCTGCCGTACTCCAGGCATCCGATGCAGCCGGTGAACAGGTCGTCACCTGCGATTTGCTCTGCGATGGAGTCCATTTCCGCGTCGGAACCGACAATGCTCGGCGAATTGGTCGCAAGGCCCTGGCGGTCAATCTCAGCGATCTCGCTGCCATGGCGGCAATGCCGGTTGCTGGTTTCTTTGCGGTCGCACTTCCCCGTGATCGGAGCGTGTGTGCTGAAGAACTCTACGAGGGCATCCTTCCTCTTGCCGAAGAATTTTCTTTAGCGATAGCCGGTGGCGACACCAATGTCTGGGATGGGCCTCTGGTAATCAGCATCACGCTGATCGGACGCTGCGCGGGCGGTGCATCGCTCTTACGCAGCGGTGCCCGCCCTGGAGATCACCTTTTGGTGACGGGGCAATTTGGCGGAAGCCTGCTCGGCCACCAGTTTGATTTCCAGCCACGCATTCGCGAGGCACTCTGGCTTTGCGAACATTATTCGCTCCATGCAGGAATCGATTGCAGCGATGGACTCCTTCTCGATGCGTCCCGCATGGCAGAGGAGAGCGGGTGTGGCGTCGTCATCGATTTGCAGTCCGTACCCATCGCCGAGGCTGCCGTCATGATGGCCAAACGGCAGGGCGACACCAACTCGGCGCTTGAGCATGCACTGGCGGACGGTGAGGATTTTGAACTGCTGCTGGCCGTTCCCCAAAAGGACGCGCAAAAGATCATCCAGTCCCAACCGCTAGATGTCTCGCTGAGGTGCATTGGAACGTTTATCGAACAACCGGGACTCTGGCAGGCCACCGATGCTGCGCCGATCCCTCTAGAACCGCGCGGATTTTTGCACGGAGGTTCGCTGTGATCCAGCCCTTCGTCTTCCAGGCATCGTCCGAAGCAGATACCGCACAACTCGGGGCAGCGCTGGCTGCCGCTTTGCCCGCGCAGAGTATTATTGGACTCAGTGGAACACTCGGTTCGGGAAAGACGCGGCTCGTGCAGGCGATCGCCTCGGCCTGCGGGATCGATGTCCGGAGTGTCGTCAGCCCCACTTATGTGATCGTCCACGAGTACCACGCGGCAACATCGATCTTCCACTTCGATCTGTACCGCCTTGCGGACGAGGATGAATATTTCGAACTCGGGCCAGAAGAATATTTTGAACGACCCGGCTTTAGCCTCCTGGAATGGTCCGATCGCTTTGAGCACTGCCTGCCACCGGACCGTCTTGATATCGCGATCGCCATTACCGACGAGCAGCAGCGATGCTTTCAGATTACAGCTCATTCGGAGACATACGCCCCTACGCTGGATTATCTGCGCAAGCAATTTCCATAAATGGGGCGAGACTCGTCAGGCTGCCTGAGCGGGCAACTCTGAGCTGATGAGTTTTCCAATCGCCTTGGCGACATCTTGTGCCGCGTGCGGATATGCCAGTTGCGACATGCTCTTTGACATCGATTGGCGCAACTTGACGTCATTTAAGATCGGCAGCAACCGTGCCCCGAGCTCATCATCCAGCCGGCCAGAGAGACTTGCCGCATCGATCGTGACGGCAGCCCCCGCACTGGTGAAACATCTGGCATTGATTCGCTGGTGGTCTCCGCTACTGTCTGACGCAGGAAGCAAGACAGCTGGAACTCCGCAAAATGCCAACTCTGCGAGCGTGGTGCCACCGGCATGACAAACCACCAAATCGGTCTCACGCAACATCCGTGGAAGATCATCTACAAACGGAACCACATCCGCGCGAATGGCGAATTTCTTATAGAGGTTGGCCGTCTCGGCCATATCGTACACTCCCACCTGATGGACAATTTGCCAATGTTCCAGCGAACGGCTTACTTTGTACAGTGCGCGAGGAACCCATTTGTTCAGTTCCTCCACACCCAATCCACCTCCGGTAATCAGCAACCTTGGCGGCCTCGCATTCTGGTCTTTCCGGTGTGTTATGTGCGTCCGGACTGGATTGCCGGTAACTTGAACACTGGCATTGGTCCGAAGTCGCTCACGCGCTACCGCAAAAGAGACACAAATCAGTTCCGCCGAACGAGAGAGCCTCCGCGTCGCACGGCCCGGCACCGTATTTTGATCCATCAGCGCGACATGGACCCCGGCCTGCACCGCCGCCCGAAAAAGAGGCAGACTAAAACTACCTCCCAGACCGACAACCGCCGACACATTCTCCTTAGCGACAAATTCAGAAGCCAGGTGGATATTGCGATACTGATTTTTCCAATAATCCCACACGCCAAATAACGACTTCGTCCGGGGCCGAAAGGGGAAACCGTGGTAGTTAAACCCAGCAGAAAAAACATGTTCTCGTTCGAACCGCGTACCACTACCACAAAACGATATCGTCAAATCCGGAAACTCCCTGCGAAGCTGCTCGGCGGCAGCCAATCCCGGAAACAGACGCCCCGCAGTATCTCCTCCGGTAAAGGTAACATGCCCGTTCGAGTTTGTATTATTAATAAATCGATGTTTGTTACTCAGCGACATGATTCAGATCCACTCGTATGCGTTCGACTTGTTCTGGCCCACGCCCATCCGGCGATTTTTCTCGACTTCGGAAAGTCCATACCAGCCAAAATTTTAAAAAGACGTGTAGCCACCCCGGTAGCAGCTACACGCCATGTTCCCTGAGAGACTGGGGCGACTGATACGTCGCCCCAGTCCTCAGTCTCAAGCTCCATCGTGAAGCAACCGTCAGTCCGGTTGACCCAGTAACCGCGATGACTGACGGAATGTTGGCTCCTGCCCAGGAGGAAGGGCAGCGTTCAGGCCCCGCAACCTTCACGCAATCGATGGAACTTCCATTGATTTTCCGGATCTACACGACCCGTTGTTTCTCGCGACATGCGATAGGGAGGCTCAAGTACCAAATTCCCGATCTGATGCCAAGACCGTTTTTGCTACGGCCCGCTCGGGACAAGAAAACCTGTATCTATTCCGGGAGGCGGAAAAATCGAGCCTACGCTTGCTGTCGCTGACAGCGAAACGATAGCAGGGACAAGGCAACGGCAAACGACCCAAAAGAGGATTGTCGTCCGAGCGAGGAGACCCTACTTAAGCGACCCGCTGGCCTTCATCGGCCCCCCAACCCAAAGATGCCCCGCGAAGGCAGTTGCGGGCAACCTCGCGATCATCGAAAGGGAGCCTGCGCTTGCCGATAATCTGCCATGATTCGTGCCCTCTGCCGGCGATCAGGACACAATCTCCATCGCTTGCCGAGGCAATCGCATTTTCGATTGCACTTGCCCGGTCGAGTTCTACAATCACATCGAGGGCAGATTGCATGCCTCGAAGGATTCCCTCTGCAATCCGAGTTGGATTCTCATTCCGAGGATTATTGTCGGTAATGATTGAGGCATCGGCGTACTTCGCAACGACCTCACCCAAGAGTGGCCGCAATTTCCGTTGCCGATTTCCAGCAGCACCGAAAACGCAGATCAAACGGCCACTCGTCAGATCGCGAAGCGTCCGCAAACTCGTTTCCAGCGCATCGGGCGTTTGGGCGTTATCGACAAACACCTGGAACGACTGGCCACATTCAATCCGCTGCAACCGCCCGGGAATGTGATCCACTTTCTCCAAAGCACGTACGACCGTCGGCAAATCGACTCCATATGCCAGACCGACCGCGGCGGCCGTGAGGCAATTGTAGATGTGACCGTCACCCACGATATGAGTTCGGACCGGAATGGCATCGCTGCCCCACTGCAATAAGAACGTTTGCTCGCTGGGAAATCTTTCCAGGAGCATCCCTGAGACTGTGGCCGGTTGTTGCATGCCAACCGTCAGGACAGGATTCGGGAGTTGGTCCTGATATTCTGAACATCTCTCATCATCAGCATTGAGAACCACCAGACCCTCTGGCCTCAATTGGTCGAACATTTGTGCCGTTGTCTTTGAATAACTCTCCAGCGTATTGTGGCAATCACCTCGATCGTGCTGCACATTCGTCACACAGGCGACATCCAACTCCACACTCTCGGTGCGCCGCTTGGCAATCGCCCGGCTAGGCATTTCGACGACAGCATGCGTACACCCGCCAGCCCGCATTCTTGCCAGATAATCGGCAATGACTGCCGCGCCTGGTGTCGAGAGGGGAGGGGGAGTTGTACGCTGCCCATCGCAACAACCGAGAGAGTTCAGTACGCCACTCTCGAAACCGGCCGTTTTGATAATCGACTGAATCAGACACGTGGTTGTTGTCTTACCGCTGGTTCCGGTCACACCAATCACATTGAGCCGACGACTCGGAAAACCGGCCAGGGCATGACACATTTCCGCATAGGCAACTCGCGAATCAGGCACGATGTAAAGAGGCACCCCGAGAGATGGAATGAGTCGTTCGGCGATGATTGCCACAACACCCTGGCCGATCGCTTCATCAATAAAGTCGTGGCCGTCGCGCCAGTCTCCCACCACGGCAACAAAAACATCTCCCGATCGACAAGCCCGTGAATCGGACGTACAGGATGAAAACCAGACTTCTTCAGTCGTTCCATGCATCCGCCCATGGGGAACAATCTCCGAAAGGGGCAGACCACTGACTTTTAATACACCATTACCATTCATTGCAGGCCTCCTTGCCTACGCAGTAAGGCCATCGAGCCACGACGGCGAAAACCACTTTGTCGGTTCCGACAAACTGCCTTGTTTGTCGCATCGTAGACGACGCACACAACCTGCGGACCGAACCCTGACTTTCTTTGCGGGGCAAGGTTTTTGCAGATCCTCATTGGCCACGACAGCCTACGATCGGAAAATATTCTTCTATGCGACCCCAAATGTCAAGTTGATCTGGACAAGCCTCGTGGATTAGAGAAAGATTGAGATATGGGACACATCGATTTTGACATCGAATCGCTCGCGGCCTACCTCCACCTGCTTCCGCAAAAGGTGACCCGCCTGGCAGAACGAGGCAAACTGCCCGGGCGGAAAATCTCGGGACGTTGGCGATTTTCTCGTGAAGAAATACACCATTGGCTGGAAAAACGGATCGGGGAGGCCGATAGCAATGAAGACCTTGCCAAGATGGAAGGGGTTTTGGATCGCAATGCGGGGCCCGAACCTGCCACATTGACAATGACCGAGTTGCTCTCGTTAGAAACAATCAGTATTCCGCTACTGGCAAAAACGCGTGAATCTGTGATCCACACGATGTCCCTGCTGGCAGTGAAGTCGGGTGCTCTCTGGGATTCTGAAGCGCTTGCAGACGCATTACGAAAACGGGAAGAGATGCATCCAACGGCATTAAATTGTGGTGTTGCTCTGCTCCATCCACGTCGGCCGATGCCTCACCTTCTGGACAAACCATTCCTTGCCCTCGGCTGCACCAGACAGGGAATCCCTTTTGGTGGTCAGGGAAGCGGTCTTACGGACATCTTTTTTCTTATCTGCTCAACCACCGATCAAGGACATCTTCAGACACTCGCACGCATCAGTCGCTTGATCAATGATATCGAAGTCCTACGTACACTCCGCGCGGCTGAAACTGCCGACGAGGCCTTCGATGCGCTCGTAGAACGAGAAAATGAATTAGGGATGGCACCGTGAAACACAATTCCGCTCCAGATCCCGCGCACAAGGGACATCCACCCCGCGCACTGTTGATCGGTGATTTTACACTTCCGGAGTTTCAACCGGTTGCCGACCAACTTGCCCGCATGGCAGAGACAGAAGTCGTCGCGGATTGTTATGCGGCACACGATTGTTTGCGACTCGGTGGCCCCTCACCGGAACTGATAGTTGTTGCCCATCTGTGGCCCGGGCAACACCCGCATCAGGCACTGGACCAGCTCCAAAAATCGGCACCTCTGACCAGAATCCTCGCCCTGGCAGGCAGCTGGTGTGAGGGGGAACCACGGACCGGGACACCCTGGCCGGGGATGATACGAACCTATTGGCACAACTGGCTGGCTCACTGGAAACGCGATTTTAAAAGATTTTCTAGCGCGCAATTGCCCAGCTGGGGTCTGCCGATGACCACAACCGAGGATGAGCGGATTTTGTTTTATCGCAAGGAGACAGAACCCTCACAAAAATTGATTGCGGTTCGTAGCGGATGCCCCGATCTGGCAGATATGCTCTGCTCGGCCTGCCACAGGTGGGGTTTTGGGACGGTCTGGCTCGATCCGAGACATCCACCCCGAATCGAAGGACCGGCTGCCATTCTCTGGGAGGGAAATTCAGCCGGGCTGCACGATTTGCATACCATTCGTGAGTTCTACCCACAAACCCCCATTCTTGCGCTGATTGATTTTCCCAGATGGGAAGATACCCGGCAGGTTGCACTTTTAGGTTCCGCGGCCGTACTCTCCAAACCGTTGAACCTGGACGACCTCTTCAGTCGCCTGACGGACCTACTTCACAAGAGTAAAGATGCACAGAACCATTGGACGCGCAGCATCGCGTGAAGCGTGATCCGACTCGTTCTTAAACTGGTTTTTGAGTACCATGAGCTACGGTTCCCGTCAGATCTGAGACCCTTTTGGACATTCTACCTTTGGCTGACGTTTTCTCCTCCGACCGGCAGCGTGGTGAATGCAAGGGAACCTACGCCTTCATGAGCCTGGGGTGTCCGAAAAATCTGGTCGATAGCGAACGGATGCTGGGCCTGCTCCAACTTGACGGCTACCAGCTCGTCTCCGAGGCGGATGGTGCAGATTTCGCCATCGTCAATACCTGTGGCTTTATTGAAAGTGCGCGGGAGGAATCATTCGGCGTAATCGAAGAAATGCTCAAACTGAAACAGGCCGGACGCATTCGTGGCCTGATTGTCTCCGGCTGTCTTGCGGAACGGGAAAAAGAGGCGCTCCGAAAGGCCCAGCCCGAAATCGATCATATCGTGGGGGTCTTTGCTCGAGACGAAGTAACCCAACTTGCAGATCGGCTTATCGGCACTCTCAAAGAGCAGCAATCCATATTCCATCCTGCACCCGCTCGACCGCTGAGCGATATGGGACGCCTTCGCATCACCCCCCCTCATTTGGCCTACCTGAAAATCTCCGAGGGGTGCGATCGGCTCTGTACGTTCTGCACGATTCCCAAGCTGCGGGGCAAACATGCCAGCAAACCGATCGACGAGATCGTCCGCGAGGCAGAAGCATTGGTCGCCGACGGGGTCCGGGAGCTTAATCTGGTCGCCCAGGACACAACGTACTACGGACAGGACCTTTACGGTGAATCACGACTCACCGAGTTACTCGAGCAGTTGGAAAAAATCGATCATCTTCAATGGATTCGACTCCTCTATCTCTACCCGATGTATTTTGACAACGCATTGATCGACATGATTGCAGCGAGCGACCGCATCGTTCCTTACCTCGACATCCCGCTACAGCACATCAATGATACCGTGCTCAAACGGATGCAACGCCGCGTGAGCCGTAGCGACACCGAGGCGCTTTTAGGTAAAATCCGTAAGCAGATAGACAATGTCGTGATCCGCACCACGTTTATCACCGGATTTCCCGGAGAGACGGACGAGCAATGTATGGAACTAGTCGATTTTGTTACCGAGCAGCGGTTTGAACGACTCGGTGTTTTTACCTATTCGCGCGAAGAGGAGACGCCCGCTGCCCGACTCGATGGTCATGTTCCCGAGGACGTCAAAGAGGCGAGGCGCAGTCGGCTTATGGAATGCCAACAGACAATCGCTTTCCAGTACAATGCGGCACAGGTAGGCAGACAACTCGATGTACTCATCGACCGTCCGCACCCGGAAGAACCCGGGGTCTGGCTCGGACGAACCTATGCCGACGCACCAGATATCGATGGACTTGTGTTTGTTACTGCGGAGGACCTTTCGCCGGGAGAATTAGTGGCGTGCGAAATAGTGGCGACACAGGAATATGACCTGATTGCCGTGCCCAGCGAGGCAACCCTTACTCAAAAACGATAAACAGATGAACGAAACATCATCCGCCCCATCACCGCTCAACTTCCCCAATCTTCTCACTTCGTTAAGATTGATTCTGGCCATTGCTTTGTTCATCGTCGTCGGTATTGCCCAGGCAGAAAGTACTTCCGAGCAGAACAAGTCTCAACTCTACTGGGCCGCACTCATTACCTTTGTTGTGGCGGCGAGCACTGATTGGATCGATGGATTTTGGGCACGGCGTTACGGACAGGTGACCGTACTGGGTAGAATTTTTGATCCCTTCGTCGATAAGGTGATTATTTGTGGAACGTTTATTTTTCTCGTTGCCAGTCCGGGGTCGCAGGTTACCGCCTGGATGGCTGTTGTGGTCACCGGTCGGGAGATGCTCGTTACCGTACTACGGAGCTTCTTCGAGCAGCAGGGGACCGACTTTTCCGCAAAAATGGCGGGCAAACTGAAGATGGTTCTGCAGTGTCTGGCGGTCGTTGCGAGCCTCTACCTGCTGACATTCGGGGGCAACGAACCTTCGTGGCTGACACCGACGGTCGTGACCATCCTCTGGGCGGCCATCCTGCTAACGCTCTATTCCGGAGGTGAATATCTCGTGGTGGCCGCACGCCTGATGCGTCAATGAATCTTTCACTACTGCCCGTCGCGATCGAGTCGCCCTTCGGAGTCCAAACCCAAATTCCAGTTCAGCGTACTGTTTTATGTCCACAATCCAATTGTTTATGGTGGGTGCCTTAGCGACGCTCCTCGGTTCAAGCGCTATCATCTGGCTCGGTCTTCTTGCCAGATATCGCTGCGATACCGAACTGCTCCGCACGGAACCACGATCACTTGTACCGTGGCGAGGGACCCATGTCGCTGTTGCATTTTTTCTGTACGTCGTTTTGCCCGTGATGGCAGTCGTTATCGTCCAACAGCGATTCGATATTCCATGGGAGGAAGACAGTTTTGACAATAATTCCAGCGCGGTTGCCTGGATTCTTGGAGGCGACAGCCTGCTGAAGTTTGCCGCCGCCGCGTTGACCATCACTTTTTTGCGTATTGATCTCAAGGCAACGTTATCTGATCTTGGCTTCTGTGCAAACCGGATCAAGAGCGACTTGGTTTGTGGACTGATCGCCTTTGCTGCCATCGCACCGGTGGTCTACCTGATTCAGTTTGTCTTAAAAACCGTCTACAACAAACTGGTAGAGGAGGAGGCGGCACATCCAATCGAAACGTTCATTCGCAACAATCCAACTCCGTCCATTATTTTCTGGTGTTTTTTTTCTGTCGTTATCGTGGCACCGTTTGTGGAGGAATTTTTATTTCGTGTGGTGCTGCAAGGCTGGCTCGAAAAGGCATATTATCGGACCCGGGTGCTGCTCACCACACAGCTTTCGCAACAGGAGCCCCGTCCAGGAACCGTGATCGCCGCCGAGGTTCCGCCACCCTTCATGTGGCAACCGATCATCATCAGTTCGCTGACATTCTCACTTTTGCATTTGGGTCATGGTCCCGATCCAATTCCTCTTTTCGTACTCGCTTTAGTCCTGGGATATCTCTATGCGAAGACACATCGGATCCTGCCCTGTATCGTCGTTCATATGGCCTTAAATGGGTTCAGCATGCTCTCCATCCTGATCGGAATGAGCGAGGGGGCGGGACTTTAATCATCCCCCGCCAAAGGCGAGCAGCAGAGAGACGCACCCCTAGGCGATACAACCCGCTGAACTATAATCGCGACACGTTCCCGAAGTTTTGCTTCGACACCTTTACCCCAAAGGAATCTGACCGATGGCCTACGGCTTTGGAATCGTTGGTTGCGGCATGATCGCTAATTTTCATGCCCGTGCGATCGAGGACCTTCGCGGCGCAAAACTGATCGCCTGCTACGATCGTTTCTCGAGTGCTGCCGACCGCCTCGCTAAAACCACCGGCTGCCGGGCCTACCATACACTCGACGATTTGCTCGCAGACGAACGAATCGACATTGTTACCATTGGCACCCCGAGTGGTGCACATATGGAACCGGCCGTGGCTGCCGCTAACGCCGGAAAGCATGTGGTCGTAGAAAAGCCCCTGGAAATCACCCTCGCACGATGCGACAGCATCATCAACGCCTGTAAGGCGAACCGGGTCAAACTCTCGACTATTTTTCCCTCACGATTCCACTCCGCAAGCATCGAATTGAAAAGAGCCGTTGATACAAAACGATTCGGGAAATTGACGATGGGAGATGCCTACGTCAAGTGGTACCGGACCCAGCAATATTACGACAGTGGAGAGTGGCGGGGAACGTGGGAACTTGATGGTGGTGGAGCACTTATGAACCAAGCCATTCATAGTGTCGATCTTTTGAGTTGGCTGATGGGGCCTGTGGTAGAAATTCGGGCTCAATCGGCGACACTCGCACACAAACGAATCGCGGTCGAGGACACCGCAGTGGCTACATTAAGATTCAAGTCGGGAGCGCTCGGCGTCATTGAAGCCACCACCGCAGCCTGGCCGGGCTATCTAAAACGCATTGAAATTCACGGCTCCTTGGGAACGGCAGTTCTGGAAGAAGAAGATCTTAAAGTTTGGGATTTTTCCAAGAAAGACCGGCGCGACGCTGCCATTATTCGGCACATGCGCGAAACGCATTCCGGTGGAGGGGGAGCCAGCGACCCGACAGCAATCGGCCACCATGGTCACGTTTTGCAGTTCCGGGATGTTCTCCGCGCAATCCGTACAAAAGGGCGGCCTGCCATTGATGGCAAAGAAGGGCGAAAGAGTGTCGAGATCATCCTCGGTATCTATAAGGCCGCTGAGAGCGGCAAAGCGATAGAGCTGCCACTAAAAAAAGACCCGCTTCTGCATGCCCGCAAGAGGTAGCCCACAACTGGCGTACCAAAGAGCGAACACCACTTCTCGGGCGGGCAAATGCCGATTTTCGATCTTTTCACATCGGGCCGTTCGTGCCACAATACGCATCCTTTGAAGATGTGGCAAATCACGAGGAGCCAGGGATGGCGGATTGATGAAACTGGCAGCAGACTATCTTGTCTATCTAGTTGTGCGGATTGCCCTATGCATCGTCCAGGCATTGCCAGTTGAATTGTCTTTGCGGATTGCAGTTCCACTGCTGCGCGCATTAACGGAAGTGTTTAAAATCCGCGCCGACGTGATCGATGACAATCTTCACCACGCGTTCCCCAACTTGACAACAAAAGAACGCGCCATTCTCGCCCGCAGGCACTGGGAACACCTTCTTCAGATGATCATTGAAATTGCCCTTGCCCATCGCAAGATCCATCTGACCAATTGGCGCGACCACATCCACTTCAAAAACAAGCGCCGGTTGGTACGTACCCTCCTGGACCGCCGACCCCAGGTGATTGTTTCCGGTCATTACGGCAATTTTGAGGTGGGCGGAATGGTTTTTGGACTGTTTGGATTTCCAATATTTACCATCTCCCGTCCGCTGGACAATCCATTCCTCGACGCTTTTTTTAACCAGCAGCGGTCCAAAAATGGTCTCCACATGCTGAAAAAGCAAGGTAGTGCCAAAGAAGCTGAGGCCTTACTCTCTTCCGGCACATCACTCTTGGTGCTCGGAGATCAGGCAGCCGGGGATCGCGGCTGTTGGGTCGATTTTTTTGGTCGCCCCGCTTCAACACACAAAGCGATTGCACTCTTTGGACTGACTTTTGCGGCACCCATGATCGTTGCCTATTGCAAACGAATGGACCGTACGCTCCATTTTGAACTTGGTTGCTCTGGAGTTGTCGATCCGGAGGTACATCGAGAGGAGTATCAGGGAGTCCGCGAATTGACCTGTTGGTATACCCAACACCTTGAGTCGATCATCCGAGAGGATCCTCACCAGTACTGGTGGGCTCATAGACGCTGGAAAGGGAAACCTCGCGAGCGCAAGCGAAAACGCTCTGCAGCTTAAAATGTGTTATCCCAATACGACACGGATTGATCCATGCAACCTCTACTCGGTATTCCGGATGTACAATGAGTGACTGGCACGAACTCGCAAAAGTCGCCGATTGCCCTCCCAACTCATCACTGGAGCGGGTGATCGGAGATCGTGTGATTGCACTCTTTAATGTGGATGGAACTTTTCACGCCCTCGATGGCATTTGCCCGCATCAATGTGGTCCCTTAGGCAAGGGGCAATTGGCGGACTGTGTTGTGACTTGTCCCTGGCATGGCTGGCAATTTGACGTGCGGACGGGTGCGTATGTTTTGAGCGATACTGTAAAACAACCCCATTATGATGTGCGTGTGGAAGGGGAAACCGTTCTGATTCGGTTTTCATGAGAACAAACAGAATGGTATCTTTTCGGCCGTTTCTCAATGGTGATATTACCGATCTGATCCGGATCTGGAACGATCACGGCCCCGATAGTGGACTTGTTACAGATCTTTCAGTCGACCTGTTTGATCGACTGGTACTCTCCAAACCCTATTTTGATCGACAAGGATTGATCGCAGCCGTTGAAGACAACCGTGTGATCGGATTCGTTCACGTCGGGTTTGGCCCGAACGCGGACGAAACCGATCTCGACTTCCACCTTGGTATTGTCTCGATGCTCTTGGTCCACGCCGATTATACAGATCCCAGTATTGCCGACGAGTTGCTCAAACGCGGGGAGCAGTATTTGAGAGACCGGGGTGCCCAAGAAATCGTTGCTGCCGGTTTCGACACTGCATGCCCATTTTATCTCGGACTCTACGGCGGGAGCCAACTGCCAGGAATTTTAGAGTCCGACATACGGCGTCGCGACTTCTTCACAAACAGCGGCTACCAGAGCGTCGGACGTATTGCACTCTCAAAGTGTGATCTCAATACATTGCATGTCGGTTTTGATCGGGATGTATTGCGTCTGCGTCGATCCGTGCGAATCGACTATCTACCGGACCCAAAATCGCGATCCTGGTGGGATGCCTGTACTCAGGGATTTCTGCCCCAACTCCAAGTGACGGCAACACCAACCGCAGGCGGAACTCTTGTGGCATCTGCGACGTTCTGGGACATGCAGTCGCTTTTGGCCAGCGACGGCCCGCGCACCATGGGACTCTCAAAAATTGAGGCTTCAGACACAGAGCAAGATTTTAGTGTCGTCCGATATCTGCTGCTAGAATCCTTCCGCTATCTGCAGCAGCAGGAAATCGCTTTTGTACAGACCCAGGCTGACGAAGAGGATGAACCTACCAAGGAACTATTCCAAGCGGTCGGCCTCAAGAATTTTGACGTCGGGCTGATTCTGAAAAAGTGACGGAGTCTCTTTGAGCATTTCGAGATGCGCGATCAGATTTTTTTCAGCATCCGGTTCAACCTTTAGCAGACCTTTGGAAAAAGACCGAGTGGGGCGCACCCGGCATTGCGTCAGATAGTCCTGGAGAATTTGCTTGCGGGCCGGTGTCGTTCGCAAGAAAAAATGAGCCCAGAGCCAGGCTTCAGCATATTCGATCTGATGCATGTCACTGACGTTTTCAAGTTGCTCAAGATGTGCCAGGTCAGGCCGCCACTCTCCCTCTTTTTTTGCTTCAAGAAGTTGCTCGAGGTGTATCTCGTTGAGCCCTCCATCGCCCCGAGAACATTCAAAATATTCGGCAAGACCTTCATCCAGCCACAATGGTATCTCGGGAACGACAGCATGTAGATACCCATGACAGACTTCGTGCCGAAGGTCCTCGGCAATGCGGTCTCCCCAATAACTGTAGACGCTCAGGCGAGTATCGGTCTCTACGAAAAAGGCGCGGCGATCGGGGAAGTCTGGAAAATGCTCTCGTAAAAATTTCCTGTATCGCTTTGGAGTCTTAAAGACGTAGACCTGAATCTGCTCATCCGACACTGGCACAGATAACTGGTCGGTAACATCGGTGCGCAAGAGTTCAAGATCCCGCAACAGACGATGGTTCTCCGGCAGCTCAAAATCGCTGTAGACGATCAATTCATCCAATGCAATACTGCTGGCAACGGGAAGTTGAGGAGGTACCGCAAACCAACGGCAGCCCCCAAGGCTCGCCAGCAGCAGCAACCACATCATGTGGCTCTTCATTTTCATCCATCTCTGAAGAAGCAATACGGCCCGATCACGACCATCCAGGGTCGCAGGCCTCTATAAGGGATCTGGCGCAACAATGCCAGATCAAATGAAAAACAGGGCTATCCCGCCACCGCGGAGATGATGCGATCGAGTTCCTCTTTAAGCTTCAGGAGGATTTCGTCGTACGAAAAGATACCCACCAGATCGGAACCTCGTTTTAAATGGACCTGTTTCGGACCACACCAGAGTCCTAAATCAGCATCGTCGGTTTCGCCGGGACCATTTACGCGGCAGCCCATCACTGCAATTGTCAGCGGATGCTGCCCGGCATATCGGGTGACCTGCCTCACCTGCTCGGCCAACTCCACAAAGGCCTCATTTTCTACGCGCGAACAACTTGGGCAACTGATGATATTCAGTGAGTCACTACCAAAATCGACAACCGTCCGGACTCGTCCGGCCGCGATATCCGCCAGAATTGTTTTGCCGGCGCGAATTTCCTCGACCTTACGATCGTTCGCAACCGTCAGCGAGACACGTACCGTATCGCCAATTCCTGCACCAATTAATGGTTCGAGCGCAATCCGGGTTTTGGTGATCCCCTCGGGAGGCATCCCCGCCTCGGTAACTCCAAGATGGAGTGGAACATCACTTCTCCGCGAGGAAAACCGCTTGTTGAGGTCAACAACTTTTTGTGGATTCGAATCTTTTAAAGAGACGCAATATCTCGTGAACTGAAGATCGTCAAGAAATGCACAATGCTCCAAAGCGCTTTCGAGCATCGGAGCCATCGAATCGTCACGATCGTATCCGCTCGCTTTGGCGGGATCGACACTCCCGCAGTTGACACCAATGCGGATGGCACAATCATTCTCTGCGGCAACAGCGGCAATAAAGCGGACCTTCTCCTGCCAGGGCGTGTCGCGCATGTGATGGTAGAGATGTCCCGGGTTGTAGCGGATTTTATCTACCACCGGAGCGACATCCTCTGCGAGACGATAGTTCTCCTGAAGATCGACCGCTAAATTGGCCGTCGTCTGCCGGCGGATTTCGACGAGGCAATCTGCATCCTTTTTGCTATCCACTGCAATCCGTACAAGATCGGCACCCGCATCGGTAAGCGCACCTATCTGGGCTACCGTCGCATCAATATTCTGCGTCGGGGTAGCGGTCATGCTCTGGACCGCGATTGGATTGCCCGCTCCGATCGTAACCGACCCGATCCGCACAGGGCGGGTTGGATTTCGCTGAATATCCATGCTATGAAGGGTCCAGAAAAAGAATCCGCATCAACTTCACCAACCTGTTCTGCAGATAAGAATCTTATTGTGGTACAACCCCGTTTTGGTGGCAACCTCATCTCATCATGCATTATAAGCCTCGACTACACATCGTACTGTTTGAACCGGAAATCCCTCACAATGCGGGCGCCGTCGGCCGCACCTGTGTTGCCGTGGGCGCAAAGCTCTGGTTTGTGCGGCCACTCGGTTTCCGTCTCGACGACTATCACCTGAGGCGGGCGGGACTCGATTACTGGCAACATCTTGAGTGGGAGGTTGTCGACAACTGGCAGGCACTCCTTGAGATGTTGCCCAATACCGGTCGCTGGATGTTTTCCAAGCGGGCAAAGCGACCCTATTGTGAGGCTCAGTTTCAGGAGGGTGATGTCCTGGTTTTTGGCAATGAGTCCCAGGGATTGCCACAGTCGATGATCGATGCGGCAATGGATCGCGCGCTGCGGATTCCGGTTCGCGAGCCGGTACGAAGCCTCAATCTCTCGAATTGCGTTGCGATCCTATGCTACGAAGCCCTCAGACAGTGGCAGATCGCACCAGCAGACCAATCTACCCGCTGAGAATATCTTTGCCGGAAAAATACTGTACCGAAGCGTGCCGGACATCAGGGCCCGGTCATGTCTACCGAATAAATCGGCAGGTGGCGATAATAGACCTCCAGCATGTAGATCGCCAACGAGGTCGTATAAAGGCGCCCTGCACGCTGCCCCGAAGAATCTTTCTCGGGACTCCAGCTTCCCCGCTCAGATCCTTTTTTTACCTGACGATTGGGTAGCACCCGAGACATCACCGCGTTCCAGTCTTTCCAGGGCTCTCCTTCGATGTTGTGCAGGACCTGCGTCGCATAATACCAGTAGTAAAAGTCCGATGAGTTTCCAGATGTAGCAATCCCGTTCTCTCCGAGCCACTGCACTCCTTGAAGAAGATTGCTGTTGTCCTG
>MPMF02201372.1_pt1 | contig 43284 bp, 44 predicted proteins | sample 1617271 | NCBI WGS metagenome assembly MPMF02 (sample SAMN05944812, study PRJNA350692) | marine metagenome | biome: marine; feature: ODZ; material: water; isolation source: 120 m water sample prefiltered with 30 um filter, filtered on to 0.2 um... | place: Pacific Ocean | collected 2012-04-09... | reverse complement strand
GAGGCGCTTTCCAGCTTCGTCCCCAGCTTGATGCTGCTGGAGGTCAACCTGACCGGCATGAGTGGCCTCGATGTTACGCGCTGGGTGCGTAGCAACCCCAAAAGCCCCAATCCCGACATACCCATCGTCGTCATGGCGGCGGCGGCCGACACCGACGCGCTGAGGCGTATGTGTGGCATCGGCATCGAAAGTTTCATCCGCAAGCCCATCGATCCGGAAAAACTGGTGCGCCGGGTGGCAAAGACCATCGCCAAACCATCGCGCTTCATCAGCACGCTGGACTATTTCGGCCCCGACCGGCGCCGCCCAAAGCCCCCCGACTATCGCTATCGCGGTGCCGAACGCCGCCGTCCGGTCGCGGTGAAGCCCAAGGTCGAAGCCGTGGCGCCGCCACCCCCGGCCAAGGCCAAACCGGCGGCTCCACCGCCGCCCCGGCCCGCCCAACTGAGTGACGAGGAAAAGCGCCAACGCGACGCCGAATGGCAGATCGCCGCCGCCGAGGAGAGCACTGCCCCGCCCGAGCCCGAGCCTGAGAGCGACAGCGGTGAGGACTGGCAGGCCGCCCTGGGGGATCAGGAAAAACCGGCCAAGCGGGACTCGAGCGCCGAATGGCAGCAAGCGGTGGCGGAGGAGGACAAGCGCCGCGCCGAGGCGGCGGCCGAGCCCGAGGTGGCCGACCCCGGCGTGCTGCTGTCGAACGCCGTCGAGGAGCACGTCAAGTGGCTGCGCTCGGGCGGCAGCGAGGGCGCCAAGGCCGCTCTCGCCGGCCAGGACCTGGCTGGCGCCGAGTGTCCAGAGGCCGACCTGACCAACACCAACCTCAGGGGCATCGATCTTTCCGGTGCCAATCTGCGCGGCGCCACCTTGCAGGGCGCCGACCTGCGCGGTGCCAACCTGTCGGGAACCGACCTCAGCGAGGGCGACCTGGTCAGCGCCAAGCTGCGCCATGCCGACCTGTCCATCAGCCGGCTCGGTGGTGCCAAGCTGGTCGATGCCGATCTCGCCGGTGCCACCTTCAAGGGTGCCGCCATGGAGGACACCGATCTGCGCGGCGCCAATCTCCTGGGCGCCAACCTGCAAGGCGCCGATCTGCGCCAGACGGCGGGGCTGGTGCAGACCCAGATCGACAAGGCCATGGCCGATCGTGAAACCCGCCTGCCGCCCGGCCTGCACCCGCCCCTCGAGGACGAATAGCCCGGCGGGTTGGCGCCGGCGGGGAACCAAGACATGGAGTTGGTGGTCGATATTTGGCGCGGCGGTGCCGACGGGGCTTACCAGAGCTATGCCGTGACGGCGCGGCCGGGGCAGACCGTTCTCGATCTGGTGGTCCACGTGCAGCGCCATCTCGACAGCACGCTGGCCTACCGCTATGCCTGCCGCGTCGGCATGTGCGGCAGTTGCGCCATGACGGTAAACGGCGTGCCGCGCTGGACCTGCCGCACCCGTATCGGCACGGTGGCCAAGGGCGGCAGGCTGGTGCTGGCACCGCTACGCAACCTGCCGCACATCAAAGACCTGGCTTGCGACATGAATCCCTTCTTCGACAAGCTGGCCGCGGCCCGGGGCTGCTTCGTGCCGGGCCGCGAGGGCGCCAGCGATTTCGCTCCGGTCGACCCCGCCGGCCGGCGCCGCCGTGCCGTCGACGCGGCCATCGAGTGCATCGGCTGCGGCGTCTGCTATGCCGCCTGCGACGTGGTCGCCTGGCGCCCGGACTACCTCGGCCCGGCGGCCCTCAATCGGGTCTGGACGCTGGTCAACGACGAACGCGACGGCGACCGTTCCGGCCATCTGGCGACGGTGGCGGGTGAGGCCGGCTGTCAGGTCTGCCACAGCCAGCAGAACTGTGCCCAACACTGCCCCAAGGCGCTCGACCCGACGGCCTCGATCTCCGGCCTCAAGCGGGCCACCACTCTGGCGGCGCTGCGGGGCGAGCTGTGAGCGGGCGCGTAGAGATCTGGCTCTTCATCATTCAGCGCCTGGCGGCGGCGGTGCTGGCGCCGCTGGTGCTGGTCCACTTCGCCACCATCGTCTACGCCTTCCAGGACGGCCTCAGCGCCGCCGAGATCCTCTCCCGCACCCAGAGCAGTGCCGCCTTGGCGGTTTTTTATGGGCTCTTCGTGGTGGCTGCCGCATTGCATGGAACCATCGGCCTCAGGGCCATCCTGCGCGAACACACGGCCTGGCGCTGGGCCAACGTCAACACGGCGGCGACGGCCTTTTTGGTGATGGTGCTCTGGCTCGGTCTGGGCGCCGTCGCGGCGGTGACATGAGCGCGCGCAATCACCCGGCCTACTGGGCCTTCGTGGTGCACCGGGTTTCCGGCCTGGCGCTGGCCGCCTTCGTGCCGCTGCACCTCTACGTGCTGTCGCTGGCGCTGGAGCAGACGGCGACGCTGGACCGCTTCCTGGCCTGGAGCACGGCACCCCTGGTCAAGCTGGCCGAGACCGCCCTGGTGGTGCTGCTGGCGGTCCATCTGGCCGGCGGCATCCGGCTGCTGGCGCTGGAGTTCCTGCCCGGGCCGCGGGGCCAGACGCCGCTGATCGCGCTGGCCGGCGGGGTGGCCCTGGCGGCCGGGCTCTTCTTCCTCCTCAACGCGGCCTGAGACCATGGACGTCGAACGCCTCGAGAGCGACATTCTCATCCTGGGCAGCGGCGGGGCCGGGCTCTTTGCCGCGCTGCATGCCAAGCGGGCGGCACCGGAGCTCGAGGTCACGGTGGCGGTCAAGGGCCTGCTCGGCAAGTCGGGCTGCACGCGAATGGTGCAGGGCGGCTACAACGTTGCCATAGCCGAGGGCGATTCGCTCGAGCGACATTTCATGGACACCATCAACGGCGGCCAATGGATCAACGACCAGGATCTGGCCTGGACCCTGGTCGAGGGCGCCGTCGAACGCATCCATGAGCTGGAGAACGAGATCGGTTGTTTTTTCGATCGCAACCCCGACGGCTCGGTGCACCAAAAGGCCTTCGCCGGCCAGACCTTCGACCGCACCGTGCACAAGGGCGACCTCACCGGTATCGAGATCATCAACCGCCTGGCCGAGCAGGTCTGGGCTCGTGATATCAGGCGCCTGGAGGAACACCGCGCCGTGGCCCTGGTGCCCAGCGCCGACGCGAGCCGCCTCGCCGGCGTGCTGCTGGTCGACTTGCGTTCGGGCGCCTTTCGTTTCGTGGCCGCCCGGGCCGTGCTGCTGGCCACCGGCGGCGGCCCCACCATGTACCGCTACAACACGCCGTCGGCCGACAAGAGCTGCGACGGCATGGCCTTGGCCTTGCGCGCCGGGCTCGAGCTTCGCGACATGGAGATGGTGCAGTTCCACCCCACCGGACTGGTGGCCGGCGCCGATACCCGCATCACCGGCACCATCATCGAAGAAGGCCTGCGCGGCGCCGGCGGCCAGCTGCTCGACGGTGCCGAGCGCCGCTTCATGACCGACTACGACGAACGCGGCGAACGGGCCACCCGCGACATCGTCAGCCGCGCCATGTTCGCCGAGATGCGGGCCGGCCGCACCGGACCCAACGGCGGCCTCTACATCACCATGCGCGAGCTTGATCCGACGCTGGTACGCGGCCAGTTCAAGGGCATGGTGGAACGTTGCGCCGACTGCGGCTTCGATCTGGTCGGCGGCCTGGTCGAGGTGGTGCCGACGGCGCACTACATGATGGGCGGCCTGATCTTTGAGAGCGACTGCCGCACCGCGCTGCCCGGTCTTTATGCCGCCGGCGAGGATACCGGCGGCGTCCACGGCGCCAACCGCCTGGGCGGCAACGGCGTGGCCAACTCGACGGTCTTCGGCGGCATCGCCGGCGACAGCATGGCGGCGGGCCTGGAGGCCACCATCGCCGAGCCCGACGAGGCGGCGCTGGGGGCGGCCGTCGCCGCTTGCACCAGGCCCTTCGGCCGGCCGCCCGGCGACCTCGAGGCACTGCGCCAGGACCTTCAGGACATGATGTGGCAGGACGTGGGCATCATGCGTACCCGCGACGGCCTGCAAGGCGCGCTCGGCGCCCTCAAGGAAATGGCCGAAACCCTCGAAGGCTGCGGCCTGGCGGATTCGGGCCGGGCCTTCGACATGGCCTGGCAGGACTGGCTCAACCTGGAAAGCCAGATTATCGTCAGCCGCGCCGTGGCCACGGCGGCGCTGGCCCGGGAGAACTCCTGCGGCGCCCATTTCCGCGAGGATTTTCCCGACCCGGCGCCGGCCGAAACGGCTTTCAACACCGTGGTCCGATTGCAAGACGGGGAACTCCGGGCCGAGACCCGGCCGGCCCGCTTCAGCCGCGTGCGTCCGGGCGCCAGCCTGCTGGTCGAGGACGAAACCCCATGATCGCCGCCCGGGCCATCGAGGAGGCCGGCCTCGAGCTCATGCGCCGCGCCGCCATCGACATTCCCGAGGATTTCCGCGCCGGTATCGTTGAGCTGCTGGCCAACGAGAAAAACGAGCTCAGCCGGTTCGTTTTGGAATCCCAGATCGAGAACTGGGCCGCGGCCAGCCAGGACCGCCGCGCCATGTGCGCCGACACCGGGCTGCCACGCTTTTTCGTCAAGCTGGGCAACGAGGCCGCCGTCGAAGGCGGTCTAATCGCACTGGAACGCGCACTGCGCCGCGCCACCGCCGAGGCCACGGCGGAGGTGCCGCTGAGGCCCAACCGGGTGCATCCGCTGAGCCGCACCGACAGCAACAACAACGTCGGCATTCGGGCCCCCGAGATCGACTATTCCGTGGAGCCGGGCGGTGACTGGATCGACATCACGGCGGTGCACAAGGGGGGGCTTTTCGGCAGCGACTATCGCATGCTCTTTCCCGGCGACGGCCTGGGCGGCATCAAACGCTTCTTCCTCGACGTCATGGTGCAGTTCGGGCGGCGCGGCCTGGCCTGCCAGCCGGCCATCGTCGGGCTGGGCATCGGCGGCAGCAAGGACACCTGCATGACGCTGGGCAAGCAGGCGGCCTGCCTGCGCCTGGTGGGCCAAGCCAACCCCGATCCCGAGATCGCCGCCCTGGAAGACGAATTGAAGGAGCTGGGCAATTCCATCGGGCTTGGGCCCATGGGCTTTGGCGGCTCCTCGGCCGTGGTCGACTGCCACATCGAAGTGGCTCACACCCACACCGGCGGCATGCCCGTGAGCGTCCACAGCTTTTGCCTCTCGTCGCGCCGCGCCGTGGCGCGCATCAGCCCACAGGGCGTCGAATACCGCAGCGATCCCCGCTGGTTCACCGACTACCACCGCAGGGACGGCGTGGAATGAAGACGATGAGGTTGAAGCTGCCGCTGCGGCAGGGTGACCTCGACGGGCTCGAGCTCGGCACCGTGGTCCATCTCGACGGCGTGCTCTATACCGGCCGCGAAGGTCTTTACCGCCGCCTGCTCGACGAAGGTCAGGCCCCGCCGGTCGATCTTAAGAGCCTCTCCAACGCCAATTTCCATTGCTCCCCGGCGGCCGCCCGGGCGCCCGACGGCAGCTACCGGGTGGGGGCGGTGACGGGCACCGCCAGCTTCCGCTTTTCCCACTGGCTGGAGCGCTGGTTCGAGATCTCGGACTGCCGCCTGATCATCGGCAAGGGCGGCATGGCGGCCAGCGACTATCGCCAGCACTTCGTGCCCCGGGGAGCGATTTATCTCACCACCGTGGGCTACGGCACGGGCGCGCTGCTGGGCCGTGGCGTGAAGCGCGTGGTCGACGTCCATTGGCTCGAGGAACTGGGCCTGGCCCAGGCGCTCTGGGTGCTGGAGGTGGAGAATTTTGGCCCCTTCCTGGTCGAAAGCGACCTTCAGGGCAATAGCCTGCTCGAAGCCGCCGGTGAGAGCGTCAACCAGCGCCTCGAGCAGCTTTACGCCGGTCTCAAGCCGCCGGCGCTGGGGCGCTACGGCGAAACCACCTCGCGCGACGACGAGGTAATCTAGGATTTGCCCATGACCGCCGAGCCCACAGAACCCATTGCCGCCGAACTTCTGGGCCATGCGACGCTCGAACCCGGCGGCCGTTTCGAGGCCGGCTGCCATGCCTCGTTCAGCCTGACCTACACGGCCGGCTACTACGGCATCGACGACAGCGGCAGCCTGCGCATCTGCTTTCGTTTCGCGGCCGACCACTCCAGGCCCCAGTTCGACGATCCCCAGGCGCCCGGCTACACAACCATTTCCGCCAGCAACAACGCCGTGCTGGAATACCGCTACGATCCCAAGGGCAACGTGCGGCCCTGGGACCGCACCGTCTACATCAAGGTGGTGCACGGGTTCTTGCAGGAAGGCGACAGCATTACCGTGCGCTTTGGCGACCAGAGCCAGGGCTCGCCGGGCATGCGGCTGCAAACCTTCTGCGAGGAAACCTACGAATTCCGGGTCCTGGTCGACCCCATCGCGACCTATACCTACCAGGCGCTGCCCGACCAGCCCACCATCGCCATCGTGCCCGGCCCGCCCGAGCGCTGGCAGGCAGTGCTGCCGACGCTCTGCCGCACGGGCCAGGAGTTTCGCCTCTGCCTCAAGGCCGAGGACGCCTGGGGCAATCCCAGCGATCAGGTAGACGGCCGGCTTGAACTGCGCGCCAGCGGCGCCATCGGCGGCCTGCCCGAAGCCGTGGCATTCGAGCCTGGTCGTTTTGCCCTCGAAATAGGCGGTCTGAGGGCCGAGGCACCCGGCGACTATTCAATCGAGGTTCTGCTTGAGGGCCAAGTCGTTGCCGTCTCGAACCCCTTGCGCATCGTCGAGGTCGCCGAGCGGCTGCCTTATTGGGGCGACATGCATGGCCAGAGCGAGGAAACCATCGGCAGCAACAGTGCGCGGGAATATTTCGCCTTCGCCCGCGACCGCGCTTGTCTTGACGTGGTCGGCCACCAGGGCAACGATTTCCAGGTTACGCCCGAGCTCTGGACCCGGCTCGAGGGGCTTACCGCCGAGTTCAACCAGCCCGGCCGTTTCGTCACCCTGCCGGGCTACGAATGGTCGGGCAACACCGGCCTCGGTGGTGATCGCAACATCTATTTCAGCGGCGAAGGGCAGCAGATCCGGCGCTCATCCCATGCCCTGATCGCCGACAAGAGCGAGCTCGAGACCGATTGCGCCACCGCCGCCGAACTCTTCGCCGCCCTGGTGGCGGACGGCAACGGCGCACTGGCCTTTGCCCATTGCGGCGGGCGCTACGCCGACGTGGCGCTGGCCCACGACGGCCGGGTCGAGCGCTCGATGGAGATCCATTCCTCGTGGGGCAGCTTCGAATGGCTTCTCCAGGACGCGCTCAAGGCGGGCTACCGGGTCGGCATCGTGGCCAACAGCGACGGCCACAAGGGGCGGCCCGGCGCGAGCTATCCCGGAGCCTCGCAGTTCGGCGCCATCGGCGGCCTGACCTGCCTGATGCTGCCCGAGCTGAGCCGAGAGGCGGTGTTCGATTGTCTGCGGGCGCGCCGCCACTACGCCACCACGGGATGTCGCATGCATCTCTCGGTGGCGGCCGAATTCGCCGCGGGCACGCTCTATGACGACGACCCTTTGCTGGGCGAGACGGACAGCCGGCCGGCCACCTCGGCCACCATGGGCGACATCGTGGCCGTGCCCGAGGGCGAGGTGGTGTTGCATGTCGAAGCGCTGGGCTCGGCGCCCATCGAGCGCGTCGAGGTCTTCAACGGCTTTGACCTGGTCGAGACCTTCCGGCCCTATGGGCCCGAAGATCTGGGCGCGCGCATCCGCGTGATCTGGGAGGGCGCCGCCTACCGCGGACGCTTCCGCCAGGTGATCTGGGACGGCCGGGCGAGCTTTGCCGGCAACCGCATCACGGCCAGCCGGCCCATCAATTTCTTCAACCGCGACAAGACGCTGGTCCAGGAGGGAGACGATTGCCTGGCCTGGCAGGCCCTGACGACGGGCAACCGAGGCGGTTTCGATGCCTGGCTGGCCGAGCCCGACGCCGGCACGCTGAAATTGGAAACCAAACCGATCTCGTTCGAGCTGGCGCTTGACGAGATCGGTTACGAGGACCGGGTCTATGCCCTCGACGGGGCCTTGCCCAGGCATGTCCGCGTCTTCCGCCTGCCCGAGCATAACTCGCACCGGGCGGTGCGCTTCGACTGGCGGCTAACGCGTCCCCACGCCGGCGACAATCCGTTGTATGTTCGGGTGACTCAGGAGGACGGGCACCTGGCTTGGTCCAGTCCGATCTACGTCATCCGCTGAAGTCTGGTTCGAGGAGGGCCGGCATGCACGAAAATCCGCTGCGCGCGCTGTGGCGCGACGACAAGACCGCGGTCAACGGCTGGGTCACCATACCCAGCGGTTTCGCCGCCGAGGTGATGGCCCGGCAGGATTGGGATTCGGTGACCGTCGACATGCAGCACGGTCAAATAGGCTACCAGGCCGCCGTCGAATGCCTCACCGCCATCAGTACTACGGATAAGGTGCCACTGGTGCGGGTGCCCTGGAACGAACCCAGCATCATCATGCGTATGCTCGATGCCGGGGCGCTCGGCGTCATCTGTCCCATGGTCAACACGCGCCAGCAGGCCGAGGATCTGGTCTCGGCGTGCCGCTATCCGCCCGACGGCGGGCGCTCCATCGGGCCGGTGCGGCCGCTGCTGACAATGGGCCCGGAATACGTCTCGCGGGCCAATGAGTTGGTGCAGGTGTTCGCCATGATCGAAACCCCCGAGGCCATGGAGAACCTCGACGACATCATGTCGACGCCGGGTCTCGACGGCATCTACATCGGGCCTTCGGATCTCGCCATGGGGCTCGGTTTTCCGCCCGCCTTCGATCCCGAGAACACCACAGTCATGCAGGCCATCGACAGCATCCTCGGCACGGCCGAAAAACACGGCCTGGTACCCGGCATCCACTGCCCCTCGGGCCGCGTGGCCTGGACCATGAGCCGCAACGGATTTCGTTTGGTCAGCGTGGCCAATGACTGGCGCATTCTGAGCACTGCCGTGCAAGGCGAAATCGCTGCCGCCCGCGGCGGGGATTAAGAGGGCGTCGGGGCGCCCATCACGATCAGCGCGTCAGCCACCAGGCAGCCCTGGCCGCGCGGCCCGACCATTAGCGGGTTGACGTCGAGTTCCTCGATCCAGGCCGCCCGGGCGCCGAGCTGCGAAAGCGCCACGATGGCCTCGATCACCGCCTGGATGTCAGAGGGCTCACTGCCGCGGCTGCCCTCGAGCAGCGCGTAGCCCGCCAGATCCTCTAGCATTTCGGCCGCCGTGGCGTGGTCGACGGGGGCGTGGCGTAGCGCCACGTCGCGCATCACCTCGGCCTGGATGCCGCCGAGCCCGCAGAGCACCATGGAGCCGAACACGAGATCGCGCTTGAGGCCGAGGATGAGCTCGAGCCCCGACGCCATCTCCTGCACCAGCACGTTGGCGACGCCGGTGCCGGCCACGATGGTGTCGTAAGCGGCGCGCACGGCGGCTTCATCGGTCAGGCCAAGCTGCACGCCGCCGACCTCGGTCTTGTGCTGGATCTCGGCCGACAACACCTTGAGCGCCACGGGAAAGCCGATCTCGGTGGCCCGGGCCACGGCTTCCTCGGCGCTGGCCGCCACGGCTTCACGGGTGACGGTCAGTCCGTGGCGGGCCAGGAAGGATTTGGCCAAGTCTTCCGTCGCCACGGGCTCAGGCGCGATGGGGGTGAGTTCCAGCGCCGCCGTCTCGTCCAGCCGGGCCAGCAGAGCCGGCCGGCGCTCGGCGTAGTGGGCCAGCGCCGCCACCGCCGCCACCGCCCGGCTGGGGTCCTGGAAGGTGGGGATGCCGGCGGCGTCGAGGATTTCGCCGGCAGCACTGCCGGCGCTCAGCGCCACCATGACGAAGGGTTTTCCGCTCTGGCGTGCGGCCTCGACGGTCCTCTCGGCCATAGTGATGCCGAACTCGCGGGCATAGCCGATCATGTGGGCGAAGAAGACGATGAAGGCGTCGAAATCGCCCTCTGCCAGCATCAAATCGAGAAACTCGCCGTAGCGTTCGGGCTCGTTCAGCACCTGGGCCGTGAAATCGACCGGGTTGGAGACCCCGGCGAAGGGGATCACCTCTTTCATGCGGGCCTGCACGGTTGTCGACAGTTCCGGCACCTCGAGGCCATGCGCCTCGCAGTCGTCGGCCATCAGCACGCCGCCGCCGCCCGACATGCTCAAGAGGCCGATGCGGCGTCCGGCCGGCAGGAATCCCGATTGCACCAGGCGCGCCGTGTCGAGCATGGCGTCGACCGTGGGCGCCGTGACCACGCCCAATTGGCGGAACACGGCCCGGTAGGCGGCGTCTGTGCCGGCCAGAGAGCCGGTGTGCGAAAGTGCCGCCCGGGCCCCGCTTTGGCTGCGCCCGACCTTGACCGCCAGCAGCGGGCAAGCGCGCTCGAGGGCACGCTGGGCCGAGGCGCGGAAGGCGTCGCCGTCGCGCAGCCCCTCGATGTAGCTCAGCACGGCCCGGGTGTCGCGGTTGGCGGCGGCGAAGCCGATCAACTCGCCAAGCTCCAGGTCGGCCTCGTTGCCCGTCGAGGCCAGCAGACCGATCCCCAGGCCGAGCTCGCGGCCCTGGGCCAGGATGTAGGAGCCGTAGGCGCCGCTTTGCGTCACCAGAGCCAGCGGCCCGGCCTCGTGGTGGCGTTCGAAAACGGTGCTGAAGGTGGCCAGCAGGCCGTTGTGCAGGTTCATGCAGCCCATGGAATTGGGTCCCACCAGGCGCACGCCGCCGGCTTTGGCCTGGTCCGCCAGGCGGGCTTGCGCAGCCTTGCCCTCGGGGCCGGTTTCGGAAAAGCCCGATGAGTACACCACCACCGTCGGCACGCCGCGCGCGATGCAGGCCTCGAGCACCTCGGGCGCGCGTTTGGCGGCAACCGCGATGATGGCCAGGTCGACCGGCCCCGGGACCTCGGCCAGCGAGGCGTAGCAGGGATAGCCGGCGACCTCGTCGTAGCGCGGCGAGACCGGGTAGACGGTGCCTGCGAAACCGGCCTCGCGCATGTAGCGGATGGGCCGGCCGCCGATCGAATCGAGGTTCTGCGAAGCGCCGATCACCGCCACCGAGCGGGGCTCGAAGAGGGCTGTCAGGGGATCGATGGGGGTGTCGGCGGGGGGCGCTTTGTCGGTCATGCCGGGCGAGGCTAGCAGAACGTACGCGCGGGCGTCCACGGATGGCTTTTGTGCGGCGCAAAAGTGGTGCAATATAGGCGCCGCAGCAAACTCAAAGAAATTTGCCGCGGCTTTGGAGCCAAGCCTCCAGCGCGGCCGCAAGGGAGTGACGAAGTGGCAGGAATCAGTGCCTTCGGGGCCTTCATCCCCAGGCTCAGGCTGAGCCGCAAAAGCGTTGTCGAGGCCAACGCCTGGTTCAATTCAGGGCTCGGCGGCATGGCCAAGGGCGAGCGCGCCATGTGCAACTGGGACGAGGACAGCGTCACCATGGCGGTGGCGGCGGCCCGTGACTGTCTGGCCGGCGAGGATCGGGGGGCGCTGAAGGGCGTGCAGTTGGCCTCCAACACCATGCCTTTTGCCGATCGCCAGAACTCAACCCTCATCGCCACGGCGCTGAACCTCGACGACAACATCTCCACCCTCGACCTGACGGCCTCGCAGCGCGTCGGCACTTCGGGCCTGGCGGCGGCGCTGGAAGCCATGTTCGGGTCGGCCGGCGGGCCCCTGCTGTTCCTGGCCGCCGACAAGCGCCGCACCAAGGCTGGTGCGGTGCAGGAGTTGCAGTTCGGCGACGGTGCCGCGGCGCTGTTGCTGGGCGCCGGCGACGGTGTGGCCAAGTATCTCGGCTCGCACAGCGTCTCGGTCGATTTCGTCGACCACTATCGCGGCGAAGGCCGTGCCTACGACTACAACTGGGAACAGCGCTGGATCCGCGACGAGGGCTACCTCAAGATCGTGCCCCAGGCGCTGGAGGGTCTGTTCGCCAGCACCGGCGTGGCGCCCGGCGACGTCAGCCACTTCGTCATGCCCTGTGTGCTGGGCCGGGTGCCGGCCATGATTGCCAAAAAGATCGGCATCGACGAGGGCGCGTTGCGCGACACCCTGCACGGGGTGTGCGGCGAAACCGGCGTGGCCCATCCCCTGGTGATGCTGGTCGATGCCCTGCAAGAGGCCAAGGCGGGCGACAAGATCCTGGTGGTCGGCTTCGGCCAGGGCTGCGACGCGCTCTTGTTCGAGGCCACCAAGGGGCTGGCCAAGCTGGCCCCGCGGATGGGTGTCAAGGGCTCGCTCGCGCGGCGCCGCGAGGAGACCAACTATTCCAAGTACCTCTCGTTCAACGGCCTCATCGAGATGGAACGCGGCCTGCGGGCCGAGGCCGACAAGCAGACGCCGCTGACCGCGCTTTATCGCAACAAGGACAAGGTGCTCGGCCTGATCGGTGGGCGCTGCAACGTTTGCGGCACGGTGCAGTTCCCCAAGACCAAGATCTGCGTCAATCCCAATTGCCACGCCATGCACAGTCAGGATGACCAGCCCTTTGCCGACATGCCCGGTCGTGTGCTGACCTGGTCGGCGGATCACCTGACATATTCGATGGATCCCCCGACCCACCACGGTATGGTACAATTCGAGGAAGGCGGCCGCTTTCATGCCGACTTCACGGATGTTGACGTGGGTCAGGTAGACGTCGCCATGGCGATGGAAATGGTGTTTCGTATCAAAGAGATAGACGCTGACCGCGGCTTCCGAAAATACTTCTGGAAGGCGGCTCCGGCGGCCTCTGTAAGCAAGGAGAACTAGACATGGCCACGGGTATCAAGGACAAGGTTGCCGTTCTCGGCATGGGCTGTTCGAAGTTCGGCGAGCGCTGGGATTCCGACGCCGATGACCTGATGATCGAAGCCTTCGAGGAATGCATCGCAGACGCCGGCATCGAGAAGAACGAGATCCAGGCGGCCTGGCTCGGCACCGCCTTCGAGGACGTAAACGTCGGCAAGTCGGGGACGCCGTTGTCGTTGGCTCTGCGTTTGCCGATGATCCCGGTGACGCGGGTGGAAAATTTTTGTGCCACCGGCACCGAGGCTTTTCGTGGCGCCGTCTATGCCGTGGCCTCCGGGGCCGTCGATATCGCCCTGGCCTTGGGCGTCGAAAAGCTCAAGGACACCGGCTACGGCGGCCTGCCCCAGCGCAGCCGCGGCGTCATGCAAAGCATGACCTGGGCCAACGCCTCGGCCCCGGGCTCGTTTGCCCAGCTCGCTTCGGCCTACACCGCCAAGCACGGCATCTCGCCCGAGGACCTGAAGCGCGCCATCGCCCACGTCTCGGTCAAGAGCCACGACAACGGCACCAAGAACCCCAAGGCGCATCTGCAAAAGGCCGTCAGCATGGAGACCGTGCTGGCCGCCCCGATGATCGCCGAGCCGCTCGGGCTTTACGATTGCTGCGGCGTCAGCGACGGCTCGGCCTGCGCCATCGTGACTACGCCCGAGATTGCCAAGAGCATGGGCAAAAAGGATCTGGTCACCGTCAAGGCGCTGCAGCTCGCGGTTTCCAACGGCACCGAGGCCGGTCACAACTCCTGGGACGGCAGCTACTTCATGACCACGCGCGTCGCCAGCAAGCGGGCCTACGAAGAGGCCGGCATCAGCAATCCGCGTGAGGAAATTTCCATGACCGAGGTGCACGACTGCTTCTCGATCACCGAGCTGGTGACCATGGAAGACCTTTTCCTTTCGGAGGAGGGCGGCGCCGTCAAGGACGTCATGGACGGGGTCTTCGATGCCGACGGCGAGGTGCCCTGCCAGATCGACGGCGGCCTCAAGTGCTTCGGCCATCCCATCGGCGCCTCGGGGCTGCGCATGCTCTATGAAAGCTACCTGCAGATGCTGGGCCGGGCCGACCAGCGCCAGCGCCAGGACCCGCGCTTTGCCCTGACCCACAATCTGGGAGGCTTTCCGCACATGAACGTCTCCAGCGTCTCGATCATCGGACGTCACGACGCCTAAAGCTTTGCCGGGGGAAGGACGGCCATGAACCGTCCGGTCATCGTCACCTGCGCCGTGACCGGCGGCGGCGACACCGCCGACAAGTACGACGTGGTGCCGGTGACGCCGGCCGAAATCGCCGCCTCGGCGGTCGAGGCGGCCCAGGCCGGGGCGGCGGTGGTGCATATCCACGTGCGCGATCCCGAGACGGGCCGGCGCAGCATGGAACTCGCTCACTACCGCGAGACCATGGAGCGCATAAAGGACGCCGACCCGGACGTCATCATCAATCTTTCCACCGGTGCCGGCGGCCAGTTGATCTTCGACGATTCTGGCGGCACCGAACCCGATCCCGACAGTCTCTTCTGCACCGCCCAGGAGCGCGTCCGGCACATCGCCGAGCTCAAGCCCGACATCTGCAGCCTCGACATGGGCAGCCTGAACCGGCGCTTCGATCTCTTCGTCAACCTACCCCAGCACGTCGAGCTGATGGCCCGAGCCATCATGGCAGCCGGCGTCAAGCCCGAGCTCGAAGTCTTCGATTCGGGCCACATCGCCATGACGCGAAGCTTGCTGGAACGCGGTGTCATCACCGACGAGCGCCCCTTCTTCCAGATCGTACTGGGCGCCGCCTGGGGCGCCGAGGCCACCACCGCGGCCATGCAGCACCTCTCCAGCCTGGTTCCCGCCAACGCCGTCTGGGCCGCCTTCGGCATCAGCCGCGCCCATTTCCCCATGGTGGCGCAAGCGCAGCTTCTGGGCGGCCACGTCCGCGTCGGCATCGAGGACAATCTTTATTTGGAGAAGGGCGTGGTGACGCCGAGCAACGCGGCGCTGGTGGAGAAAGCTGTCAATATCATCGAAATCCTCGGCGACCGCCCGGCCACGCCGGCCGAGGCGCGGGAGATATTGGAGTTGCCGATCTAACGCCGGCAGATGATGTTGACCAACGCCTGACGCCCCTCCCGGCGCACCACTTCGAGAGCGCGTTTAAGGGCGGCCGGCAGCTCGTTCGGGTCTTCGACCCGTTCCCCGTGGCCGTCGAAGGCGCGCACGATTTCCTCGAAGCGCGGCGACTGGCCCATGCCGACCATGGGGAAGTTGTCGGTCGTGACCGCCCAACCGTCGGGATGGACGTTGCGGGTGCTGTTCGACACTTCGTCCCAAGCACCATTGTTGAAGATGATCGTGAGGATCGGCAGGTCCGAGGCCCGCGCCACCTGGTGACAGGCGGTGGGCACGCTGAAAATATACGAGCCGTCGCCCAGCGTGGCGATCACGGTTTTGTCCGGGGCTCCGAGTTTGGCCCCAAGGGCCGCTCCGAATCCCCAGCCCAGGCCGCCGAAATGAGAGGCGCCCAGGTAGCTTCCCGCTTTCGGCGGCGGGGCATGGCGGAGATCCAAGGGGTACTCGTTGACCACGATGGTGTCCGGGCCCTGCAGCTCGCCCACACAGCGTGAGGCCCATTGGAAGCCGATCGGCAGGCGCTTGCTCTCGGCCCCTGCCGCCTTGTCCCAGGCCGCGCGCCGGGCGGCGTAGCGCTTGGCGAGGCGCTGGCGCCGCAGCCTCACGTCATCCTTGCCTGCGCGTCGCCTTACGGCCTTGGCCAGGGAATTAAGGGCCACCGTGGGGTCGGCGGCGATCGCCACATCGCAGCGGAAATTGCGGTTGGGATAGCGGGCAAAATGGGGGTCCGTGGCGATATGAACCACCCGGGTGCGGTCAGGCAGACTGAGGCGGGCGGGGAACCACGGTACGTCACACTCGAGAACCAGGATGGCATCGGCCTTGTCGATGTCGGGGTGGAGCTGCGAGCCAAACACGTAGCCGGCGTGACCATGGTGGGCGGCGGGAAAATTGACCTGCGTCGGACTGGCTTCCAGAACCTGCATTGCTCCGGCCTCGGCCAGCTTGACCAAGGCCGCCACCGCGCGGCTATCCTGGCCCGCTTCCGAAGCAATGACGAGAGGCCGCCGGGCCCGGGCAAGGATCTCGGCCGCCGCCTCGATATCCGCCGGATCGGGGAAAGCGCGGCCGGCCACTTGGCGCCGCGACGGCGAGGTGATCGTGATCTCCTGCAACGGCCGCGCGATAACATCCCGAGGCAGCGACAGGTAGACCGGACCGCGGGGCTCATCGAGGGCGAGCTCAAGGGCACGGTCGACGACCGCTTCCAGTTGCCCGGGATGGCGCAGTTCATAGTCCCACTTGAGGTATTCCCTCAGCATTCCCGCCTGGTCGAAGCTCTCCTGCGCCCATTGCACATGGATGTCGCGGGCTCCGGGCTGGCTGCCGTCATCCGTCAGCCCCGACCGGGCGGCCAGCACGATCATGGGTATTCGCGCCCGCGAGGCATTGATGATGGCGCCGGCCGCGTTGGCGGTGCCGGGGGTGGAATAGACGATGGCGACCTGGGGCCGGCTGGTGGCGGCGTAGTAGCCGTGGGCCATGGCGATTGCCGCCTGTTCATGCGGCACCATCACCGGCCGCGGGGTCGACTTGCCCTCGGCCTCGAACTTGGCGAAGGCGTCGATGATCGAGGTAAAGGCGTTGCCGATGAGGCAATCCACCCCCCGCTCCCTGAGGATTTCGAGAAGGGCCTGCCCGACCGTTTCCACTTGAAGAGTTTTCGCTGCCATTGGCTAGTCTCACTCCAGTCTTGCGCCTTGGTTCACCCAGCGCCCCAGCAGCTTGCGCTCGGCTGCCGTCATGCCGCTCTGGTGCCGGTTGGGCATGGTCAGGGAGTCGACGGCACGGGCCTTGATTCTGGCCGCATGCCGCTTGATGTCTTCCGGCCGGTCGAAGGCGATACCGGCCGCAAGGGGGCCGAAAGTACGGTCCGAGGGCACCGTCGAGTGACAGCTCAGGCAGCGCTCGATGACGATGCCGCGCACGGCGGCAAATGATATGGCGTCTTCGCCCGCCGCCAGGCGGGGCGGCGGAACCGCCGATATCACGAAAGCGCCGAGGGCCAGTGCGGCAACGGGAGCCAGCGCCCGCTTGCCGGCCTTGCCCCCCACGACCACGTGCCGCAGCAGGACGAATGCCGCCGCCAAGAGGGCGATTATGAGCCAATTGAAATGATGGCCGTAGATCACCGGATAGTGGTTGCCGAGCATCAGCACGACGGTGGGGAAAATCAGATAGCTGTTGTGCGTGGCGCGCATGCGGGCTTGCGGATCGATGCCTTGTGCTTCGCTCATTTCTTTCAGGGCCGGCAGGATTCTGAACCAGACGTTGCCCATCATGATGGTGCCCAGGGTTGCGCCCAGCACGATGAAAACGGCCCGGCCCGAAAAGACCTGGGCCAGACCCCAGGCCAGCGCCACGAAAGCGGCGTACGAAACGGCTCCCGGCACAAGAGGCTGATCGGCCGGCGTGAGCCGCCAGCAGAGATCGTAGCAAACCCAGCCCAGGATCAACGGTGCGGCGATGAGTGCCGCTGCCACCAAGCCATCAAGCGGCTGTCCCTCAGCGCCGATGAGAAGGCCACCGCCGGGTAGTTGGGCGACCATAACGAGCAGCAGGATGCCGCTGACATAGGTCAGCGTGGTTTCGCGCTTGAACCAGGCGTGCGTCTTCACCAGCCCGTCGGGACCGAGCTTGAGCTTTTCCACCAGCAGGGAACCGGCCAGGTTGATGAGCCAGGGCTCGCCGTGCTCGCCCTTCGCCGCCCGCTCGGGACTTGCCAGGATGCGGTCGAGCCAAAGGAGGTAGAGCGAGCCGCCGATCCAGGATATCCCCGCCATGACGTGAAACCAGCGCAGTACGAGGTCAACCCAGTCGATAGCGTTCCAGACCATTGCCGAACTCCTTTGCGCTAACCCGTATTCCGCTCACTGCCCGTGCTTCAAGAGAAATTCGCGAACCGTCGCGTCGAAAAGCTCGGGCTGCTCGAGGTTGATCAGGTGAACGGCCCTGGGGATGACGACGAACTCCGCGCCTGGGATCCGATCGGCCATCCGCCGGCCCTTTTCCGGCTGCGTCAGGGGGTCGTTTTCGCCGTAGACAAGCAGGGTGGGCACATCGATCGAACCCAGCTCCTGACTTCGATCGAACATCGTCGTCACCTCGACCGTCTTGATGTAGCTCTCCTTGTGGAGCGCGGCGATACTGGCGACCAGGCGCCGGTACTGCGCCTCCGTGGCAAAGGGGCCGAGCAGCGATCGGGCGACCAGCGGAGCGATATCGGCCGGCTGCTTTCCCTCTTCGACCAAGGGCTTGCGGCGAAGGTCGATGAATCTTTGGCGCTCTTCGGGCGTGAAGTCCTGAAAGCTCGAATGTGTCGCGACCAGCGTCAGCGTTTTCACCCGCTCCGGGAACAGGGCGAAAAAGTCCTGGGCGATCCGGCCGCCCATGGACAAGCCGACGATATGGCCTTTGTCGACGTCGAAATGATCGAGCACACGGCCGAGGTCCCGCGCGAAGTCACTGAAGTCCAGAGGCCCGTCGTAGTCGTCGCTGGCGCCATAGCCCCGGGCGTCCCAGGCCGCGGTGTGAAAGTCGCGGGAAAAGGCTTCGACCTGTTCGGTCCAGTTGCTGCGGTTGCCGCCTATGCCATGCAGGAAGATCAGGAACTCACCTTCGCCCGCCCGATCGATGGCGATCGCAGGATCGGCGAAGAGGCGCTCCGTGACGATGCTAGCCATCGCAATCAGCCCCCGCGTTCGCAGGCGAGGGCACGACAATCAGGTCGACGAACTCGTGCAGCCGCCGCCGCCGTCTGGCCTTGGCCTCGCGCCGGACGATGGCTCCCTGCGAGAGATTGAGCGAATAAAGGAATATCGCCTTGGTCGTGGCTGCCTCGGGGGCAAGTCCCAGCTCGTCGAGAATGCCTTCGAGATAATTGATCCTCCTGGCATCGACCCGCTTCACGGCGGCCGCGGCCAAACGGTCATTGCGGGCCCAATGGCGGATCGCCAGTTCGGCCGAGAAATCGAACCGCTCGGAAAGTCCCTCTCGCAACAACGACAGGATGCGCTCGCGCGGCGTGCCTCCGGCGGCGTCGACACGCTCGATAATCGCCTGCGTGGCCTGGTATTCCCAATACTCCAGCAGGCCGCCGAGAAACGCCTTACGGTCCGTGAAATGCCAATAGAAACTGCCCTTCGTGACGCCGAGCCGGGCGCACATGGCATCGATGCGAATGGCGGCCGGACCGCCCTGGCCCAGCATGTCCATGCCGCCGGCCAGCCAGTCCTCTCGCAACAGCCGACCGTTTCGCCGGCCCGCTCGTCGTTGGGAATTTGCCCTGGCCGGGGCCGTCATCCTGGTGCGTTCCAAACCATACCAAATAGTATTGACAGTGTGCATCGGCCTAGTCAATATGAGAAATGGGCAGTGGCAGATGAGGCTCCGATAAACATGACCCTGGGCATCCCGCGTACGGTCTATTCGCCTGAGCACGAGTTGTTTCGCGACACCGTCAGGCAGTTCCTCGAAGCGGAGGTCATGCCGCACTATTCGGACTGGGAAGACGAGGGCAGGACGCCGCCGGAAATCTGGCGGCGGGCGGGGGAGGTCGGGCTCTTGGGCACCAGCATTCCCGAGGCTTACGGCGGTGCCGAGGCGGGCTTTCTTTATGATGCCATCGTAATCGAGGAACTGGGCCGTGCCGGTCTGGCGGCGCCGGCCTGGGACATGCATGCCCACATCGTGGCGCCCTTCATCGTCGAGTTCGGCAGCGACAGCCAGAAAAAGCAATGGCTGCCGAAAATGGCGGCGGGTGAGGCCATAGCCAGTATCGGCCTGACCGAACCCAACGGCGGCAGCGATCTCCAGAACATCCGAACGATGGCCCGTCGCGACGGCGAGCACTACGTGATCAATGGCTCGAAGACCTTCATCACCAACGGCATCATCGGCGATCTCATACTGCTGGGGGCGCAAACCAGCCCGGGCAAGGGAGCCAAGGGCATCTCCTTGTTCCTCGTCGATACCACGACGCCGGGCTACAAAAGGGGACGAAATCTCAAGAAGATCGGCAACAAGGCCCAGGATACCGCCGAGCTCTTTTTCGAGGATATGCGGGTTCCGGCCGAGGCGATGCTGGGTTCCGAGGATGCGAGCTGGCGCATTCTGATGCATGGGCTGGCGCAGGAAAGACTGGTTGTGGCCGTCCGTTCGATGGTCATTTGCGAAACCGCGATTGCCCAAACGGTCGATTACACGAAGAACCGCAAGGCTTTCGGGCAGCATGTTTTCGAGTTCCAGAACACGCAGTTCAAGCTCGCCGAAGCGGCAACGGCGACGGTCGCGACCCGGCCCTTCGTCGACAAATGCATCGAGCTGCACGGCCGTGGCGAGTTGTCGGCGGAAACCGCGGCCATGGCGAAACTCTGGACCACGGAATTGCAGGATCAGATCCTCGACGACTGTCTTCAGCTCTTTGGCGGCAACGGATACATGTGGGAATACCCGATCGCCAGGGCCTGGGTGGACGCCAGGGTGCATCGTATCTATGCCGGTACCAATGAGATCATGAAATACATAATCGGCCGGGCCTTGTGATCCCATCGCTCGGTATCGCCGGGGTTTTCGAGCAGGCCTGCAGGTGGAAGGGTGAGCAGCCCTTTCTGCTGGACAGCTACGTTCGCTGGACGGGACGCGAGGCCTGGCGGCAGGCCCGGACCGTGGCCTCGGCACTGCGCGCCAAGGGCGTCGCATAGGGCAGCGTCGTCGGCTTTTTCTGCCTGCCCTCGGCCCGTCATGCCGTGGCCTTCTTTGCCTGCCAGATGCTTGGCGCCGTTTGCTGCGCTTTGCACACCAAGGACACGGATTTACGGCTGCAAAAAGCGCTGGGGCGAATCGGCGCCGAGGTCCTGATCGGCGACAGCGACCAGTCTCGGCGGCTCTCCGGCATTGCCGGCGCCGCGGCCAAAGCGCCGCTGATCGTTCACCTCGATCGGTCGCAGCCCGGGAGTGACGACCTGGCGGCTTCGGACGACATGGCGTCAAGCCTGGAAACCACCCCGATATCGCCAAACGATACCGCCGTCCTTTTCTTTTCCTCGGGCTCCACGGGCGATCCGAAGTGTGTTGTCCACAGCCAGAAGACCGTCCTGGAGACCGCATTCGCCGGCTCCCTCGTCTACGGCGTAAGCGATCCCTCGGACGGCGTCTCCATCCCCATGTCACCGTCGTTCGCCGCCTGGCTGCACACCGTGTTGCCCTTTGTCGCCCTGCGCGGAAAGATCTTCTTCCACGATGCTTTCGACCCGCTCGACTACCTCGAGACGCTGGCCGCCGAAGGCATGACGGTTGCGGCCCTGGTTCCCAGCGTTTGGAACATGGTGCTGGGCCAGGAGTTCTCCGGCGATATGACCCGCCTGCGGATGGCCTTTTATTCCGGCGAAAAAGGCTCGACGAAATTGATTCGGGAACTGGCGGCCTTCGCGCCAGCGGTGCGCACGGCCTATCTCGCCACGGAGGGCGGCTGCGCGGCGGGCATCGTGGCGCCCCACGAGGTGCTTGTGGGCAGGGATCTTCCGACGGCGGTGGGACAACCGATCCCCGGCGCCGACCTCAAATTGATCGATCCCGAGGGCGGTTTCGACGATGTCGTGGCCCCTGGCCAAACCGGCGAGGTCGCCATCAGCGGTGGCTCCTTGGCGCTTGGCTACCTGGGCGACGACCTTCTCACGCGCGCGCAGTTTCACGACGGCTGGTGGCGATCGGGTGATCTTGGGGTTCTCGACGAGCAGGGTCTGCTGACCATCCGGGGACGCAAGGACAACAGGATCAACACCGGCGGCATCAAGGTCCATGCCGAGGAAATCGAGAACGTGTTGCTCTCTCATCCGGCCGTCCGCGGTGCCGCGGTCATCGGCGCCGAGGATGCGGAATTTGGCCAACGCATCGAGGCCCATCTCGTCGTCGACGACGCCAGCGTCACGCCATCGGACGTTCTCAGCTATTGCGAAAGATCAAGGATGCTGCCCAGGGCGCTGCTGCCCAAGGCCATTCATTTCCATCCCGAACTGCCGACCAGCCCGACTGGCAAGCTCTATAGAAAAGGCTTGAGCAAGTCCGAAGCCTAGCCCGCATTTCTCGCCGGGTCACGGCCCGGATATTTCAAAACCGGTCCCTATTCTCCCGAATTATTCCGGCGGCGCTGCGCTGTCGCGCATCGAGGGCCGGGCCGCGAAATGTTCGTACCAGGCGGCAAGCGCCGGCCGGCCGAGCGGCCATTGGCCCTCGGACCAGCGCCGCTCGGCGTAGGCCAGGGCGCAGGCGATGGTGAGCGTGCCCAGGTTCGCCTCGGGCGACAGCCTGGCGCTCTTGGCCTCGGCCTCCAGCGCCTCGAAGGTCCGCCGGGCCTCGGTTTCTTTCTTGGTGATCAACGCCCGCGACTGTTGGTTTGCTGGACGGAGCATCTCGTGAAAGCGAAGATGGATGGTGTCGATCATGCCGTGGCCAAGCGCATGATGGCGCAAGACCAGCCAGCGCGCCGGCCCGGGCGGCGGCAGCAGGCCGCATCCGGCGCGGTGGTCGAGATATTCCATGATCACGAACGAATCGTAGAGCACCGTGCCGTCGTCCGTGATCAGGGTCGGGATCTGGCCCAGGGGATTGTCGCCACGCACATCCTCGATGACCGTCTCAACGGTTGTCGGCAGGAGTTCGAGTTGGTCCATCAGGCCGCATTCGTGGGCCACCAGCATGACCTTGTGGACGTAAGGCGAATCCCAAGCGTAGTGCAGCTTCATTTTCTGGCCGATGCGTGCTGTTACCCGGGAACCGTGTCCCCGGAACCCAAACGGGCGCTGGGTCTTTGAGAACAGCCGCTTCCTACGGTATAGACGACAATGAACGCAAATGGATTCCGAGAGGCCGATCTCTATCGGCCCATCAAGGAGTTGCTCGAGGGGCAGGGCTATGAGGTAAAGGGTGAAGTCGGGGCGGCGGACGTCGTCGCCGTGCGCGGCCAGGAAGAGCCGATAGTTGTGGAGCTCAAATCCGGTTTCTCCCTGGCATTGTTTCATCAGGCAATTGAGCGGCAGGGAATAACGCATTCCGTATATGTAGCCGTACCTTTCGGCACGACCAAGGCCTTCACGAAATCACTTAAGCACAACAAGGCTCTGTGCCGGCGCCTCGGCCTTGGCTTGATCACGGTTCGCCTACGGGATGAATTCGTCCAGATCCACTGCGATCCGGCGCCTTATCGACCTCGTCGAATGACGCAAAAAAAGGTCCGCCTGTTGCGCGAGTTCGCCAGACTTGTCGGAGACCCCAACACCGGCGGCACAATGCGGACAGGCCTGATAACGGCATACCGTCAGGATGCCTTGCGATGCCTAAAAGTCCTGCATTCCCTCGGTCCCACCAAGGCCGCAGAGGTCGCCAAAATCGCCAATGTCGAAAAGGCGCGGCGCTTGATGGCGGATGACCACTACGGTTGGTTCGAACGGACAGAAGTCGGCATCTATGCCCTCAGCCTGAAGGGTGAAAAGGCCTTCGCCGAGTATGCAGTTGAAATCCGGAAACTCTCGCTGGGGACAAGGGAAACACAGTAGATCGAGGGATTCATGCCGGCGCTGCCAACCCGGGATAGTCATCCCCCTGGCGGAACTTTCCTTCCAGTGCCGCCATCACCGCCAGCACCTGGTCCTCGCGCCAGGGAGCTGCCGCCACCTGGACGCCGACAGGCAGGCCGGCGCTGTCCTTTTCACAGGCCAGTGCCACCCGCTCCGCCTTGTCCCGGCTGGCGGCGCGGTCGCTTTCTTCGCCCGGCCGCACCCGGGTCGCCGCCACCACGCCGGCCGGGAAGCCGGTGAGGTTGAACAGCGCGGCATAGCTGGCGGCGCCGAACAGCTCCGTCGTCGTGCCGTGCAATGGCGCCGCGGTGCCGAAAGGCGGGCACAGCAGGACATCGACGCCAGCGCCGGCCATCTCGCCTAGCAGGCCCAGGCGATAGGCGTCGCAGGCGCTTACCAGATCCAAATACCGCGGCGACGGGCAGGTGCCGCCATGGCTGACGATCAAGGATGCCGTGTCCTGGCTCAGTCCCGATAGCACGGACGATAGCAACATCCGCATCGGCCGGGGCATGGCGGCGCCCTGCTGGATCGGCTTCAGCAAATGATTGGCGGCATCGGGCCCCAGGGCCCGCTTGGTGGCGCGGCCGCCATCGGCCGTGACGATATCGAGAAACAATCCCAGGGCTGCCCGGGCATCGGGGGCCGGGAATTCGACCACGCTGGCGCCCAGATCGGCGAGATGGCCGGCTGCCTCGCGCACGGCACGACGAACTGCCGGCGAGGGCCGGAAGAAGCCGTTGTCGTCGAAAACGCCGATGCGCAGGCTTGAGACGTCGATCCCCTCGGGTCCGGCCCAGGGCACCGGCGGCACCCGGTCGAGCAAGGGCTCGTCATAGGGCCCGGCCAGGATCGACATGGCCAGGACCAGATCATCGACCGTGCGCGCCATCGGTCCGGGCTGGGGAATGATGGCCTGCTGGCCCATCTCGAAAAAATCCATCACCGGGGTGTCGTCGTTGGGCAGGCGCCGGGCCGTCGGCTTGAGACCGTGGATGCCGCAAAAATGTGCCGGTATGCGGATGCTGCCGCCAAAATCGCCGCCCATGCCCAGCGGCATCCCGGTCGCGATCAAGGCGCCTTCACCGCCGCTGCTGCCTCCTGGCGTGCGGGCCGTGTTCCAGGGATTGTTGCTGCGGCCATAAAGCGGATTGTCGCTTTCGTAGCCCAACAGCATTTGCATGATGTTGCTTTTGCCCACGATGATGGCGCCGGCCCGGCGCAGGCGGGCGATCAGGGGTCCGTCGGCGGGGTCGATGCCGCCCTGCCGATGCAGCAAGCCCATGGTGGTTTCGCTGCCTGCCACCAGGAATTGGGCCTTGATGGTGATGGGCACGCCGTGCAGCGGTCCCAATTCGGCCCCGGCCGCGCGCGCCTCGTCGGCCGCCTTGGCCGCCTCCCGTGCTTGCTCGAACAACGGCAGGACCATGGCGTGCAGGCGCTCATGCTGGGCTTCGATTTGGTCGATATGCGCCGCCACGACCTCGACACTCGACAATGCGCCAGCGCGAATCCCGGCCGCCAGTTGGCCGGCCGATTGGCCGATGACGGTTACTTGATCTGCCATGTTTGACACCCTCCCCCTGGGCATTCTAACTGCAGGGAATGCCGGGGACAGACATCTTAATGCCTACCTTTTGAGCATTAAGGTGTGTGTCCCCCCTCTCAAAATTAAGAAATGTTAACGGCGGGTGCCGCCCGCTCGAGTGCCGCTTCGCGCAGCACCCATTCGCGGAAGGCGGCGATCTTGGGCTTGCCGGCGTCGGCTTCGGCGCACACCAGGTAGTAGCTGTGGGGTGCCGGTGCGGCAATTTCAAACGGTGCGACCAGGCGCCCGGCGGTCAGGTCCATGGAAACGAAGGGCCGGTTGGTGACGGCCACGCTCAGGCCCTCGATGGCGGCCTGGATGGCCAGGTAGGAATAATCGAAGCGGTGCGCGTGTTCGAGCTTGAGGCCGCTGACCCCGGCCACCTGCAACCAGCGCTGCCAGTCGTTCTGGCGCTGCGGCACGTTGACCTGCAAGAGCTCAAAGCGGTCGAGGTCGGCGGGCCGGCGCAACGGCCTCGAGCCGTCCCTTAGTTCCGGGCTGCAGACCGGCAACAGGTCGCTGTCCATCAGCCACCACGAGCGCAGGCCGGGCCACGGCCCCTCGCTGTAATGAAAGGCCAGGTCGATGTCCTTGCCCAGGCCGCGCCAGACGCTGACTTGGTCGTAATCGGCGACATAGGGCGCGCTGGCGATGTTGACCTGGACGTCGGGGTGGTCGCGGCGAAAGCGCGGCAGCCGCGGCAGCAGCCACTTCAGCGCCAGCGTCGCCATGGCGCCGACGGTGAGCACGGTGCGCGCCGGACTGCCGAAGATCTCGGCCGTGGCGGCGTCGACGCGGTCCAGGGCTTCCGAAAGGATGGCCAGGTAGGTGCGGCCCTCGCCCGTCAGCTCGAGGCCGGTGCTGCCGCGCAGGAAGACGCGCACGCCGAGCCGGCTTTCGAGCTTGCGCACCTGCTGGCTGATCGCCGACTGGCTGACGCGCAGCTCCTCCGCCGCCTTGGTGAAGCTCAAGTGCCGGGCCGCCGCCTCGAAGGCGCGCAGCGCGTTGAGTGGGGGCAGGTTTCGCATCCCGGGCTCCGTCTATATTAGAAAATCTACTGCGAAATATTAGCATTTCCCGCTTGCACCATCGCTTCACAGGCTCAATCGTGGATCTGCTGTGGCCATTGCAAGTGAAATTCTAATGATCATCGCCGGTCCAGGCCCAACCCTTTGGCTCCTGCCATGACCCTGGCGCGGCGCTTCCGCGAGCTCGTCCTGGCGCCCGAGATCCTCGTCCTGCCCGGCATCCACGACGCGCTCAGCGCCCGCATCATGGCCCAGGCCGGCTTTGCCGCCGCCACCGCCGGCGGCTACAGCGCCAGTGCCACGCTGCTGGCGGCACCCGACGTCTCGCTGCTCTCGCTGGCCGAGATGGCCGAGCAATACGCCCGCCTGGTCGAGGCCGGCGGCCTGCCGCTGCTGGTCGATGGCGATACCGGCTTCGGCAACGCCAGCAACGCGGTGCGCATGGTGCAAAGCTTCGAACGTGCCGGCGTGGCGGCGCTGTTCATCGAGGACCAGGTCTTTCCCAAGCGCTGCGGCCACACCCCGGGCAAGGCCGTGATCCCGGCCGCCGAAATGGTCGAGAAGCTGATGGCCGCCCTCGATGCCCGGCGCGATCCCGACATGATGATCATGGCCCGCACCGACGCCCTGGCGCTCAATGGCCTCGACGATGCCATCGAACGGGCCCAGCTCTATCGCCAGGCCGGTGCCGACCTGATCTTCGTCGAGGCCCTGCAAACGCCTGAGCAGATGCGCCGGGTCTGCCGCGAGATCGAGGCGCCGGTACTGGTCACGCGCATGAACGGCGGCCAGACCCCCGAGCTCAGCGCCGCCGAGTTCGCCGAGCTCGGCTTTGCCGCGCTGGCCCTGCCGGCAGTGGCGACCTATGCTGTGGCCCAGACGCTGAGGCGGGTAATGACGGTCTTGGCCAGGGACGACAGTGACCCCGAGATCGCCGGCCACATGATGGACTTCGACGAATTCAACGAACTCATCGGCTTGGGCGACTTGCGGGCCAGAGAGAGGGATTACCAGGATCGGGCCGGGCGCTTGGCGCCGGCAGCCGATAAGAAGTGACGGAAACGAAAAAGCTAAACCGCGAAAGGGAGAACGTCATGAAACGCTTGTTGGGAATAACGCTTGCCGTTGCCATGCTCTGTGGGCTGGGCTTGGGGCAAGCCCGGGCCGAAACCGTGATGCGGGTCAGCCATCAGCTGCCGCCGCGCCACCACATGGCCAAGCTGGTCGAGGCCTGGGCGGCCGACGTGGAGAAGTTCTCGGGGGGCGCCATCGACGTCCAGACCTTCCCCGCCAACCAGGCCTTCGGGGCCAAGGAGAACTTTCCCGCCGTGGCCCGAGGGAAAATCGAATCGGCGCTCTCGGTCAACTTCCAGTGGGGCAAGACGATTCCCGAGATGAACGTCACGGCCATGCCCTACACCTTCACCGATTTGACGCTGTTGAGCCGCTTCCCGGGCTCGCCGGTGGCCAAGTTCCTGGAACAGAAACTGGAATCCAAGGGCGTGCGCAACATCGCCTGGCTCTTTGTCACCAACACCTCGATCTACACCTCGGGCGACAAGCCACTGATCAAGCCGGCCGATTTCAAGGGCGTCAAGATCCGCGGCCTCAACAAGCTCGTCGATTCGGGGCTGCGCGCGCTCGGTGCGGCGCCCAGCGCCATGTCCGGCTCCAAGGTCTACCAGGCGCTGCAGACCGGCGTCATCGATGCCGGACTGACCGACGTCTCGGCCGCCTTTAGCCGCAAGTACTACGAGGTGCAGAAGTTTGGCACCGTGTCGCAGCTCTTCAGCGTCTACTTCCACCTCTACGTCAATCCCAAATGGTGGGACGGCCTCGACGCCGCGGCTCGCGAGGCCATCTCCAAGGCCAGCGCCAAGGCCGAGAAAAGTGCCATGCAGAGAACCGAGAGCACCGCGGCCGCAGCACCCGACCAATTGCGCGGCAAGGGCATGACCATCCACATCCACTCGGCCGCCGAGGCCGAGACCATGCGCCGTGTCATGATCGGCCCCTTCACCGATGCCTTCCTCGAGGCCTCGGGCGATGACGGCAAGAAGATCCTCGAGCTGATCAAGAACCTGTAGTGTGGCCAAGCCGGATCGTATCGAGCCACAGGTCCGGCCATGAATGATCGGAATCAGGGCGTCCGCCAAATTCTGGCGGGCGCCCCTTTCCGCTTCTTATCACGCCTGCTGGCGGCGGCCACGGCCGCCGGCCTGATGGTCGGCGCCCTGCTGGTGTTGGCGCTGACCGGCATCGTCGGCTACAGCGTCGGCATGCGCTATTTGCTGGGCCAGCCCCAGACCTGGAGCGACGAGCTGGTGGGCTACCTGATGGTCAGCATGGTCATGCTGGGGGCGGCCGAAGTGATGCGCCGGGGCGAGCACATCGAGGTCGATCTGCTGACCGAACGCCTGGCGCCACGCTGGCGCCGGTTGACAAGGATTTGGGGCCAAGCGGCCACCGCTTTCGTGGCCGCCGTGCTGATGGTGGCGGGTTTCGAGATGGTGTTCTTTTCGGCCTCCGTCGGGCTCTTGTCGGACGGCTACCTGGAAGTGCCCATGTGGATACCCCAGCTGGCCGTGCCAGTGGGCGCCGCCCTTTTGCTGCTGACGGCGCTGGGCGGCCTCATTCGGCTGTTGTTCGAGCCGCCGGAGGGCGGGCCATGATCACCCTGATCGTGATCCTGATCGGCATGCTCTTGCTGCTGCTCACCGGGGTGCCGGTGTTCGCCGGCCTGGGTGCCGCCGCCATGGCCATCCTTTACGTTGCCGAGGGCCAGATCGGCAGCATCGGCGAGTTGGTATACGGCAAACTCGAGATCTACATGCTGGCGGCGATTCCCTTGTTCGCCTTCATGGCCCACATCATGATTCATGCCCGCGTCGTCGACGACCTCTATACCGCCATGCACACCTTGGTGCGGCACTGGCCCGGCGGCCTCAGCGTGGCGACCATCTTGTCCTGCACTGTCTTTGCCGCCATCTCTGGCTCCTCGGCCGCCACGGCCCTGACCATCGGCGCCATCGCCATCCCCCAGATGACCCGCTTCGGCTATTCGCCACGCGTCGCCTATGGCGCCGTCGCCGCCGGCGGCACGCTGGGTATTCTTATCCCGCCATCGGGGCCGATGATCCTCTTTGGCGTGGTCGCCGATGCCTCGATCGGTGGCCTCTTCATCGGTGGCATCCTACCGGGCCTGGCCGTGGCGGCGCTGTTTAGCGCCTACTGCTCCATCCAGGCCGTCTGGGGCGGCAACTACGAGCGCCAGCCCCGGGCCTCGCTGGGCGAGATCGCCACGGCGCTGCGCCGCGCCATGTGGCCGATGTTGCTGCCGCCGCTGATTCTCGGTGGCATGTACATGGGCGTTTTCACGGCCACCGAGGGCGCCGCCGCCGGTGCCCTGGCGGCGCTCTTCATCGCCGGCGTGGTCTACCGCCGGCTGACCGTCGAGACGCTCTACCAGGCGGCGCTGGAGGCGGCGCGGCTGACCAGTATGCTTTTCATGATCCTCATCGCGGCGTCGCTTTTCAGCCACGTCATGACCATCCTCAGGCTGCCCGCCCAGCTTGTCGAACAGGTCACCGAGCTGGGTCTGGGGCCGATCGGCTTTTTGCTGGTGGTGATGGCCGTGGTCTTCGTGCTGGGCATGTTCCTCGAGACCATCTCGATCATCCTGGTGACCACGCCCATCGTGCTGCCGGTGCTGGATGCGCTGGAGATCAATCTGGTGTGGTACGGCGTGTTGCTGATGGTCAACCTCGAGATGGCCCTGATCACGCCGCCGGTGGGCATGAACCTTTTCGTCATCCGCGGCATCGTCGATGCGCCGATCCGCGAGATCATGGCCGGGGCCTTGCCCTACGTGCTGCTGATGACGGTGGGCCTGGTGCTGGTGCTGCTGTGGCCCGACCTGGTGCTGTGGCTGCCCGGCACGATGGGGTTCAAGTGAGCGGATCGAAAATAGGTCCCTGTCCCCGAAACTTTCTTAACGAAACCCCCTCTTAGAGTATCGGTCCCTGTCCCCCTATCTCGCTAAGTAACTGTCGTAAAATAAGATTTCTGGAAACTGGTCCCTGTCCCCGAAATTAGGGAATATTACCTGTGGGCGGGAGTCGGCAGGGATCTCTCGAGCGCCACCTGGGCCGCTTATTGGTCTTTCACGAAGGGAAATATGCGCGTGAAGTCGGCGTCCGGCTGGGCCGCGTGGAAGTCGCGCCAGAGCGCCACCAGGTTCTCGCCGAGGCGCCGGGGCGTGCCGGATTTCTGAACACCTGCAAGGTAGAGCTTGAGATCTTTTTTCAAGAGCGTGTTGGTGAAGCCTGCGTCGTATTTGCCGGGGATGATGCGGTTGGGGAACTTGTCCGCCGTCGCCGTGTTCTGGCCCGACGAGGCGTTGAGGATCTCGACCATCAGCGAAGGATCGAGGCCCGCCGAGAGGCCAAAAGAAATCGCCTCGCTGGTGGCCGCCATGGCGGTGGCCGAGAGGTAGTTGTTGAGAAGCTTCATGGCCTGGCCCTGGCCCGCTTCAGCACCCACGTAGAAGGGGTTGCCCATGGCCGCAAGGGGCTCGGTCAGGGAATCGAAGATGGCCCGCGGTCCCGAGAACATGATGGCCACGGTGCCGGCCTTGGCGCCCGCCGTGCCGCCCGAGACCGGGGCGTCGCAAAAACCGATGCCGGCGCCGTCGAGCTCCCGCCAGATGCTCTGGGCTGCCTCCACGCCGATCGTCGAGGTATCGATCACGGCCGTGGTGCGGCGTTGGTTGCTGGCCGCGATCTCGGCCGCCACGGCCGCCACCACGGGGCCATCGGGCAGGCTGAGGAAGACCGTCTCGGCGGCCGTCACCTCGGCCAGCGAAGCCGCCTGGATGGCACCTTCGGGCGCCCGTTCCGCCGTTCCCGCCTTGTCGTAGACGATCGGCTGGCAGCCAGTGGCGGCCAGGTTGGCAGCCATCGGCGCGCCCATGTTGCCGAGCCCGATGAAGCCGCACTTCACGGCTACTTGCCCTCCTCCTCGAGCTCGGCCAGGCACTGCCGGGCGATGCGAAAACTCTCGACGCCGGCCGGGATGCCGCAATAGACGGCGATCTGGTGCAACACCTCTTTGAGTTCGTCCTGGCTCAGGCCGTTCTTGATGGCGCCTTTGAAATGGAGCCCGAATTCGTGGCTGCGGCCGAGCGCCGCCAGCATGCCGAGATTGAGGATCGAGCGCTGCTGTTTCGACAGGCGGTCGTTGCCCCAGGTGCTGCCCCAGCAGTACTCCGTCACCATGTCCTGGAATTCACGGTTGAAGTCGTCGGCGTTCTGCATCGCCTTGTCGACGTATTCGGCGCCCAGCACCTCTTTGCGGACTTTCATTCCGGCGTCGTAGCGTTGCTGGTCCATGGCTGTCCCTCCGTTCTCAGATTTCGATAACGGCCACGTCCTGACCCTCGGCCACCTCGTCGCCTTCACCGACCAGGAACTTGCCCAGCTTGCCGGCCACCGGGGCCGTCACCGGGATTTCCATTTTCATGGATTCGAGGATGATGATCTCTTCGTCCTCGGCCACGCTGGCACCGACCTCGACGTTGAGCTTCCATACCTTGCCGGTCATTTCGGACTGAACCGTTTCCTTCGCCACGCGCATCTCCTTCGGATTCTCTGACTGTCGTTAGGCCTCCGTTCTGCCCTTCCCGGCCTCCGCCGTCAAGCACCACGGCCGGGCGGCAGCTGGCCGTCAAATCGGCCCATGATGATATTCCCGTGCCGATGCCAGGGGGGCGGTGTAGGGTTCGGTCTCTGTCAGGCCGTCTCGGGAGATGCATCATGGGGTCCACACCGGCGCTCAATGAGGAAGAGCTCGCAGCCCTCAGGGCGCTCGATACGCCCACCGTCTGCAACGCCCTCGAGCTGGTCGACCCCGAGCGCCGCGGCCGGGGTTTCAGCAGCCAGCCGATATTCTGCCTCGATCCCACCCTGCCGCCGCTGGTGGGCTATGCCAAGACCCTGACCATCCGCTCGACCGAGCCGCCGAGCGGCAATGCCCTCGAATCCCGTCTCGAATACTATCGCCAGCTCGAAAGCGGCCCCCAGCCCGCCATCGCGGTGATCCAGGACCTCGACGGCGAGCGCGCCGGCTTCGGCTCCTTCTGGGGCGAGGTCAACTCGAACATCCACCGGGCGCTGGGCGTGGCCGGCGTCATCACCGACGGCAGCACCCGCGATCTCGACGACATCGCGCCCGGCTTCCAGATCCTGGCGGCCAAGGTCGTGCCCTCGCACGCCTGGGTGCATCCCGTCGAGATCGGCGTCCCGGTCGAGGTTTTCGGCATGAATGTGGCGCCCGGCGATCTGCTGCACGCCGACCGTCACGGCGCCGTGGTGGTGCCCCACGAAGCGGCTCGCGAGATCCCGGCGGCGGCGGCGTTGGTGGGCCGCCGCGAGGCCGTCATCATCAAAGCCTGCGCCGAGCCCGGATTCTGCGTCGAACGCCTGGTCCAAGCCATGGGGCAGGCGGCCAAACTGAGCTGACGTCAACCCGCCGGTGCTATTTCGAGGTTCCCTCGATCTCGACAAACAGCGTGATCTCGTCGCCGATGCCGCCCAGCGCGTACTTCATGCCGAAGTCGGAGCGCTTGATCTTGCCGCGGGCCGAGAAGCCGGCGGTCAGGGCCTTGCTTCTGGGGTTGGGCGCCATCTTGTTGAAGCTGACGTCGAGCGTTATCGACCGGGTGACGCCCAGCATGGTGACCTCGCCGGTAACCTTGCCGGTCTTTGCGCCGGTCACGGTCACCTTGGTGGTGCTGAAGGTGATTTCGGGAAATTCCTTGACGTTGAAGAAGTCGGGTGAACGCAGATGGCCATCGCGCCGGTCAAGGTTGGTGTCCACCGAGGCGGCGTCGATGACCAGTCTGGCGCTGCTCTGCTCCGGCGCGGCGGGGTCGAATTCGAAGCTGCCGCTGATCTTGCCGAAGTGGCCGATCATGTTGGAATAGCCAAGATGTCCGACCAGGAAGGCGGCAGAGCTATGGAGGCTGTCGATCCTGAAGGACGCCGCCGGGGCCGGCACGGCGCCGAGGCCGACGGCGGCGGCCAGAATTCCTGCAACGACCAAACTGCGTGCGTTCATGACTTGCTCCTTTTTGCCTGGGCGAAAGGTCGGTTCAATAGCTTGGCTCCCTCGAGGCCAAGGCAAGCCCGATGCCAATGGCGAGCGCCGCCGGTACCAGGGCCACCACTCCCGTGGCCAGCGGTGCCAGCACGTCGCCGCTCGGGCCCGCCGGCAGCTTGAGGCGCCGGGCGGCGAGCGGCGAGGCGACCACCAGGGTCGCGATGGCGAGCCCCAGCCGACTGGCCTCGGAAAAGAGAAGCATCTGGCCCCCCAGCGCCAGCAGGATGCCGAAGGCGGCAAAGACGCCGAGGCCGGCGAAAGGAAAGCGCTGGCTGGGCCAGTTGAGGATCAGTCCGCCACCCAGCGCCGCCGCCAGGGCGAAGGCAAGCTGGGCCGTCGAGGCCGTGCGGCCCAAGAGCGCCAGCGCACCCAGCGCCAGGGCCAGGACCAGCGCCACGGCCGGAGCCTCGAGGCCGCGCCGGCCGGCCTCGGGCGGCTGCCCATAGGCCAGCAAGACGGCGCTGCCGGCCACCACCAGGGCGGCAACGGCGGCGAAGCTCGTGCCCTCGCCCCGGGCCAGCCCACGCCAGCCCAGCCAGATGCCGATGACCAGCGGCAGTGCCAGCGCCAGCCCCGGGCGCAGCAGCCGGAAGCGCGCCGCGCCGATTTCCACCGCCAATCCGGCGCCGGCCGCCAGCAGGGCCAGATAGGGCAGCTTCTGGGCCGAGCCGCGCGGCGCCAGCGGCGGCAGGCCCATGATCAGCCAATAGGCCGCGAGAAAGCCCAGCACCAGCCCCAGGGCGGCGTAACGGCGATTGAGCGCGAATGCCAGCAAGGCCGTCGCCAGCGCGACCACGAACGGCAGCGCGGCGGTTTCGATGATGAGGTCGGCGATATCCACGGAAGGGAAAGTTCCGAGCCCATCCGGAGCCCCGCCAGCCGGGGCTCCGGCAGGTCCGGCTAGAGGTCCTTGTGGCTGCCGTCGCAGAGCGGCGACTTGCCGGTCTTCTTGCAACCACAGAAATAGACGGTCTTGGTCTCAGGGGCCTCCCAGGCCAAAGGCGTAAAGCTGGTTTCCTTGTGCGTGCCGTCGCACAGCGGTTGCTTGCTGCTGCGGCCACAAGTGCACCAGTAATATTTTTCGCCGGCTGTTACGTCTGTCGCATAGGGAGATTTTTGGGCAACTACAACTTCATCCATTTAGGTATTCCTCCTCGCTGCAAATAATTCCGGCGGACTTGCCAAACCCGGCGTGCCGGACCATAGTCGGTTACCTAGCAAAACCGGTTACGGAATAAAAGTAGGTACTTTCAGGTAACCACCAGCTTTCTTTCGGACACCAGCATGAACGAATTGGCCAAGCCCATGACCCTGCCGGCGAGTCCCATGGGGTGCCCGGTGGATTCGCTGCTGCGGTTGTTGATGGGGCCGTGGACGACCTACATCCTCTACACCCTGCAACACCAGGGACCGACGCGCTTCGGAGCGCTGCGGCGCCTGATCCCGGGCATCTCGGCCAAGGTGCTTTCCGAACGCCTGAAGATGCTGGAGCACGCCGGAGTCATTTTCCGCGAGCAAAAATCCAGCATCCCGCCCCAGGTCACTTATGGCCTGACCGTTCGGGGCGAGGAGTTGCGCTCCGTCATCGATGCTCTCGAAGATGTCGCCCGGCGCTGGGCCGCCGAGGATGCCGGCGGGATGATTGCCGCGACCGAAGCCGCCGCCGCCGAATAGATCAATCTCCGGAATCGAGTGCTTCCAGGGTCGGCAGGCCGTCGATGCTGGTGGCGATGTGTTTCTGCGTGAAGGCGGCAATGCCCTCGGGGCCCTTGCGTTCGGCCCAACGCAGCAACTGGTCGCGCTCCTCCACAAATTCGTAAAGCGGTACGCCGAAGCCGCAGGAATCGCCGATCCGTGTCACCTCGAGACGAATGATCGTTCGCGTGCTTAGGCGTTCGGGAAAGCGTCCCGCGAGTTCGCCGAAGTCGGCGTGCGTGGGCTCCAGAACTTCGCCGCGGCCGTAGAGCCTCAAGATACGCGGCGGGGCCCGGCGAAAGCGCAGAACATGATGGTCAGGCGGCCGTTCTGGCGTACATGGGCGATGGTCTCGGCGCCGCTGCCGGCCAGATCCTGATAGGCCACCGTGTGGCTGTCGAGGACGCGTAGTGCATCCAGGCCTTTGGGCGAGAGATTGACATGGCCGGCATCGCCCGAAGGCGCGCTGGCCACGAAGAAGACCTGCTGCGCCTCGATGAATTCGATCAGCCGTTCATCCAAGGCCTCGAATGTCTTGCCCATCAATGTCTCCTCAGAGTTCGTCGGCCGTTGCCGCCAGGGCAGCTATGGCGGCGGCGTCGAGCCGGTAAGGCAGCCACTCGGCCAGATGCCGTCCGCCCAGACGGAGATAGAAATCCCGCGTCGGGTTCCAATCGAGCACGTTGAGATCGAGGCGCCGGCAGCCACGGGCCGCAGCGATTTTCGCCACTGCCGCCATCAGCCGGCGGCCGAGTCCATGGCCGCGGGCGCGATCCTCGACGAAAAGATCCTCGATGTAGAGCCCCGGCCGTCCCTCCCAGGTCGAATAGTTGGAGAAGAACAGCACGAAGCCCACCACCTCGCTCTCCCACTCGGCCAATACTACCTCGAAACAGGGAGGTTCGCCGAAGCCGTCGCGGCGCACGTCGTCGGCGCTCAGGCGAACGCTTTCCTCGGGCTCGTGCTCGTAGGCCGCCAGCGCCTTGACCAGCCGCACCACGTGGTCGGCATCGTCGGGTCGGGCCCAGCGGATGGTGGCGCTCATTTTGGCGGCTTGCGCTCCTTTTCGACCATCGGCGCGCCGGCTTCCTTCCAGGCGTCGAAGCCGCCCTCGATGTGGGCCACGGGCTCGAGGCCCATGCCCTGCAGCTGCTGCGTGGCCAGGGCCGAGCGCAGGCCGCCGGCACAGAAGAAGACGAACTTCTTGCCCGAGCCGAAGAGCTCGCGGTAGTAGGGACCCTCGGGATCGACCCAGAACTCCAGCATGCCGCGCGGCGCATGAACCGATCCCGGCACGGTGCCCTCGCGCCAGAGCTCGCGGATGTCGCGGATGTCGATGATCTCGACCTCTGGATCCTCGATCAGTTCGACGGCCTGGGCCACGGTCAAGGTCTCGATTTCGGCCTCGGCCTCGGCACAGAGTTGTTTATAGCCCTTGGTGATCATGGTGTTTCCGGCGGCAGTTGAGGGGATGCGATTGGCGGCTATTTGTCCCACAATGCGCCGGAGCAGTCGAGGAAGTAACGATGAGCGGCAACAAAGGCGAACGCCGGTCGGCTTGGGCCGCGCATCCCGACTACCGCGTCGGCTTCGAGCCCACGAAAAAGCGCGTGCGCGTCCAATTCAACGGCCAGACCGTGGCCGACAGCAGCCGTGCCCGCATCATGTTGGAAACCCGGCACAAGCCGGTTTACTACCTGCCGCGGGCCGACGTAGCTATGGAGTTCGCCCAGCGCAGCGATCACGAGAGCTTCTGCCCCTTCAAGGGCCAGGCCTCGTACTGGACGCTGGTGGTCGACGGGCGGAGTAGCGAAAACGCCATGTGGAGCTACGAGCAGCCCTTCGCCGAGGTCGCCGGCATTCGCGACTACATGGCCTTTTACGGGGATCGCGTGGATGCTCTCTGCGTCGGCGACGAGAGGGTCGGGTGGTAGCGGCTATTCCCGTTCGGCCGGCGCGGCGTCCGCCGCGGCGATGATGGTGGCGGCGATTTCGCCGACGTCTTCGCGGTTTTCGTTGTTGTCGATCACCAGATGCGCGATTTGCGGCTCCTCGACGGCGATGTCGAGGCCGACCACGTTCTCCTCCTGGCCACTGTCGGCGCGCAGGTAGAGGTCCTTGGGGTCGCGCCGGCGCAGCGTCTCGAGGTCGACTTTGAGAAAGACCTCGAAGTAGCCGGGCAGGTTTTTGCGGTTCCAGTAGTGGATGCGGTGGAAGAGCGACATGGTGGCGACCACCGCTGTCTCGCCGCGCTTTGTCGCTTGGCGGGCTAGTTCACCGACCCGGTAGGCGTTTTCCAGACGGCCTTCGCGGTCGTGACCGAGCGGTGCATCGGCATAGGCTTGGCGCACGGTGTCGCCGTCGATCAGCAAGACCGTCGTACCGGCGGCGCGCAATTGCCGCGCGATCTCGTTCGCTATGGTGCTTTTGCCGGCGCCCGAAAGTCCAGTGATCCAAATCACCTGGCCCGAAGATGGCGCTGGCGGATTGCCTACCATCGCCAGTCGTGGCTCCAGGCCTCGGCGGCGGCGATTTTTTCCTGGTAGAACCTGAGGTCGGTTTCACTGTCGACCTCGCACCAGGAGCCCTCGACCGCCACCGCGCCGATAGCCGTGCCGGCCGCCAGCAAGCGCGACAGCAGGGCCGTCATGTCGAGGCGGTCGCGCTCGGCCTCGGCCAGGCCGGCCAAGAGCTCGCTCACCCCCTGCCAGCCCGCCGGCGTGAACTTCAAGAGCCCCATGTACTGGCCCTCGATCTCGTCGGCGCGGGCGGTGCGGGCGCCGATCTCGAGAAGCCGCCCGCGGCGCTGGCGAAAAATTTCGGCATCGGCCAGGGGATCTTCGAAGCGCCCTTGCCAAAGTGCCTGCCAGTGGCGATCGTAAGCGATGGCCACATCGTGGCGATCCGCGGCCAGGGCGCACACGGCGTCGGGGTGGTAGACGATGTCGGAATAGGAGACCAGGCAATCGTCGCGCCGCAGCACGTCGTCGGCGGCGGTCAATGTCACCACCATGTTGCTATCGGCCCAGCGTTCGTTGTCCCGCACATCGTAGCCGGGCCCCGAAAGTGCCTCGCGGTAGTAGCCGCGCACTACCACGATTTGCTCGATGCCGGCGGCGCCCAGCGCGGTCAATTGCCAATCCAACAAGCTGCGGCCGGCCAGCTCGTTCAGGCACTTGGGCTGGTTGTCGGTCAATGATCCCATGCGCGAGCCGCGGCCGGCGGCCAGGATGATGCCGATCATGACGATACCCTCAATTGCCGCCCAGCCCGAACAGGTGGCGCACCAGGGCGCGGTCGAGATCGGCCGGCTGGGCCTCGCGCTCCGGGTGCCACATCACCGCGATCAGCGGCCGCTCGGGGCAATGACAGGCCTCGACCCAGCCGTCGGCGGTAACGGCCAGGGCCTCCAGCGGCGGCGCCAGGGTCTCGGCCCTGATGCCCACGGTGTGGAAGGAATTGACCTCGGTCATGGCCGGCAGTCCGGGGCAGGGTTGGGCCACAAGGGATACCTGGTGGCGCTGGGCCACGTGTTCCTCGCGCCGGCAGTCTCCCAGCGGCCCGCCCAGGACGCTCTGCACGAACTGCATGCCGCGGCAGACGCCAAACAACGGCAGGTGGGCCTGCCAGGCGTGCTTGAAAAGCGCCCGTTCGGTGGTGTCGCGCGCCGGCGCCGCGCCGATATCGTCGCCGCCGGTGAGGATCAGACCGTCGAGCTCCCAGTCGCGGATGAACTCGCTGGCCTGGGTGCCGGCGTTGGGCAGCGGCAGCCAGGCTGCCTCGGGCAGCACCGCGGCCATGAAGGCGAGCCAGTCGCGGGCCAGGGCGTCGCGTTCCTCGACGTAAGCGACGGCGTCAGAGGTGCGCATGCTGAGGCCGAGGCGTCGGGTTTTGACCATGCCGCTGTGCCGGGGCTTCTCAGGCCGCGTCCAGCCGGCGCAGCAGGCGGTCGGCACAGTTGAGTTCGACCCGGCGGGCCGAGGCCATCAGCTCGAAGGTGCGTTCGCCGCAGCCGATGGCGGCGGGCAAACCGAACTCGGCGCAGCGGATCGCCATGTGGGAGTTGGTGCCGCCGAACTTGGTGATCAGGCCCTGGATGCCCTTGGTGAATATCCAGTCGTAGCCAGGGTCGGCGTTTTCTATGCAGACGATCTTGCCATAAAGGTTGGTGCCGGCGGAGGCCAGGGAATCGAGCAGTATGGGCTGACCCTCGATGCGGCCCGAGCCGATGAAATTGGGAGCAGAGCGGTGCAGCGGCACGACGTATATGTCCTTGGCGTCACTGATCAGGTAGTTGAGCTTGAGCGCGGCGCTCAGTTCCATGGCCCGGCGGCCGCCCTCGGCCAAATCCAGAAAGTGGAGGTCGGTATCGTCGAGCACCGCATCGGTCAGGGTATCGAGCATGGCGTTGACCTCGATGTAGGAGAGGTCGTCGCGGCCCAGGCCGAGGATCTCGCCCCAACGCCCGATGGCCGCCAGGGCGTCGGAAAGGCTGCGGGTGAAGACGAACTTGGCGTCTTCGCGGCCGGCGATGGCGCGCCGAGCGTAGCTCACCAGGCCTTCGGCGTCGATGTTTGTGAGCCCGCTTTCAGCCAGCAGCTTGTCCACGGCGGCCTGTTCGGCGGCGCTGAGCGCAAAGCTCGCGGGTGCCACTTCCTCGGGCGGCAGGCTGTCGGAAAAAAGATCGTCGCGCTCGTCGTAGCGTGGCGACAGGATGTCGTAGGTGCCGGGGCGCAGGTGGCCATAACGCAGCATGAAGGCCTGCGGGCCCAGTTGGCCGCGGCAGACGGCGGCGAAATCCGACGTAAGCTCGCCCGAGACCGTGCGCACCGAGCGGCGCAATTCCGCCAGCCGCTCCGGCGCGATGGCGCCGCGGGCCACGGCCGAGCGCAGCAGGGCCTCGGCGATGAAGGCGTGGCGGGCGATGATCGAGAACGGCAGGGTGCCCGAAGTCCGGCATTCCTGCAGATAATCGGCGGCCGCCAGCAGGGGTTCGATCTCGTGTTGGTCCTGGCTCGTTTTGCGGCGCTGGCGCTGCTTGTCCGAGAGCGTGTCAACCACCGTGCGGGCCAGTTCCAGCGTGCCATTACGGCCCAGCTCGAGGCAGGAATTGGTCAAGCTGGCCAGGTGCTCGCGGAAGCTGGCCAAGTCGTCGGCGCCGAGCAGGCCGCCGTAGCGCGCCGAAAAATTCTCATCGAAGGTGAAGTCGAGGCAGGTCTGGGCGACCTCGAATTCGACCTTGTCGTGGAGTTCCGGGTGTCCGCTCAGGCGGTCGAGCCAGGCGTCCACTAGGGCCTCGGCGATAGTGCCGTCGAGGCCCTCGGGCAGCAGCGAATTGAAGCTGTTGCGCACGTCGATGAAGGGGTGGCCGCCGACCGTGACCATGAGTTCCTCGGAGGGCAGCCGGCGGTAGCCCATGCGTTCGCGGGCCAGCCGCCAGACGTCGCGGGTGATCAATTCGCGATAGAGCGAGGCGGCCAGCGGCCTCGGCGTGGTGCCGATGATCTCGGCCGGGTTCCAGTCCGGCATGACGCCGAGCACGGTGCGCGAGCCGGCCAGGCCGGCCCGGGGCCGGGAGCGGTTCTCGACGAATTGCTCGATGTATTCCAGGCGCTTCGAGACCCGGTTCTGGGTGCCCGCCAGCCAGCGCCGCTGCAGGCTGATGCGCCGCACCTGGAAGAGCACGACGCGGCCATCGTGGGTTATGCCGAACTCGATATCCAAGGGTACCGGGCCGCAAATTTCCTCCAGGTCGCGGGCCAGGACAAGCATGCTGAGGACACGCTCGGATTGCAGGTACTTGTCGTCGCAGCCGCGAAACACCAGCACCGCCTTGTTGACGTGGGTGCCGCCGGTGATCGAGTCGGTCTTGCCCGATTCGTCGTCGTATTCGATGACGTAGAAGGGCGAGCCGCGCTGCAAATCGTGGGTCATGATGACGCCACTTAGCGCCACGTCGTCAAGCATGGGCTGGACCAGGACCTGATCGTTGGGATTGCCGGAATAGGAGGCAACGACGTCGGCGATGGCGCTTTGCAGGGCCTGGCGGTTGCCGCCATCGACGCCCAGCCGGCTCATGAAAGCACCGGCCATTGAACCTTCCGCGCTGTCCTCGCCAGTGGCGCTGGAGCGCACCGCCAAGATCTGCTCGCCGTAGTCCGCGGCCAGGCGCTCGAGCACGGCGTCGGGGTCGGCCAGCCAATCGGAGACCGGGAAATAGGTCAGATCGAGGACCTCGGCCCGTCGCACCAGCGGCGCCAGCCGCTCCAGCGTCTCGGCCTTGGTGCCGAAGGAAAAATCAGTCGCCATCAATTGCGCAACCCGGCCAGCCAGACCTGGGTGGTATAGGGAATGTCGATGACCGCGAGGCCGCTCTCTCGCAGTACCGCCTCGATATCGCCAATGACGGCCTCGAACTGCTGGCCCGCCTGGCGGTGCAGCGTGCCGTGGCTGCGCCAGGCCTCGAGGCAGTCCTGCAAGAATTGTTGGTGTGTGATGCCGCCCGAGATGCGGCTCACCTCGCCAAACAGGCCGCTGGCTTAGATCGCCACCGTCTGGTCCTCGCGCCGTCTGCCGTAGGCGTAGTCCGGTATGCGGGCGGCAATGGCGCTTTCGATGGCGGCCTGCAGTGGGTCATCGAGGTCGCGGTGGTTCCACATGCAGGCGAACCAGCCCTGCGGCTTGAGGATGCGGGACGATTCGCGGAGCGCCGCCGCTTGGTCGACGACGTTGAAAGACGAGCCGAAGGTGACCAGATCGAAAGCGTCGTCGGGTTGTTGGGTGTGCTCGCCGGTGCCTTCGACCCAGCTCACCCGGGGCCAGGCGGCGGTGCGCTTCTGGCCGCGGGCACGCATCTCGTCGTTGGGCTCGACCGGGCTTACCTCGAGGCCGCGTTGCAGCAGTTTCAGCGTCAGGTGCGCCACCCCGGCACCGACGTCGCAGACCCGCGCCCCGGCTTCCAGCCCGGTGCTTGCCAGCAGCTCGTCGATGGCGGCATCGGAATAGTCCGGCCGTTGCAGGTAGGCCTCGGCAAGGTCGGAATAGTCCCATTCCGTTTTCATATCTCAAGCTCCACTGCTGCTTCGGCCAGCGATCGCTTTGGGCCGCGTTTTTCTTACCTGTCGGCGCCGATCAAAGCAACTCGATCAGTGCTTCGCGGCGCCGCCAGCCGCGCCACCAACGGCCCACCACATGGCGGCGCAGGGCCAGGTATTCGGTCCCCATGGCGCCCACGGTGCGGCCATCCCAGGGCCGCCGCCGGCGCCACAGCCGGGTCTCGAAGCGAAAGGGCCAGAGCCACAGCATAAAGGCCGCCAGCCTGAGCGGCGTTAGCAGGAAAGGCCAGCCGATATCATAGCCCCAGGCGGCGTACTTGTCGGCCAACAGGAACTTCAAACGCAGCCGGTCGAAGGGCGTCACGATGTCGCCGTGGCGCTTGGCGATGGTTTGGCTCTGAAAGCCCTGGACCACGGTATCGCCGCTACGCCAGGTCCAGAGCTTGCCGTCGAAGGTGCTGTGCATGAGATTTTCGTGCCACTCGATGCCGATCCAGGCAGCGATTTTTGCCAAGGTCTCGCGGGGCTTCATATGCAGGTCCTCGAGCCGTACGGCACGGCTCTCGTTGCCCTCGAAGGCGGTCTCGCCGGGGGGGCTGCGCTGCGCCATGGGCGTGGCGTAGTCGAGGCTTTGCAAAATCAGGCGCCTGGGCAGGTCGAGGTGCAGCCATTGTTCCGAACGCCCGCTTCCCTGGTAGTGCGAGGCCAGGGTCTGGACCGGTTCGCGCACGGTGTGGAGGAACTTGACGCGGCCCGGGAAATCTTGGACCAGGGGGCGCAGTTTGTCCGGTTCGGGAACATGTCCCTGGAAGACCAGCAAGGGCCGGCCAGCCCCGAGCTTACGTCCCAGGCCTCTTCCGGTGTTCGCCCTCCCAGAGCAGAATGCGGGCGTTCGGTATTGTAAAAAGTCATCCATTCGCTGATCACCCGCTCGGCCTTGAAGCCATCGCTCAGCTCGTGCAGGTAGACCGCCTCGTACTTCAGCGAACGCCACACGGGCTTTGCCCTTTCATATGGTTTTTTTTGCTCCCTCACCGGGGGTTACGCGTCCGCGCACTTGGCCGCCGCCTCAATGGCGGCCTGATACCGCACCCGAATTGATCATTCGGATTCGGTATCAGAGGCGCTTCAAGAGCTCGATGGGTTTCTTGAATTCGCTATACCAGCGGGAAAATATGTTCTGCCGCATGTCGCGATAATAGAGAAACACCTCCCGCCATTCCTCGCGGCTCTTGGCTTTGCGCCGCCGCCACAAAACCATCTCGAAGCGGAAGGGAATGAACCACAGCCCGAACGACAAGAGGCGCAGCAAGGGCCAGCGGTACCAGGGCGCCAGGGGGTAG